>Ga0302288_1001518_pt1 | contig 14978 bp, 6 predicted proteins | sample III_Fen_N1_1_FD_194549 | JGI IMG/M metagenome (GOLD analysis project Ga0302288, IMG submission 194549) | Peat permafrost microbial communities from Stordalen Mire near Abisko, Sweden - III_Fen_N1_1 | ecosystem: Environmental > Terrestrial > Soil > Wetlands > Permafrost | place: Sweden: Abisko...
AACTATAATGAGAAATTTTGAGTAAGGTAGTCTGTTTAGGAATCAATAGAGTAAAAACCATATTATCTTGGAACACCAGAAAGTAAGCTTTCAAAAATAGGAGAATTGAAATGAAATCATTGAATAGTTATTTTGTTTTGGCTTTATTTGTCGTAATTGCATCTTTTTCAGAACAACTGAATGCAAGCGTAAGATTACCTCGCCTGATAAGTAACAACATGGTACTTCAACGTGATGTTCCCTTAAAAATATGGGGTTGGGCTGATCCGGGAGAAAAAATAAAAGTTGTATTTATTGGAAAAACTTTCCAAACAAAAGCCGATAAACAAGGCAACTGGAAAATCTATTTTCCTTCAGTTGCAGCAGGCGGCCCTTATACTATGAAGGTAAATGAGTTAGAAGTTAAAGATATTTTAATGGGCGATGTTTGGTTGTGTTCAGGCCAGTCGAATATGGAATTAATGATTTACAGAGTGCTTGATTTATATCAAAAAGAAATTGAGGAAACGAATAACACTAACATCCGTTATTTCAAACCAACGATTCGTACAGATTCACAAACTCCACAAAAAGACTTTAAAGAAGGCACCTGGTTTCCTGCAAATCTGGAGAATATCATGAACTTTTCATCGTTGTCATATTTCTTTGGAGAGCAACTGTATAAAAAATACAAAGTGCCAATTGGACTTATCAATAATGCAATTGGAGGTTCAGCTATTGAATCGTGGATAAGTGAGGATTATATGAAATCTTATATGCATAAATGGACTGCTTCCAAAGCCAAAGCAGATTCTATTCGTCAAATAAGTATTGCTGGAGCAAGTCCTGTTCGTTTTAATTTATACGATGAACTGTCTAAAAATGATCCGGGTTTGGGTAAATGGTCAAAAGGAGATGTAAATACTTCCGGCTGGCCTCAGATTTCTCTTCCGGGCTATTGGTCGGACAAAGGTGTTGACATGCAAAAGGGCTCAATGTGGTTCTATAGAGAGTTTGATGTCCCTGATTCACTGGTTAATAAAACAAATGCAGTTCTTCGTTTAGGTCGAATTATCGAAAGTGACTCAACTTTTTTAAATGGAACATTCGTTGGAACTATATCTTATCAATATCCACCTCGCATTTACAAACTGCCTGTTGGAGTTTTGAAGCCAGGGAAAAACAAATTGATGGTTCGGGTAATCTGTCCCGGTGGGAAAGGTGGATTTGTAGAAGACAAAACGTATGAGCTTCGTGTAGGTTCGCAAAAGATTGATTTAACAGGACAATGGACCTATCATACCGGTGCTTTACTCAAACCAACTATGGGACATGGAGGCACTAGCAGTGGTGTTACTCGCCCTTCTGGATTATATAACAGCTTGACAAGTCCGATAATAGACTACCGCATAAAAGGAACAATCTGGTATCAGGGAGAATCAAACACCGGAATGCAAACAAATGAATATCAACGCCTTTTCAAAGATTTGATTGTAAGTTGGCGCACGAAGTTCAATCAACCTGACATGCCATTTGTATTTGCTCAGATTGCCAATCTTGGAATTCCCAATAAGCAACCTGTTGAAAGTGGTATGGCTGATGTGCGCGAAGCTCAACGACGTACATTAGAAGTGTCAAATACAGGCATGGCCGTAACATACGACATTGGGGAGTGGAACGATATTCATCCATTAAATAAAAAAGAAGTAGCTCGTCGGTTGGCAATGGAAGCTACACGTTTGGCGTATCATGATAATTCGGTAATCAGTTCAGGCCCGTTGTACGAAACAATGGAAAATGTGGATAACAGTATTGTGCTTACATTTAAGTCAGTGGGTAGCGGACTATTTACCAATAGTCTTTTGGATGGATTTCAAATTGCCGGTTCTGATGGTAAATTTGAATGGGCAAATGCAGTTGTCCTTTCTATCAATAAGGTTAAAGTCTGGAGCAAAAAAGTAACTAATCCAACTGTTGTTCGATATGCCTGGGACGATAATCCAGCTTATGCAAATTTGAAAAACAAGGAAGGTCTTCCAGCTTCACCATTTACTACAAATAAATGAAAATACATTAATGTCTCAATTTATGAATAAGAATTTAAAAACAATTTTATTGTTATGGTTTACATTTGCTTCGTATTCTCAAAATAGAGAAATATCTCTCTTAAAGAGACTACCATGTGTAATCTGGTAAACCTAAGTTATAAGCTCTGTCTTGATACTCCTTCCAGACGCGAAGATTGATGCTTGCAACGATAACGGAATTACAAAAGGTAAAAAACATCATCGAACTTAATTAATTAAAACATTTGCAAGTATGAGAAAAAAAGTATTTATATCCTTAGGCCTTTTTCTTATGACAACCTTATGGGGTCAACTGCCTTATCAGAACCCTAAATTAAGTTCAGAAGAGAGAGCTAAAGATTTAATAACCCACTTAACCTTACCTGAGAAAGCAACCTTAATGTGCGATATCTCGGATGCTATACCGCGCATGGGAATCAAAAAATTCAACTGGTGGAGTGAAGCGTTGCATGGTCTGGCCAACAATGGCAATGTCACTGTTTTTCCTGAACCTGTTGGTATGGCAGCTTCGTTCGATGATCAATTGTTATACCAAATTTTCAATGCTGTTTCTGATGAAACAAGAGCCAAATATAATGAAGCAACTCAAAAGGGACAAGAAAACAAACGGTTTATGAGTCTTTCGGTTTGGACTCCGAATGTCAACATATTTCGTGATCCACGTTGGGGAAGAGGTCAGGAAACATACGGTGAAGATCCTTATTTGACATCACGCATGGGAGTTTCGGTCGTAAAAGGTTTGCAAGGCCCTGCCGATTCAAGATATAAAAAGCTTCTGGCATGTGCCAAGCACTTTGCAGTTCACTCCGGACCCGAATGGAGCCGCCACATTCTCAATATAAATAATCTTGATCCTCGAGATTTGTATGAAACCTATCTTCCTGCGTTCAAATCCTTGGTTCAGGATGCTGATGTTCGTCAGGTGATGTGTGCTTATCAACGTTTGGATGATGAACCGTGTTGTGGAAGTACGCAATTGCTCCAACGGATTTTAAGGGATGAATGGGGATTTAAATATCTTGTAGTTTCTGATTGTGGCGCTATAGCCGATTTTTATACCAGCCACAAAGTTTCATCTGATGCGCTTCATGCCGCATCCAAAGGTGCTTTAGCCGGAACTGATGTAGAGTGTCAATGGTCTGACCACCTTTATAAAAAATTGCCCGAGGCAGTATCAAAAGGTCTGATTACTGAAGATGAAATAAACAAGCATCTGTTGCGGGTATTGATTGGCCGTTTCGATCTTGGTGAAATGGATGACGAAGCACTGGTACCATGGTCTAAAATTCCTATGTCGGTTGTAAATAACGATAAACATAGAAAACTTGCTTTAGATATGGCACTTGAATCAATGACGCTTCTTCAGAATAAGAACAACCTTCTTCCCCTAAAAAAAACAAGTAGGAAAATTGCGGTAATTGGTCCCAACGCCAATGACAAACCCATGTTATGGGGAAATTATAACGGGACACCAGTAAGAACAATAACAATTCTTGATGGAATTGCTTCTAAACTTTCAGCCGATAAGGTAATCTATGACAAAGGATGCGATTTGGTTGAAGATAAAGTGACGGAAAGCTATTTCTCGCAGTGTTCAATTATTGGAAAAAAAGGTTTTAAAGCCACTTACTGGAACAATAAAGACTTTACAGGAAGTCTTGTTGCAACACAACAGATTGCAGATCCGATAAAACAAACCACTGCCGGGCAACATGAATTTGCTTCAGGAGTTCGTCTTGAAGGATTTTCATGTATATATGAAACAATATTCACACCATCGAAGAGTGAAGAACTTATATTTAAATGTGGTGCTACCGGACATTTTGAATTATTTGTCAATGGAGAATCTCTTGCAAAGTATAATAACTGGAGGACACTGCCTTCACGAATTCCATTCAAAGTGGAAAGTGGAAAGCAATATAAAATTGAAATCCATTATGCTCAACTCAACGATTGGCAGGCTAATCTTGAATTTGACTTTGGCAAAGAAATCGACGTAAACTATACAGATCTTTTAAAGAAACTTGTTGGAACTGATATTGTTGTATTTGTTGGTGGTCTTTCAACCCAACTGGAAGGCGAAGAAATGCCTGTGTCGTACCCAGGATTCAAAGGTGGGGATCGAACCGATATAGAACTGCCATCAGTACAACGCAATTGCTTAAAAGTGCTTAAACAAGCCGGCAAGAAGGTGATTTTTGTAAACTGTTCCGGATCTGCCATTGGGCTGGTACCCGAAACCGAAAGTTGTGATGCAATCCTTCAGGCATGGTATGGGGGTGAATCAGGTGGTCAGGCTGTTGCAGATGTGCTCTTTGGCAATTATAATCCATCGGGTAAACTTCCTGTCACTTTCTATAAGAGCATGATGCAGTTGCCCGATTTTGAAGATTATTCTATGAAAGGGCGTACCTACCGGTACATGTCTGATCCTTTATTCCCGTTTGGTTTTGGGTTGAGTTATACCACTTTTTCAATTGGGGATGCAACTATCAGCAACAATTCTATTAAAGCCAACGAATCAGTGAAGCTTACCATACCTGTATCGAATACAGGTAAGCGCAATGGAACTGAAATCGTTCAGGTCTATGTTCATAAGGTAAATGATACTGATGGTCCAATTAAAACCTTGAAAGGCTTTCAAAGAGTTGAGGTTATTGCCGGTGAAACCACTCAGGCAATTATCAAATTGCCTTATAACTCATTCGAGTCCTTTGATAGGGCAAGTGGGAAAATGGATGTAGCTGCAGGGGAGTATGAGGTTTTATATGGGAACAGTTCCGATATTAAAGATTTAAAATCCACAAAAATAATTGTACAATAGCAAACCAAGCAAGTTCACCAATTTTCCCAATAGGATAGATGTCTATGCGAATTCGGAGTGTTTTTAATGAAAAATAAAATATATCCACATGATTTGATTATTGCCCGAAATAAAGGGAATGCATGGTACATTGGCGGAATTAGTGCCGAAAGATATCCTAAAGAAAAAATGCTTTCGTTCAACTATTTGCCAGTGAACGTGAAATATAAACTTACATTAATTGCAGATGGAGAGCATGATAAAAATTTAGTAACACAATATATGGTAGTTGATAAATCAAGCATAGTAAAAGTAAGATTACTAGGCAGAGGTGGTTTTGTCGCTACTTTAAAACCAATTCAATAATTAATATTGCATAATGAAAACATTAATACAACCAATTAAAATTAAAGGGATATTTCTAGTAGCGATTCTTTTATTTACAGCAAGTTCATGGGCGCAACAATATCCCTATCAAAATGACAAATTAAGTTCCGAAGAGCGGGCTACAGATTTGCTTTCTCGCTTAACTTTAAGTGAGAAAGCTGGATTAATGCAAAATAATTCGCCTGCTATTCCACGTCTTGGAATCAAGGCCTATGAGTGGTGGAATGAAGCGTTGCATGGGGTAGGTCGCTCAGGCATAGCCACTGTTTTTCCTCAGGCCATTGGTATGGCAGCTTCATTTAACGACAAATTGTTGTTTGATGTCTTTACTGCCATATCTGATGAAGCAAGGGCTAAATCGAATGAATTCAGCAAACAAGGCAGTCTAAAACGCTATCAGGGACTTACTTTCTGGACTCCCAATGTAAATATATTCCGTGACCCTCGTTGGGGACGAGGACAGGAAACGTACGGTGAGGATCCATTCCTGACCAGCTGTATGGGAGTAGCTGTAGTGAAAGGTTTGCAAGGTCCTGCCGATGCAAAATATACTAAATTGCAAGCTTGCGCCAAACATTTTGCTGTTCATTCGGGTCCTGAATGGAACAGGCACTCCTTTAATGCAGAGAATATTAATCCTCGTGATTTGTGGGAAACCTATCTGCCCGCTTTTAAAGATTTGGTACAAAAAGCAAAAGTGAAGGAAGTAATGTGTGCTTACAACAGTTTTGAGGGGGAACCTTGCTGCGGCAGTAATCGTTTATTGACCCAGATACTGCGTAATCAGTGGGGTTACGATGGGTTAGTGGTTTCGGATTGTTGGGCTATCTCCGATTTTTATCATCCAAATGCCCATGCAACTCAACCGGATGCAACACATGCAGCCGCTAACGCTGTTTTGAACGGTACCGATCTTGAATGTGGCAGTGATTTCGGAAATTTACCAGATGCTGTCCGTGCTGGATTGGTTGCAGAAAGTCGCATCGATGTTTCTTTGAAAAGATTACTTAAAGCTCGTTTCGAATTGGGAGAAATGAACGATAAGATGGTTTGGGACATTCCCGTTTCAGTTGTTAATAGTAAAGAGCATCAAGAATTAGCACTTCTCATGGCACAGGAAAGTATGGTGTTATTGCAAAACAAGAACAATATCCTCCCATTGAACAAGAAACTGAAAATAGCTGTAATGGGTCCGAATGCAAACGACTCAGTGATGCAATGGGGAAACTATAATGGATTTCCGGCTCACACCGTCACGTTGTTGGAAGCTTTACGTAAAACCGTGCCAGCAGCTCAGTTGATTTATGAATGGGGTTGTGACCGCACATCTGATGTTACCGTAAGCAGCCTTTTCCATGAGTGCAGCATTGATGGCAAAAGGGGTTTTATTGCTCAATACTGGAACAGTACATCCCCGGAAGGAGAACCAGTTGCCACTGATGTACTTTCAACTCCATTCCATCTAACTACAATGGGTGCAACTGCTTTTACTGCGGGTGTTAATATCCGGAATTTCTCTGCTCATTACAAAACAATGTTTCAACCGGGTAAATCCGGAGATGTTACTTTTCAGTTTCAAACCAATGGAAGGGCTACTTTATCCATCAATGGAGAGGTAGTAACACGGAACATTTTTGCCAGCAATCCAACCAATGTGTATACGTTGAAAGCTGAAGCCGGTAAATCTTATACCATTGAAATCTCATTCTCCCAGGGAAATGCTGATGCTGCATTGAGTTTTGACTTAGGGTCACTGATTCCAGTAGATTTGACAGCCAGTATTGCAAAGGTTAAGGACGCAGATGTGGTAATCTTTGCAGGGGGCATTGCACCTTCGCTTGAAGGTGAGGAAATGCGGGTGACAATTCCCGGATTCAAAGGTGGTGATCGCACTGACATTGAACTTCCTTCTATTCAACGGCATATGCTTCAGGCTTTAAAAGCTGCCGGGAAGAAAGTAATATTTGTGAATTTCTCAGGTTCAGCCATAGGATTTGTTCCGGAAACAGCATCATGTGACGCTATCCTGCAAGCCTGGTATCCTGGACAGGCAGGCGGCACGGCAATTACCAATGTATTATTTGGCGATTATAATCCGACCGGCAAACTTCCGGTTACCTTTTACAAAAATATAAATCAACTTCCCGATTTTGAAAATTATAACATGAAAGGTCGCACGTACAGATATATGACAGAAAAACCTGTTTTCCCGTTTGGTTATGGGTTAAGCTATACAACTTTCGAAGTAGGCAATGCATTATTCTCTAAAAAAGCTATTAAAAGCAATGAATCGCTTGAGGTAACTATCCCCGTTTCAAACACAGGTACCTGTTCCGGTTCGGAAATCATTCAGGTTTATATCAGAAAACTGAATGATATTGAAGGTCCGATTAAAACGTTGAGAGGTTTTAAAAAAGTGGAAGTTCCGAATGGTAAAACCATTAAAGCAACCATTCATCTTACTCCGTCAGCTTTTGAATTCTTCGACTGGTCACAACGAAAAATGATGGTGACTCCCGGTGAATACGAAGTGTATTATGGCAATAGTTCAGATATAAAGTTCTTGAAAGTTGCTAAAATTAAAATCCAATAATTTATTGAATGCTGTTCCTAAAATAAAATTCTATTTATTGAACCATGTAATGGGAACAATTACATGATGCATTTACAAATTAACACGCTTAACGCATTTTTTACATGGTCAGAAATGCCAATATTCTCGTTAAAAGGCAAATGATAAGTAGATAGTATGTAAGAAAATGCTTCAGGAGAAATTGCTGATAAAGGGAGAAAGCATGTTATTGGCGTATTAAAAGATATTTATGGGCTTTCAGCAAAATTAAGTATACTAATGATCCGCTCACGGCATAAACCGTGAGCGGATCATTAATTTAAATAACAACTGCCATAAATAAAACAAGGTAAAAACGGATATGGAGTGGAAGAGCTATTGTTCTACCAGTCATTTGTTGGTGAAAACCACGGACTAACAATTAGCACTCTTCATACAACAATTCAACCATTTCCTCTTTGTTATTTGGTTATACTTCCGAGGGGGTTGCCTGGGGGTTTCGAGGGGGTTTCGAGGGGGTTTACCTCATTGAACCCTATGGCAACCCTATTGCAACCCTATTGCAACCCCCTATGAAGAGTGAATAAATAAAGAGTAAAAACAGGGTTATTTTTCATACTGAGTTTGGGAATAAAAGTTGTTTTTCGTTTCCCATGAAGGATAATTGGAGTGCAATTGAAAGATTTACTATTTATTCCTGGGCTGACAGTTCATATTGTATCAACTTTTGTAAAATGAGATGATGCATTGGATTTAATAACAAAAGAAATCAATGAAGCAGAATGTAATTGCAGTGTAATTAATCGTAAATGTATAATTTGGGGTTTACACCCCCGATATAATTCCAGTAATAAAACTATCACCTTGATATTTACTATATAAGACTTGCAAACTACACTTTCAAATATGAAGAGCTTCAAGATTAAATTCAATTCCCGGACACCATATTCTCGCAATTATTTAAATAAATACCTAATAGTATAAATAGTGGATCTAAATTTAAAATTAATATCGTGTTATTTTAATTATTTTTGTTTGATTTTGATGAAAACCAAACAAATGCAAGATTGTTAAATCTTGACTATCTGAAAAATCCCAACTCATTCAAAAAATGATGAACGAAGATGTGCTTCATTCTGCATAAAATTTAATTCCAACGCGTTTTGTGTATTTAATATCATTTATAGATCCTGTTTCTAAGAATCAGTAGAAAGCAAATTGTATAATTCCAATAATTATGAAAATCAAAATTGTTCTTTTTATTCTAATTCTAACGTGCCATTCTTTACTAGCTGAAGATGGGCATGATGTATGGCTTCGAAGCAAAAGTACAACATCCGTTAATATCGTTTGTAAAGAGAGTTCTCCAACGCTTGAAATTGCCAGACAAGAGCTAAAACAAGGGTGGCAAGGCAAAAATGGAGAAACAATTGTTTTATCGGTGAAAAATAATGAAGCAATCAATTATGATGGATTTAAATTTACGCACGATGGGATTCAGGCAAATAATGATTTTGGGGTATTGTACGGTGTGTATGAACTTCTTCGTCGTCAGGTAACAGGAGAACCTTATCAGGAAGAAATATGCAATCCCTCTTATGAACATAGGGTTTTGAACCACTGGGATAACCTCGACGGTTCAATTGAGAGAGGATATGCCGGTCATTCAATTTTCTGGCGTAAGGGCAATGATGCTTTTGTAGTAACCGAAAAGGATAAGGTTTTATGGCAGGAATATGCCCGTGCCAATGCATCTGTGGGGATTAACGGAGCAGTTCTCAACAATGTGAATTCGTCACCGGACATGCTTAAAACAGAAACCTTAAACAGAGTAAAGGCAATTGCCGATATTCTTCGTCCTTATGGTGTTAGAGTATATCTTTCTGCTAAATTTTCATCACCATCGGCTATTGGGGGCTTAAAATCATCAGATCCATTAAATCCTGAAGTAATAAAATGGTGGCAAGACAAAGCCAAAGAAATTTATAGCATGATCCCTGATTTTGGCGGGTTTCTGGTTAAAGCTAACAGCGAAGGACAAGCAGGCCCTCAGGATTATGGACGTACTCATGCCGATGGAGCTAACCTGTTGGCAGATGCTGTAAAACCTTATGGCGGTATAGTTATGTGGCGTGCATTTGTATATTCGACATCAAACGAAGATCGTGCTAAACAAGCTTATAACGAATTTTTGCCACTTGATGGTAAATTCCGTGATAATGTTATTATTCAGGTAAAGAATGGTCCAATTGATTTTCAGCCACGTGAACCTTTCAGTCCACTTTTTGGAGCAATGAAAAAAACATCACTTATGCCTGAATTACAGATAACTCAGGAATATTTAGGACATTCAATTGATATGGTTTATTTGTCAACCATGTGGGAAGAGTTTTTTAAAAGCGACACCTATCAGGAAGGGAAAGGAAGTACAGTGGCTCGTTGTACCGATGGGAGCATTTTCCAACAAAAGCATACTGCCATAGCCGGTGTCTCAAATATAGGACTCGACATCAACTGGTGTGGCCATCTTTTTGCTCAATCTAACTGGTATGCATTTGGCCGTTTGGCATGGAATAATCAGATGAAAAGCGAAAAAATAGCAGATGAATGGATTAAACTTACGTTTAAACAGACTTCAACAGATAAAAGCATTTCTTCTAATAATTGGACAGTTAATTTTCTAAAGCCTGTAAAACAGATGATGATGGATAGCCGTGAAGCAGCAGTTAATTATATGATGCCACTTGGATTTCATCACATCATGTCAGCAAAAGAACACTATGGTCCGGGACCTTGGTGGGCACCGACAAGGATGAGGAAAGACTGGACGCCTCCATATTTCCACCAGGCAGATAGTCTTGGAGTTGGATTCAATCGGACAAAAACAGGGAGTAATGCGGTAAGTCAATATCATGAGCCTGTCGCTTCAATGTTTAATGACGTGAATTCTTGTCCTGAAATTTATCTGTTGTGGTTCCATCATTTGCCATGGGATTTTAAAATGAAAAGCGGTCATACTCTTTGGGATGAGATTTGCTATCACTACAACACAGGTTTACAGCAAGTTAAGCAATTTAAAAAAACCTGGGAAAAGGTACAACCATATGTTGACCAGGAAAGGTTTGTTGATGTGAAAGAAAGACTGGTTTTGCAACTGAATAATGCTCAGCTTTGGAATGATGGTTGTGTACTATATTTCCAAAAATTCAGCAAGAAACCAATACCGAGTGATATTGAACAACCTGTTGGTAAATTAGAAGAAATAATGAAGAATGACATGAAAAGACCAATGCCTTGGGTAAAACGTTGATGTTAGTCATTCAATTTCGAAATATAAACATAAAAATCAGAGATTATGAAAATTAAATTGGGCTTATTTTTATTAATTGGTTTTATCTCATTAAACCTGAGTGTCTTTTCGCAAAACAATAAATTCTATATCTATTTGTGCTTAGGGCAGTCGAATATGGAAGGTAATGCCCGGAAATTTGAGGCACAAGATTCAATAGTGGATAGTCGTTTTAAAGTTATGGAATCAGTTGATTGTCCTAACTTAAACAGAACAAAAGGAAATTGGTATACAGCTGTTCCACCTTTATGCAGATGCAGAACAGGGCTTACTCCATCCGATTATTTTGGTAAAACAATGGTTGCCAACCTTCCGAAAGATATAACAGTTGGTGTTATCAATGTAGCTATAGGTGGTTGCAAAATTGAATTGTTTGATAAGGATAATTACCAGTCATATGTTGCAACAGCTCCTTCGTGGATGATAAATATGATTAAAGAGTATGATGGAAACCCTTATGCCCGATTGGTGGAAATGGCAAAACTTGCTCAAAAAGATGGTGTAATAAAGGGAATTTTATTACACCAGGGAGAATCAAATACAAACGATACGCTCTGGACAAAAAAAGTCAAGGTGGTATATGACAATCTGATTAAAGACTTACAACTTGATCCTGAGAATACACCGCTTCTAGCAGGCGAAACATTAAATGCAGATCAGGGAGGTGCCTGTGCAAGCATGAATAAAATTATAGCAACGCTTCCTAAAACTATTCCCAACTCCTATGTCATTCCTTCGAGTGGTTGCACCGGTATACCCGATCACCTGCATTTTACAGCGGATGGTTATAGAGAATTAGGGAAACGATATGCTGCTCAAATGCTTTCATTATTGGGTTATAAAATTGCTAATCCAGAATAACCTTCAATATTTTGAGACGATCTGGCTTGTTGCATTAAACGTATTTTCGATACACTGATTTTGTCTAATTTATTAAGAACTCACAAATGAAAAATAAATCATTCTATATTCTGTTTATTCTGATTTTCTTATCCATTATTAGATTAGAGGCTCAATCAGGTATAGCCACCGGAGCTCCAATTCCGCCGGAAATAGAAAATCCCGAATTACTCGGAATTAACAAAGAGCCTTATCATGCCACTTTAATGCCTTACTCGAATTTGCAAGAGGCTTTGGTTGCTAAGCGACATGCCTCTTCGCTTTGTCAAAGCCTAAACGGTTTATGGAAATTCAACTGGGTCCCAACACCAGAAAAACGGCCGGCTGATTTTTTCAAGTCTAATTACGATGTGTCAGGATGGAAAAATATTAAGGTCCCTTCCAACTGGGAAGTACAAGGTTATGGCACACCTTTCTATCGAAATTTAGGTTATACCATTAAAAAAGATTTTCCACATGTAATGAGTGAACCTGAAAAAAGTTACACATCTTTTATTGAAAGAAATCCTGTTGGAAGTTACCGACGTGAATTTGACGTTCCGTCAGATTGGGCAGGTCGTCGCAACTTTATTACGTTTGAAGGCGTTGATTGTGCTTTCTTCTTGTGGGTGAACGGAGAGAAAGTTGGCTTTAGTGTAAACAGCCGTAATGCTGCAGATTTTGATTTAACTAAATACCTGAAGCCAGGTAAAAATATGATAGCTGTAGAAGTCTATCAATATAGTTCAGGCACTTGGCTGGAAGATCAGGACATGTGGCGTTTACATGGGATTTTCAGGGATGTAACACTTTGGAGTGTGCCTCAGGTTCATATACGTGATTATTTTGTTAAGCCTGACTTGGACAAAAATTATAGAGATGGTTCAATAGAAGTAACTGCTAAAATCAAAAATTATGGCGATAATTTAGCGAAACCTCAAACCTTTGTTGCCACACTGTATGATAAAAGTGGAAAAGAAATTGCTAAAGGAAGTGCTAGTGGAATAGCACTTAATTCTAAGCAGGAAGAAATTTTGAAAGTTCAATTTAATGTGAGTAATCCTTTGAAATGGACTGCTGAAACTCCCAATTTATATACAATTGTTTTGACCAATTCAACAGGAGAAATTTTATCCTCAAAAATTGGTTTTCGAAAAATAGAAATTAAAGGTCGAATTTTTACAGTGAATGGTGTTCCAATCAAATTGAAAGGCGTTAACCGCCATGAGCATTGGTCGGACGTTGGTCACGCAGTAACCGAAGAACAAATGATTCGTGATCTCGAGGTTATTAAACAAGGCAATTGCAATCATGTACGTACTAGTCATTATTCCGATAATCCCCGTTGGTATGAATTGTGCGACGAATGGGGTATCTGGCTTGTAGCTGAAGCTAACTGTGAATCACATGGTTATGACAGACGTTTTGATGAAGAGCCAACCATGAAAGCAGCGATTATTGACAGAAATGTTGCCAATGTTGAAAATTTCAAGAATCATCCTTCTGTTATCATTTGGTCGCTTGGAAATGAATGCGGTGGGGTAGGTTCCAATTTTGTAGCAGCATTGAATAAGGTCAAAGAACTAGATCCGACACGTTTTGTTCATTATGAGAGATTTGGTACAGGAAGCAGGAATCCGGCCGATTTGGATGGCCGTATGTATGGTACGGCTGAAGATTATGCCAATGTGGCTAAAAACAAAGATTTAACTAAACCATTTTATATTTGTGAGTTTGTGCATGCGATGTTTAACTCCATGGGCTCACTTGAAGAATATTCAAAGGTTTTTGATAATAATCCGGAAATTCTAGGTGGTGCTATTTGGGAATTCCAGGATCAGGCTTTGTGGAATAAGCGCGATCCGCAACATCCAATATTAGCGTATGGCGGTGGTTTTGGAGAAAATCCCAACGATCATTATTTCATTCACAAAGGAGTAATTTCTTATGACCGTTCTACAACTGGGAATAATGTTAAACCGCACTATCCTGAAATGAAAAAAGCATTTCAATGGATTGATACTGAATTAACAGATCCTGCATTCGGATTAATTTCAATTCGGAATAAATATCAATTTATTAATTTAAGTGGTTTTGATATATCATGGAATATAACTGAAAATGGAAAAGAAATTGCCAAAGGGACAGCAAACATGATGCACCCTATCAATCCACGAAGCACCGGAAGAGCAACTCTCAATTATAAAATTGAACAACCGATTGCTGGAGCAGAATATTTTTTACGAGTTTCATATACACTAAAAGAAAAGACACTTTGGGCTGATAAGGGATTCGAAGTTGCTACTGAGCAATTCAAATTACCTGTTGGAACTCCTATGGTAATGGAAAAACAAGTTACAGAACCGGTTAAAATGACTCAAAACGATCAATTCATATCAATTTCCGGAAAAGTATTTACCGTCGAATTTGACAAGAAAACAGGTTTTATGAGTCATTTGGCTCAGAATGGATCAGAACTTTTAGCAGCCGATGGTGCACCTAAATTACATTTGTGGCGTGCTGCACACCGGACTGATGATGACTGGGCTTACAATATTTGGATCAAATATGGTATTACAACACTTAAATATGATTTAGTAGATATGAAAGTAGAAACTATTGATAAATCTACTGTAAAAGTTATTTCAATCACAAAGGCCAATGGGAAAGAAGGTTTTGGCGTATATCACACAGCAACTTACCTGATTAAAGGCGATGGGTCTGTCAAGGTTGATAATCATGTTCAATTTATCGGATTCAGGGTGAATTTGGCTCGTATAGGAGTGCGGATGTTCCTTGATAAAAAGCTTGACCGCATGACGTTCTTTGGTCGTGGACCTTTTGAAAATTATTCTGATCGTAAAAGCTCAGCTGAAGTTGGTATTTATGAATTGGGTGTAAATGAACAATATGAATATGAAA
>Ga0302288_1001524_pt1 | contig 14940 bp, 10 predicted proteins | sample III_Fen_N1_1_FD_194549 | JGI IMG/M metagenome (GOLD analysis project Ga0302288, IMG submission 194549) | Peat permafrost microbial communities from Stordalen Mire near Abisko, Sweden - III_Fen_N1_1 | ecosystem: Environmental > Terrestrial > Soil > Wetlands > Permafrost | place: Sweden: Abisko...
TGTTCGTTTTTCCATTTTGTGAGAATGAATTCATCATTTCTTCTTTAGACATTTTTCCGCTTATCCACACCAAACTTAACTCTCCTCTTTCCTTTGTAACAATCAACATATCAGCATTATCCTTTTCGACAACGCGATAGTAGATATGAACCATCTCGGCTTTTTCGCGGGCTTCCACAGCAGTTTCAAACTTTCCAACTTCGATTATTTTATCTAAATCCTGAATAACCGATTTCATCAAAGGCGAGTTTGCATCGTTCTCAAGCGTAAGGATTTTAATTGATCTCATTTTGGAAGCCATTAACTTACTGTTTTTGTTTTTAATGCCAAAATTCGATGCCAAATTCATCATGCCACTACCAACTGTAACATAAGTAAATCGTTCATCCTTGCTGTATTTTTCAAACAAAGATTGTAACGTTTGCGCCTGTGTTGCTACAACTATCATTGTAAAAACAACTAAAGTCAACATTTTTTTCATAACTTTTTCATTTAATTTGTATTTAATTTTCTATCCTATTTATCGTTTTCTTTACAGATTCAAGTTTATGAATTGGTTGTAAACCATTTCTAACTTTCTCAATGCTATTAATGGGCTTCATGCTGTTATGCAGCAAATCATGAATTTCATTCAATTTTTGAGCCGTATATTTTTCGGCGTATTCGTTATCCTGAATTCGCTTACCTCCTACCATTGCATAATTTTTCGATTCTTGGGAACGTTGTATCCAAAGCGTTAGCAATAAAGTTGCAGCAATTCCTGTATAAGCAAAAGTTTTAATCCAAATGCGCGTTGTCTTTTTCCGCACAGGCTGAACCCTTTCCGTTGGGTTTGCAGATTTATCTTGCAATTCAGCATCGAAGGCCTCGAACAACGATCTGTATATTTCATGATCGGGCAATACATTCTGACATTTAAAATACAGTTTTAATTGGTTTTCTTCGGCGAGGGTTGTTTCACCGCTAAAATACCTTTCCAACAATTCGTTTATGCTTTCCATATAGTAGCTTCTGTTCTTTTATTCTCATTCATAATTCGTTCCCTGATTTTCTGACGGGCTCTGGAAAGATTCACCGTTACTGCATTTTCCGTCAAATCGGTAATGTAAGCAATTTCTTTCAATTCCATTCCCTCTACATCCCGCATTCTGATTATGGTTCGCTGTAGTTCAGGTAAATTGTCAATCATCTTTTTTATTCGCAACACCATATCCTTTTGCTCGGTTTGTTGGTGAGGATTTAACTCACTATATTCGGTTTCAGCGGGCAGTTCCGTTTCCTCGTGTTGCTGGCGGATAATGTCTAGGCATAAATTACGCATCGACCGCATGGTAAATGACTGTATGTTTTCAACATCGCCTAAGGAATGTTTTTTCTCCCACAATTTAAGAATCAAATCCTGCACAGCATCCTGCGCAACGTCGGCATCCCGTAAAATCGATTTGGCTAATCGAAAATATTTATCGGATAATGCGACTACTTGATTGTTAAACTGTTTTGAATCCATGCAGTTATTATTTCCAACAATTGGCAGCAATCCAATTGATAATTAATTTCTGTTATAAGTTGTACTATTCAATTATTATGGAGCAATCGAACCCAGATCGTGAACTTTCCGATTCTATAAGTAAGACGCAGACACTTATAAAATATTACATCGGCGTTGAAAGATAAATGAAAATGCATGATTTAAAGTCAAATGAATTGAATTTCATTCTTTCATTAAGCCGAAAAAACATCGTATATTTTTTTGATAACTAAAAAGTTACAGAACAAAAATACTGAAAGTTCAACGATTATGCATTCGGGAAGAGAATTTTTTCGTAATTTTCGCCTGTTTTTAAAACGCACTACTAAAAATCTTAATAAAAAGCATATGAGTCTGAAATTAACTGACAATCAGCGAATAAACTTAGGGAGAGCAGGATTATTTTCTTGTCTGGCTATTCTTATTGTATTCCTTTATCCTGCAGAAGATGCTTTTAAATATCAGTTTGAAATAGGGAAACCGTGGTCGTACGAGCTTATAACCGCATCTTTTGACTTTCCAATCTACAAAAACGATCAGCAAATAGCGAAAGAAAAGGAGGAAATCTTAAGTGATTATTCTCCATTTTATAAATTAGATACCACCGTTGCCAGAAAGCAGTTTGAAAAACTCACTTCAGATTTGCAGAAAAAAGGAGAAAATTCAGCCAATATACCAAACTATATCAAGACAAAATTCAGGAGTATCTATTCAACAGGGATTATTTCTGTGGAACAGTACAATAAATTACTCACTGATAAACGAGAATATATATCATGCATTCAGCCCAATAGAGTAGCCAACAAAATACAATTGGCAAACATTTACACTCCCAAAACCGCTTACAAAGAGATTGTTGACAATGCGCCTATTTCACTAAAATCGTACGACATTAATCTTTATCTTTCTGAAAACCTGGCGTATGATAGCATAACATCTGAAATATCGAAAGCTGATTTACTAAAAGACCTATCCCTAACTTCAGGAATGATTCAATCAGGCGAACGAATTATTGACCGTGGTGAAATTGTGACGCCCAGTTCGTATCAGATTCTAAAATCATTAAAAATTGAATCAGAGAAACGAAAAACCACCATTCAACGCTCTTCTGTGGTGTTGATTGGCGAAATATTTATGACCGTTGGCTTGATAACACTGTTTTTCCTATATATTTACTTATTCCGACCGCGCATTTATGAGGTCACGAGCAATGTCGTCTTTCTTTTGCTCCTGATATTGATGATAGTGACACTCACTTCGTTTACCATAAGTTTCACCAATCTTAATTATTTCATGGTTCCGTTTGCACTGCTGCCGGTCATTATTCGGGTGTTTTTCGATTCGCGTACCGCTTTGTTTGCTCATATCATTACCGTTCTGCTCATTTCCTTTATGGTTGACAATGCATTCCAATTTATACTGTTACAAATTACCATAGGCATGGCGGCAGTCTCGAGTTTGAAAGACCTATCGCAACGTTCGCAGCTTGCACAAACAGCGCTGTACATTTTTTTAAGTTATGTAATTATGTATGTGTCATTTGAATTTATATCCGAAGGCGATATAAACAGGATTAACTGGCAATACATTATTTATTTTGGATTAAGCAGCATTTTCCTTTTGTTTGCCTATGTTTTAATTTATCTTTTCGAAAAAATATTCAACTTGGTTTCGAGCGTGACCCTGGTGGAACTCACCAACATCAACAGTGACTTGATGATGCAATTCTCCGAACGCGCTCCGGGTACATTCCAACATTCGTTGCAAGTGTCGAATTTAGCCACAGAAGCTGCCAAGAAAATCAATGCAAACAGTTTGCTGGTTCGTACCGGTGCGCTTTATCACGATATCGGCAAAATGAAGCACCCTGAATACTTTATTGAAAATCAGCTAGGAGGTAAAAATCCGTTGTCGGAAATTGACTATGAAGAAGCATCGCAAATCGTAATTAATCATGTGAACGACGGTATTGAGATTGCCAAAAAAAGTCATTTACCCCAACAAATTATCAACTTTATAACATCGCATCACGGTTGCAGTAAAACCAAGTATTTTTACTATTCATTTATCAATGCCAATCCGGATGTAAAACCCAACGAAGAAGCTTACACTTACCCAGGACCACTCCCCAACAACAAGGAGACAGCCATTTTGATGATGGCCGATGCAGTGGAAGCCAGGTCGAGAAGTTTAGGAGAGTATACCGAGGAAAGTATTAATGAAATGGTGGAATCGATGATTGATAGCCAGATTGCCGAAGGGGAATTTAAGGATGCACCAATCACGTTTCGCGATGTGGAATTAGTAAAATCTGTATTTAAGGACAAGATTAAAAACATTTACCACAACAGGATTAAATATCCTGAAATCGTAAAATAAGAAATACCCCCTGAAGTTATGTGCTTTCAGGGAGTATTTTTCACAATCTATTCATTCTAAAAAATTAATTATTTAGTTTTAAGGTTATCTTCTTGGCAATTTTCAAGGCTGTAGTAAGCGTGCTCAAATTCGTATCTAAACTTCCATCTGCTCCTGAATAATGACTGTGTCCTATCGGTTTCAACACATACTCCGCAGCAGGATTCGTGGTATCAATATCAACCGAATAGACCAAAGCCGGTTGACTTGATGTTTTATAATCCGCATTACCCGGATATTTATCATTGTACCAGTATTCGTTCCAATCCCACGATTGGTTTAACTCCAGCATGATTTTGTATTTACCTGACAAATGTTTTTCTGTTTTTACGTTTAGGACAAATGAAGCTGAGGGAGTGGCACCGGTATAAGCGTCCACAACCGACTGTTTGGGAGTAGGATTGTAGGTTCCAAGTTCGTTTTTCACACCGCGCTGATGCGCCCAGTAAGGCAATGCGGCCGGGCGATCAATTTCCCCTGCTTTCCATTGACCGGTTTTGCGATTGACACGTTTAAAAACGCCGCGCCCTATACTTTCTGACACATACAACGTTTGAATATACTTGCCATTTTCGTCGGCAAGCCAAATGGCAAACAACGGATGATTGTGCTCGCTTCCCTTTTCAAACTGAATGGTTACGAGAGTTCCTGTATTATTTAATCCATAGTTTTCCTGCGAAAAAACTTCTTTTTTCTTTTGTGAAACTCCACTTATCGAAAACAGAATTAAGGCTGCAATAATGAATTTCGATTTCATATCTCCTGTTTTAATATTTTTGATTTCTACATTTTAAATTTTAATTATCAACCCTATTGTTGGCAAAAGAGTTCCTGCAAAATTATTAATCGTCCGCAAAACATATTTTGAAGGATTGGTTGGGTCGCTAACTGGGGCATAAACTTTGTTTCCGTTTGAATCAACAGCCGGATTTGCTGTCAAATTAGTATAAATAGGAGCTCCTTGAGTTTTGAAATTATACGCATTTTGTATGTCGGTATAGAGATTCAACACCCATTTCTTGAAATAAAACTCCTTGTCAATTCTCAAATCCAACTGATGCGTGTTAGGCAATTGAAGCGAATTGAATTTCGAATAATCAAGCACCGGTTTTTCTGATATGTCCCAAACCGATTTTAAAGCTGAATTTGGGTCGATAGGTGTGTAAGGCGCACCACCTACAAATCGCCAACGAATGGCCACGTTCCAATCATGTTTGAACTTGTAGCTTGCAATCAGATTGAATAAATTACGTGTGTCCCATGACGAGGGAAGATACACACCCGCAGAATTGGTGAATTCACTGCGGAAATACGTGTAAGTGGCAGTCAAGTTCAGTTTTCCCATCTCCATGATTTTATACAAAATTTCAACTCCATAAGCCCGGCCCTTCCCTGTCGAAACAATTTGCTCATCTCCTACTTGTCCAAAATTAGTGCCCTTGCTGGCAATGCTCAATCCGTCAGCCACCGATAGGGGATAGTTTTCGTACGATTTATAAAATCCCTCCACAGTCAAACGCATGTTTTCTTTGGGTCGGAATTCAAATCCCGCAATAGCCTGATTGGAAGCAATAAATTTAAGGTTCTCGGTTTCGTTCACCAGGATGCCGCTTGCATTGCGGTATCCAAGGGTGGTGTATGCCGGTTGCTGGGCATACCGACCCACGTTGGCGTTTAAATCAAACTTGGGCGAAAGAGCATACGACACCGAGAAACGCGGCGAAAGTTGGTTCACCGGATTAATCATATTCTGATTATAGTCCAATCCCGCCGTATTAATTCCCAACGACAACTTAAGTTTATCGTCGGCCAATTCCTTGGATGCCTGAACAAATGCCTGATAGCCGAATAGTCCAAGTTGAGTGCTGTAATCCAAATTAGTTACTGCGTTATTAAAATAAATTTGACGATGCGTTTCGTTGGTGTAATGCACGTATTTCAAACCACCACCAAACGATAATCGGATGGGTAAATCGGGATAATTGCTTTCAAAGCGGATTTTATTCTCTGCTTCGTCCGATTTATAATCAGATGTTTTCACCCCGTTCGAGTTATTGTCTTTGTATTTGTAATTGGTATTCCGAAGCATATTGCGGCTCAGCACCCAAGTGTCATAATGCGTATCGGCAAAATGCTTGTAAACCGCACCAACGGTGTAATTCCATTGAATATAGGTTGGTAAATAGGCAAGCAAATAAGCCTGACTTTCGGTTGGATTCTTGATACCGGTGTTCAAAACATCGTTGTCGATAGCACCTATACCCAGAAACATAATTTCGTTTTTAGCGTCAATTTTGGTTTTTACCTTTACCTGAAAATCATTGTAAGTTGGCAAAAAAGGTAAACCAATGGCAGCAAATAAGAATTGAAGATAAGACTGACGAGCCGACACAATGTAGGTGGTATTTTTACTCAACGGACCATCCAATGTCAAAGCAGCATCCGAAGCACCAACCGAAAGTTTGACATGCATCCGATCTTTGCTCCCATCCTTTTCTTTAATATCCATCACCGAGCTCAATGCATTGCCCTTGTTGGCAGGGAAAGCCCCTGTGTAAAAGCTTATGTCGCGAACAAAATCGGGGTTGATAACCCCCACCGTTCCTCCCGATGAACCTTGCGTGGCGAAGTGATTAATAACCGGAATTTCAATGCCATCCAAATAAAAAACATTTTCTGATGGACCACCCCCTCGCACAATCAGGTCGTTCCGATTCGGGTCGGTAACTCCCACGCCGGGCAACGTTTGTATCACTTTGGAAACGTCACGATTAGCACCGGCTGTTTTTTCAATTTCCTGTACTCCAATCGTAAGTAACGAAACCGGACTTTCTATTTTTTTTGGTTGCGCAGTTTGTCTTACTGTAACTTCTTTGAGTTGTATAGCACTTTCAAGGACAGAAATGTCAATAAAAGTAGTCTGATTTCCCTGCACCTGAAACTCGGGCGATACCGTGCTCTGATAACCGATTAAGCTAACCACCAACCGTTTGAAACCCGGCTCAATACCTGTGAAGATGTAATTTCCATCCAAGTCGGTGGTTGAACCAATGGTGGTTCCCTGAATTAAAACTGAAGCAAATTCTAATGGTTTGTTGGTTTTTGCATCAACAACTTTTCCTTTGACAGTGCCCTTTTGAGCAAAAATCGGAGTTGAAAGGATGAGGATAAATAAGAGTAAACTATATTTTTTCATATTTCTTGTTTAATAAATTACACTATTTAAACAAAAAGTCGAAAGAAAAGTTTAACGAAGAAAATAATAAAAGAATAGAAACAATCTATAAAAGAAAGAACTAATTCAACAATCGTTTATTTTAGAACCGTTAGCTTGTTTACAGCATCATAAACGGGAATCATGAAACCATTTTCAAACTTACAAAGAACGCAGATATTCCCTACAGGCTTGCCACTCACCCACTCCATGGGCAAAGCCATATCATCGTACATTATTTTAGCCAAAAATGAATTTCCAACTTTGAAAAGCATATCGTAATCTTGCGTTTCAAACGACAACTTCATTTTATCAAAATCTTTCAATTCAATTTCGCACTGATATACTGCTTGTTCGGCACATTCTGTTCGGAGATACAACGCCTTATCCTTCAAAACCGGCGAATAACTTTTCTGAGGTTTTAATTGACTCGCTGGGATTTTTCCTGTGAAAATCACTTGGTCATCTTCACTAATCTGGATTTCGGAAATATAATCGGCCAGTAATTGCGATTCGTGAATCAAATCGTTGTAATGATAAAACTCTTCCCAGTTATTGAAAATAGTAGTATCGGCAGGCATATAACTACCCAATGTGATTTCGGCAGCAACACCACTGAGCTTAATTTTAATGGTGGACATAATTTGGTATTTAAAAGTCTGCAAATTTACACAAAAACAAATCTGTCTTCTATAAATTTTGCTACCAACAATAGAATAATAACATTTAAATAATTTTGATTGTTATAGAATAAATCTAAAATTGAACGGAAGAGAGCCTAAATTTTATTAATTTCCTACCATGTTTAATCGAAATATTATATATGTTAGAATTAAATAGATACATTTGCTTAATAAACCTACACCCGTATAGTATGCCACGAATTTATCTCATTATCATTACATTGTTTTGCAGCATTGCAATCAATGCACAAACATTGAAAGGTAAAATCAGTTCGTCCTCAGGCGAACCGATTCCATATTCAACAATCTACATTAAAGAAACCACGTCGGGCATAGTGGCTGACGAACAAGGGAAGTTTCAGGTAAAACTAAATCCCGGAAACTATACCTGCGAATTCCGTTGCATTGGCTACCAATCGCAAACCAAGAGTATCAATATTACTGCTGAAGGCACTGAAATAAACGTAGTTTTAGCTGAAAAGTCGCAACAACTGAACGAGGTAGTGGTGATGCGTAGCAAAGAAAATCCGGCAGACAGAGTGATGCGTCAGGCCATTGCCCGTGCACCTTTTCATTTGTATCAGGTAACCGCTTTTACAGCGGAGAACTACTTGAAAGGCAGTGGCAAAATTGACAAAGTGCCCGGACTTATCAAAATGATGATTTCGGATAAAAAGTTATTATCCTTAATCGGGAAACTGCTGATTCTGGAATCGCACAGCGAAGTAACGTTTCAAACGCCATCGAAATACACCCAAAAAGTAATTGCTTACAAAAGTTCCATTCCAAAAGAAATTGAGCCAAAAGGTGGCATGCGAGCCAATACTTCGAGCATTTACGAGTCCAATTTTATGAGTGAGGTTTCGCCGCTTTCGCCACAGGCTTTCCGGTATTATCAGTTTAAGCTGATCGATATTTTTGAAAATGGGAATTATCAGGTCAACAAGATTCAAATCATTCCCAAAGTAAAAAACGGAAACTTATTTTCGGGTTTTATTTACATTATCGAAGGCAATTGGAGCGTATTCTCTGCTGATTTAACGACCAAGGAAGTTGGCTCGACATCAAGATTAAAAATCAATTATCAAGAAGTGAAAACAGGGATCTTTTTACCTATTACACAGGATATAAATGTAGATATAAGTACGATGGGAATTACCGGATATTTTAAATACTATTCCTCTACTAAATACAACTCCATAAAAACAAACGAAGCCGCAACAGTTCGCAGCCAGCCGAAAACAGAGAAAGTGCCGGTCAAAATCATAGTAAAGCAGAAAAAAACGCTTGAAAAAATTGAAAAATTATCCACGAAGGAAAATCTATCGAATCGGGAGGCTGCTACATTATCGAAGTTGATGGCTGAAAGTATTGAACCCGAAGAAGTGAAAGAACGCCGTAAATCATTGGAAATAAAAGACGAAGAAAAGGTCGATTTGCAGGTTGATTCGATGGCTGACAAGCGCGACTCGGCATACTGGGAAAATGTCCGAAAAGTTCCGTTGCGCCCCGAAGAATCGAAAAGTTTTAAGCAAAGGGATTCACTTCAGGTATCGAAAAACATCAATACCTCCAACAGTTCGGTTACGATCAATTTGGGCACAAAAGGAAAGTTGGGAAATATACTGACCGGAGGAAACTTCAAGTTGGGCAAATCGGTTAAACTGAGTTACAACGGGCTTTTGGATGGCGCAATGAAAGAATACAATTTTGCCGATGGGCTCTGGTTGGGTCAGGAATTGGCGTTATCAATAAACACCAATAAAACCAACAGCCTTACAATTACGCCATCCGCCTATTACACTACGGCCCGTCAATCGGTGGCGTGGAATGTAACCGGTAATTATACCTATGCACCATTGAATAACGGACAGTTAAACATTGCCATTGGGAACACTTCGGAAGATATTCAGGGCAAAAAAGGAACTTCGCGAATGCTTAACAGCGACTGGTCGCTGTTTTATGGCGACAATGTCATCCGATTCTATCAAAAGAAATATTTCTCCCTTGAAAACAGCGTGGATATAGCCAATGGATTGGAACTTACATTGGGTGCTGCCTACGAAAACCGTGAATTACTGGAGAATCGCACCAATTTCCACTTTTTCGGAAAAATACCACAACCAAATTACCCCGACCAAGCTTATCGTGATGTGTTTCCGGTACACACAGCCACAACAGCCTGGCTAAACCTTACCTACACGCCATTTTACAAATATCGGATCAAAGAGGGGAAAAAGGAATATGTAAGTTCCGAATATCCAACTTTTTCATTCGGTTATAAAAAAGCTATGCCACTGCTTAATCAATCCGAACCTCAAAGCTCGTACGACAAAATGGCTTTTGCAATTGCTCAACGAATCAGGCTTTCAATTTTCGACCGCTTGACGTACAGGGTTTCGTTCGGAACATTTCTGACTAAGAAGCAATTGTTTGCCCCTGACTTGAATTATTTTGCCACCAATCCGCTGATTCTGACGACCAAGTCGTTCGAGAACTCATTCAATTTGTTGGACAACTATACCAGCAGTAGCACCAGTTGGGCTGAAACTCACCTGAATTGGACTTCCGATTATTTGCTGTTGAAGCGAATCCCATTCCTGCAACCCAAACTGTTTGATGAATCGCTGCAACTGAATATGCTATGGCAAAGTCAACTAAAAAATCCATACACCGAAATAGGATATTCCATCGGCATAAGAAATTTGGGGAGGATTGGCGTGTTCAGCGGGTTTGATGGATTGAGCTACAAAAGCACAGGCATTAAAATCAGTTTCCCGCTGCTAACGATTTCGTTTAAGTAGTTCGTTTTGTGCATTATATTATTTGTTTTTATATGATTACGGTGCTCTGCACCTTAAATGTCACGGGTTGCTTATTTGCTACAAAGATTAATGGTGCTCCGCACCTTTATAAATAGAATTTTTTCCAGTGCAGCGCACCAAGATATTTGTAGAATTAGAATTACCAATGAATTGAAGGTGCGGGGCACCGGAATATATTTTACTTCCATCTTCCAACACCTTCCTTTAATTTATACGCATTTACCACACGTGTAAAGTCATTTTGTATCTGCTTCACTCATCCCCAATAGTTCACATTAAACAGGTTTATAAAAAAAATCAAAATAAATAAACAAAACATGGTTAATGTTATAAATTTAGTTATTATCTTTGCGTCGGTTTTGTTCTTTGAAAAAATAATACACTTAATTTATTAACGTTCATGCTGTAGAAAATTTCTACAGGGTGAATCAGCGTCCGTTCAGGGTGTAGAAAATTTCTACGACATGAATGAATGCCCGTTTAGGTTATAGAAAATTTCTACGGCATGAATCAACGTCAGTTCATGGTATAGAAAATTTCTACAGGATGATTGAACGTTCATTGGAGCTATAGAAAATTTCTACAGGTTGGATGGGGGAAGATCGCGATTACAGAAATTTTCTGCAAAATGAAACCTTTAAAATGCTATTTACTAAAACTAAATAGAGAAATAGTTTTCAAGTAATCATTTTAAAAAAAATTAGTATGTCGATTTTTTTTGTTTTCAATTTTGTACGTTGCTAAATTGACGATTAACAACGCGTTCTCACTCTTTAAATCGAGCCCATTGGCTACAAAGATTAACGGTGCAACGCACCTACCCAACTGGTTTATCCATTTCTTTCACTAAACTCCTTCAACCGTTCTTCCAACACCTCCATTTGATCCATCCTTACGAACGACACACAAGCCCGAAGTCCGTTCGGATTTTGACTGCCCGTGATGGCTAACGATATAGCACTGATGCCATAATAAAGAAATTCCTTCATCAACTCCACACTGGTCAATCCCGGATAAGCAATTGTAAAATAAAAACCGTCCGCCAGTTCGCGGTCATCGTCGTTGTAAACGAGGTAGAAGCCGTATTTTTGGAAGATTGATTTCATAATCCTGGCCTTTTCGCCATACGGATGTAGTGCCGCCACAAAATCAAACGCTCCATCATTCATGGCTTTCAACGTTGCTGCCAGTGCATATTGCGCGGTATGAGATGTTCCTGCCGTAGTGACATAAAGCACACCATACGAAATGAAATGTCCGAGCACATCGCTGCTGAAATAATTTTTCAGATTCGGATAATGCCTGGTGCGCAACTTTTCCGAAATAATCATCATTCCGATTCGTTGCCCGGCGTAGCTCAGAATTTTAGAGGCGGAAAGCAACAAAATATAATTGTCAGTGTAACGCGAAACGCTGGGTTGAAACGGTGCAACGCCCGGTACGCCGTAGTGTTGACGGAAGTCCATGCCAAAGTAGGCTAAATCCTCAATCACAATCACATCGTATTTAGTCGCCAGTTCGCCGATAATTTGCAGTTCAGCTTCGGAGAAACAAATCCACGACGGATTATTCGGTGAAGAATAACAAATGGAACAAATATTCCCCTCCGCAAGGAATGATTCGAGTTTGGCGCGAAGCTTTCCACCCCGGTAATCCAGCAAATCGAACGATTTGAACGGAACACCGATAATTTGCAATTGCGATTTATTTACCGGAAATCCGGGATCGATAAATAGCGTGTAAGGTTTCTCCGGATTGGTGCGGGCAGCAGCCAGCAAGGCGGCAAAGCTGGCCTGCATTGCTCCAACGGTAGGAACACAATTTTGAGGAAGAACATCGAGATTGATAAACAATTTGGCAAAACGGGCAATTTCATTTTTCACGAAAGGAATGCCTTCAATATGCGGATATTGCGAGGCAAGTCCCATGTCGAGTGCTTCCTTTTCGGCAGCAACAGCCACCGCCGAAGCCGGCAATCCGGGCACTCCCATTTCCATGTGAATAAATTCCTGACCGCTTTCCTGCTCTATCTGCGAAACAAGTTTACCCACTTCCCGGATGGAGAGATGCGTAATATCTTCCACTCCAAACTGGGCAAAAAGCCTGTCCACAATTTCTTTCTCAATCATTTCATTATTTTTTTCTTTTATCAACCACTCTTACAGCTTTGCCTTCGCTTCGGGCAATGGTTTTGGGTTCTACCAACGTCACTTTCACGCTTAAACCGATGGCACTGTTGAGGGCATGTTCAATTTTACGTCCCAGGTTTTGTAAGTCCTTGATGGTTTCCATCATGTTCGATTCATCCAATTCAACCTGCAATTCCAATGTATCCAGATTGTTCACCTTGTCGACGTAAAGCATGTAGTGCGCACTGGTTTCACCCATTTCGAGCAATACGTGTTCAATTTGCGATGGGAAAAGATTCACACCGCGGATAATCAACATATCGTCGCTTCGTCCGGTGATCTTTTTCATGCGCACCGTTGTGCGTCCGCAGTCGCATTGCTCGCGGTTCAGGGTCGATAAATCACGGGTATTGTATCGCAGCAAAGGAATACCTTCTTTAGTCAGTGTTGTGAAAACAAGTTCACCTTCCTGGCCATCTACCAACGGAAGTTTGGTGTCAGGGTGTACTATTTCTGGGAAGAAATGATCTTCGTGCACGTGCAAACCGGTGTGGGCAGGACAATCGTTGGCTACACCGGGGCCCATAATTTCACTCAATCCGTAAATATCAAATGCCTTGATTCCCCATTTTTTCTCCAATTCCAATCGCATGTTTTCAGTCCAGGGCTCGGCACCGAAAACTCCGATTTTCAGCTTCATATCGGCAAGCGAATAACCGTTTTCGGTCAATGCATCAGCCAAGTGCAACGCGTATGAAGGAGTGCAAGCCAATACCGTTGAACCAAAATCGGACATTAATTGCAACTGACGGCGCGTGTTTCCACCGGAAATCGGGATAACCGAACACCCAACATTTTCAGCACCGTAGTGAACGCCTAACCCGCCGGTAAACAATCCGTAACCGTACGAAATCTGCATAATATCTTCAGACGAAATGCCTGCCATAGTCAGACAACGTGCCAATACTTCACGCCAGTTTTCAATATCATTTTTGGTGTAACCCACTGTTGTAGGCTTTCCGGTGGTGCCGCTTGAAGCATGAACCCGCACAATGTCTTTCATGGGTACGGCAAATAATCCAAAGGGATAATGGTCGCGTAGGTCGGTTTTGTAAGTAAACGGCAATTTTACGATATCATCAATTGTTTGAATATCTTCAGGTTTTACACCCATTTCGTCCATCCGTTTGCGATAGAACGCAACGTTTGTATAAACATGATTTACTAATTGTTTCAGTCGTTCACTTTGCAAATCCCGCATTTCATGGCGGTTCATACACTCTATTTCTTTATTCCAAATCATAATACTTCGTGATATTTACTCCCTTCGGTCGAGTTATTTTTTGTTTTTGTCTTTATTCTATTGCTTCTTCTTTATTTCAAATCTTCTTCACTGATTGATTTCAGTCCATTTGATTTAATCACATCGATCGATTTGTCAACGTTATCGGTGCGAATCATCAGAATGGATTTACTTCCAAAACTGAAAGCATAGACGTATTCAATACAGATATCTGCGGCAGTGAATAAATTCAGAATGCGGGACATAGAACCCGGCGCTGCAGCCATTTCCAACGAGAAGATTTCGTGTACACGCACAGTAAAATGTTCAGCCCGAAGTACCAAAAGGGCTTTTTCCGGATCCGACACAATCGCCCGAAGGATACCGTAATCGCTTGAATCGGCAACCGTTAGTGCTATAATATTAATGTTATTGTCGGCCAAAACGCGTAGAATTTCATTCAGATGGCCGGTCTTGTTTTCGAGGAAAACGGATAGTTGACGAATGGTCATAGTATTGTATTTAATGGTGGTTCTTAAAGAAGCGCAAATTTATAAAATATCAATCATTAAAAGTGAGATTTTGAAAGAAATAAAAGCTAAAAAATTCTGAAATGAACTTTGAGATTTCATAGGATTACCCCATGAAATGAAATTCAGCCAATTAACTTATTGAGTTGAACTAAAAAAATTGTATTTTTGCACACAATCTGAAAAAATAATAAACAAAAAGATATGATTCTAAACTACATCTGGATTGGATTTATACTTATAGCTTTTGTGGTGGCTTGCATTCAATGTATTATTGGAGGAAATACCAACATTTTTATGGAAGTAATGCAAGCTGCATTTGGCTCGGCTA
>Ga0302288_1001525_pt1 | contig 14937 bp, 16 predicted proteins | sample III_Fen_N1_1_FD_194549 | JGI IMG/M metagenome (GOLD analysis project Ga0302288, IMG submission 194549) | Peat permafrost microbial communities from Stordalen Mire near Abisko, Sweden - III_Fen_N1_1 | ecosystem: Environmental > Terrestrial > Soil > Wetlands > Permafrost | place: Sweden: Abisko...
ATTTTACTAAATGCTTTACTGTAACTATATCAATAACAACAAATTTATCGACCACATAAAATAACAATGCCAATCCAAAATACAATCCAATAGATTTTAAATTATAAGGAATGGTGTAATATTTTTGGCATAAAATGTACGATAAAATTGTCATTAAAAAGTAGCAAATTAATGTTGCCCAAGCACAAGCCATGTAACCAAATTGTGGTACAAATATCAGATTGATAATAAGCGTTACTATAGCACCAAAGCCAACAATGTAAATTCCAAATTTGGTTTGATTCGATAATTTATACCAAATGGAAAGATTAAAAACAATTCCAAGGAAGATATTTGCCAATAACAGAATTGGTACAACATTTAAACCTGCATAAAAATTACGACCAATGAAATGTTTAAAAAAGTCGATATAAATCATGATGAAAAGGAACAAAAACAAGGTAAATGCTACAAAATAATTGAGAATTTTGGCATATAATAATCGAGAATCTTTTTCGTGTAAACGCGAGAAAAACAAAGGTTCGGCTGCATATCGAAATGCTTGATTAAAAATCGAAATAATCATTGCCAGTTTATAGCTTGCACCATAAATTCCAACTTGCGAAAGGATGTATTTTCCAGCATCTAAACCATGAGGAACAGTAACAAAATAACGAAGCGAAATTCTATCATACACTTCATTTACACTACCAGCAAGCCCCGAAATAAGTAATGGCCAAGAATATGCAAAAACTCGTTTCAATAAATCGTAATCGAATTTATTGTGCGATTTCAACATATCGGGCAATAACATTATAAGTGTAATAACACTTGCTATAAGATTGGAAATGAAAATGTAGGAAACTTTAGGCGTAGCAAAATATTTACTAATAAACAATAAATGTTGATGTTTTGCTAAGTAAGGTAAAATCATCAAAAACAATATATTAAATCCAATATTTAGACCAATATTAACAAATTTTATAACTGCAAATTTTATAGCTTTATTCTCTAACCTAAGCTTTGCAAACGGAACCGTAGTAATAACATCAATTGCAATAATTATGGCCATCCAAAAAATAAAACGTTCATTTTCTTGATAACCAATACTAGCTGAAATCGGATGTAAAAAAATTGCCATTAAAGCAATGAAAACGCTTGTTGAAGCTAATAAACTTGTGAGAATAGTTGTGTAAACATTGGGTTTATCTTCGTTATATTGAGAAAAACGGAAAAAACCAGTTTCCATTCCGTATGTTAAGAAAATCATGAAAAATACGGTGTAACTATAAAGTTCAGTTACAATTCCATAATCGGATTGACAAAAAAAACGAGTATACAGTGGAACAAGTAAAAAATTCATGAATCGACCAACGATGGTACTTAATCCATAAACTGCAGTTTGCCCAATAAGTTTTTTTACAACACTCAAAATAATAGATATTTAATCAGCTATAAATACATCCGAAATAATAGAATCGGAGATAAACATACCCTTATTTGTTAACGAAATAGATGCATCATTTTGCACGGCATGTCCTTGCTGAACATACCTCTCCATTTTCGCGATAAATATACTACAATATTTTTGTGGAAAAGTGTTTTTAATATATCCGATATTAACACCCCAAATGGTTCGTAAGGAAGTTAGAATATATTCGTTAAATCTTTCAATTTCAGATAATTCTTCAATTTCAAAATTCAGAATATTAGATTCTAAGGAAGAAATATATTTTAAATTGTTAGAAATATTCCATTGACGCGAAGTTCCATTAAACGAATGAGCCGATGGTCCTAGCCCTAAATATGGTTTTTGTTTCCAATAATTTGAGTTATGAACAGCTTCGTAACCATCGCGAGCAAAGTTTGATATTTCGTAATGAATAAATCCATTTTCTTTTAAAATTTCTACCAATGTAGTGTATTGTAATTCACTTAAATCTTCGTTTGGAAGCGTTATTTTTCCATCGTTATGAAATTTATTGAAAGCAGTTTGTTTTTCGATACTAAGATGATAAGCCGAAATATGATTTACCTGCAATGAAAGTGCATGTTTAATATTTTCTTTCCATCGTTCTAAACTTAGATTTGGTAAGCCATACATTAAATCGATAGTGATGTTTTCAAAACCAACTTTTTTAGCATTTTCAACACAAATAAAAGCATCATTTGCCGTGTGACGACGATTCATTAATAACAAATCTTCATCGAAAAACGATTGAATTCCAATACTTAAGCGGTTAATTCTTGTTTGTTTTAGAGCTTGTAAATATTCTAAACTTAAATCATCAGGATTGGCTTCAAGAGTAATTTCACCAACATTCGATAGATTGAAATATTTTCCTATCTCGTCAAATATTTGATTGATTTCTTGAGCTGAAAGTACCGATGGAGTTCCACCACCAAAGTAAATGGTTTCAATTTTTTTTTCGGAAAGATAATCCTTTTGCAAAGCAATTTCTTTCAATAAAGATGTTATAAATTGCTCTTTATGAGACAAATCAAGACTGAAATGAAAATCGCAGTAATAACATATTTTTTTACAAAAAGGTATGTGGATATAGATGCCTGACATTTTGCTTTTAAAGACTAGAATTTATAATTTTTTAAAAACTAGTTCTTTAATAGTTATAGGTTTGTTAATATCCAATTCTATATTAAAATTTGAAAAAATAACTGCCTTTTTTTGTTTATCTGAACATAAAAACTGTTTTATTTCACTAGTTATGCTCCTACAATTATTTTCTCTTAAAACACAAGCTTTTGTAACAGGATAACCATCTTTTGTTATAAATTCATAATCAAAAGTAATTAAAATATCCCTTAATTTAGCTACTTGCCCTTTAAAATTAATTATAACAAGTTGATTATCTTTTATATCTATTTTATAAAGAGAATTTATAGAAGATGATGAAATTACCCATTTTGAATCACCACAATACAAATATTTTGACGAATCTATTTGTGAAAAACCTGTGTAATAGAAACAGATATAAAATAATATCAAAATATTTTTCATATTCCTGCTATGTAATTATCTCATAACCACTTTCAGTAACAACAATGGTATGTTCCCATTGAGCAGAAAGTTTGCCATCTTTTGTTTTAACTGTCCAACCATCTTTACGAGATGTTTCAACTTTCCACGAACCTTCGTTTATCATTGGTTCGATGGTGAAAGTCATTCCTGGAATCATTAACACACCTTTTTCTTTTTGTGCATAATGAACTACTTCTGGCTCTTCGTGAAAACCTAATCCAATGCCATGTCCACATAAATCGCGAACGACGCTGTAACCATGTTTTTGAGCATGAGCATCAATAGCATCTCCTATATTATTTAATCGTTCAAAAGGTTTTACTTTTTCAATGCCAATGTATAAACACTCATTTGTTACTTGTATCAATTTTTGTGCATTTTCTAAAATATTACCAATGGCAAACATTTCACTTGAATCAGCATAATATCCATTAAGAATGGATGTGATATCTACATTAAGAATGTCCCCATCTTTTAAAATTTCATCTTTCGAAGGTATTCCATGACAAACAATATTATTTACTGATGTGCAGACACTTTTAGGAAAACCACTGTAATTTAATGGAGCAGGTATCGCACCGTTTTTAATGGTAAAATCATGAACCCAATCATTAATTTGTTGTGTTGAAATCCCTGCAACAATTTTTGATTTCAACATTTCGAATGTTTCTTTAACCAGAACACCTGTTTTTTTCATTCCCTCAATTTGTGCAGGGGTTTTAACCATTTTACGCGATGGTACTATGAAGCCTTGTTTCCTATAAATATCAAGTTTTTCATCTATTTCTTTGTGACATTTTTTATATTTTTTGCCACTTCCACACCAACATTCATCGTTGGGTTGCAATTTAATATACATTTTTTTTATTTAAAATAAATACGTTTGATTTCCTATCTTATTTTTACCTAAATGACTATAGGCTAAATCTGTAACTTCACGTCCACGAGGTGTACGTTTTAAAAATCCTTCTTTAATTAAAAATGGTTCATAAACTTCTTCAATAGTTCCAGCATCTTCACCTACTGCAGTTGCAATTGTTGATAACCCAACCGGTCCGCCACTGAATTTATCGATCATTGTTACCAATATTTTATTATCCATTTCGTCTAATCCACGTTTGTCAATATTCAAGGATTCGAGCGAGTAACGTGCTATTTCAACATCAATTTTCCCATTACCTTTAACTTGTGCAAAATCTCTAACCCTACGAAGTAATGCATTTGCAATACGGGGTGTTCCACGACTACGCATTGCAATTTCTAAAGCTGCTTTATCGTTTATTTCAACATTTAAAATATATGCCGAACGAATAATAATTTTCTTAATTAACTCAATATCATAATATTCGAGTAAACATTTTATTCCAAAACGAGCTCTTAAAGGACTTGTTAACAATCCCGATCGAGTTGTTGCTCCAATTAAGGTAAATGGATTTAGTGTTAATTGAATAGAGCGAGCACTTGGCCCTTTATCTATCATAATATCAATCTTATAATCTTCCATTGCCGAATATAAATATTCTTCAACAATAGGATTTAAGCGATGAATTTCATCAATAAAAAGCACATCTTTCTCATCGAGATTTGTTAATAAACCAGCTAAATCGCCTGGTTTATCGAGAACTGGACCCGATGTAATTTTCATCGAAGTTCCCAATTCGTTTGCAATAATATTCGAAAGTGTAGTTTTTCCTAAACCTGGAGGTCCGTGCAACAAAACATGATCGAGTGCTTCGCCTCTCATTTTTGCAGCTTTTACAAAAACTCTAAGGTTTTCAACAATGTTGTTTTGTCCACTAAAATCGTCAAATTCTAAAGGTCTCAGCTGTTTTTCAAATTCTTTATCAGCTGCTGTTAAATTTTGACTTTCAATTGCTTGATTCATTTATTATAAAATAGTATTCGCAAAGATAACTAATAACTAATAACTAAAAACTAATAGTTTACAACTATTTAATTCCTAATTTTTCAGATATATCGAGCATTGCAACAATCGATTTACGAGCTTTATCCATCAATTCTGTTTCCATAATAACTTCTGGTTGTTCATATTTTAGAGTATTATAAAGCTTTTCTAATGTTATTAAACGCATATATTTACAATCATTGCAAGCACAAGTACTATCGTTAGGAGGAGCAGGAATAAACATTTTTTGCGGACTCGACTTTTGCATTTGATGTAAAATTCCCGATTCGGTAGCAACAATATAAGCTTGAGCAGAATCCGTTTTTGAAAATTGTAGCATTTGCGATGTTGATCCAATATAATCGGATATTAATAAAATTGGTCGAGGACATTCGGGATGTGAAAGTATCTTAGCTTCAGGATTTTGTTTCTTTATTTCCAACATCTTATCAAGAGAAAATTCTTCGTGAACCATACATGCACCGTCCCAAACAACCATATCTCTGTTTAAAAGTCTTGATATATAATTTCCTAAATTTCTATCGGGTCCAAATATTATTTTTTGATTTACAGGAAAACTTTTAACTATTTCAACAGCATTACTCGAAGTGCAAACGATATCAGTCAAAGCCTTTATTTCGGCAGTTGTATTAACATACGATATAACAATATGGTCGAGATGTTGTTCTTTGAATTTTGCAAAATCGGCAGGTTTACACGAATCGGCCAATGAACAACCAGCATTCAAATCGGGGATAAGTACCTTTTTATTAGGAGAAAGAATTTTTGCAGTTTCGGCCATGAAATGAACACCAGCAAAAACAATAATATCGGCATCGGTTTTTGCAGCTTGTTGCGAAAGCCCAAGACTATCTCCAACAAAATCGGCAATATCTTGAATTTCGTTTTCTTGGTAAAAGTGAGCAAGAATAACAGCATTCTTTTCTTTTTTTAGTTTTTTGATTTCGGCTACTAAATCAATTGAAGCATCTGGTCGGATATCAACAAAACCTGTTTTAGAAATTAACTTATCAATATTCATATATATTCTTTTTATTTTTTTAGAAAATTAAATTTAGTCATGATTGTTATTATATGCTGTTAATAGTCTTAGAAAATAACTGTTAAAAAATTTGCAATTATGGTTATTAAAAATTTGTAAAAACGTAATGAACATTGACGGAAATTACACATCTTTGATTTTCAATGATTAACTAAGGTTTTGAACAGATTGTTAATAACAGCAAAGTTTAAAAAATTGTGGAGATATAGCCATAAAAAATTGTTAAAAAATGGTTGATATAAATAAAAAATGAAATGATAAAAAAATGTGTGAAATTGGAAATTCCGTGTAATAGATTCTTTTATAATATAAGTCAAATTTATTTTTAAGATAATGTTAAGAAATAATTAACATTGAAAAATGAACAAATGTTAATCATCCGTTGAAAGCTTTATTAGGTCAAAAGATCAATAATTAATAAAAATGAACGTTTTTTTTAAATTAAAGCGAAAAACAGTATATTTGTTACAAGTAACGTAAAAATTATTAAAACTATTTCATAACCGATTATTGTATGAATATATTGAAAATCAATGGAATTGATTCGGATAATGAAGTGATTTTGGATGGCGATCGAGGAATTTTTGAGTTTACCGGGCGTTTTTTACCACAAAAAACCCGAGAATATTTTGAGCCTATTTTTAATTGGTTTGATAAATATAGCAAAGAACCACATAGAAAATCGGTATTAATATTTAAAATGGATTATTTTAATACATCATCATCGAAAAAGATATTAGATATTTTACTTTTGTTTCAAGATATTCATTTAAAAGGATTTGATGTGGAAGTAGAATGGTATCATCACAAAGATGACATTGATTTAAAAGATGCGGGATTGGGATATGCCGACTTAGTAGAATTGCCCTTTAAATTTAAAGAATATTAAAATGAGTTATCTCAAAATAGATAGAACAGAAGACACTCCCGAAGTAATTTTTGATGGAGATAATGGAGAATTATTCATGGCAGGAATTTCATTCCCCGAGAATGTGGAAAGATTTTATACGCCAATAATGATGTGGCTTGAAGAGTATAGTCAAAATCCATTGGATAAAACAAATGTATTATTCAAATTTGAATATTTTAATACATCATCATCAAAGAAAATATATGATATTTTGATGCTATTAGATATTATTAGGAAAAAGGGTAAAGAGATAAATATAAAATGGTTGTATTCTGATGATGATGAAGATATCCGTTCTGCCGGAATTCGTTATTCAAATATGATTGATATACCGTTTGAATATGAATCGTATTAGCTCAACGGCTAATAGATTTAAGAAATTACTTTGTTATGAGAATATTAAAATACCTGTTTATTTCGGTTTTTTTGTTTTTTGAAATTTCAAACATTGTTGCTGGAGATTTTAAAGGAGGATTACTTGCCGGGTTTTGTGCAAGCCAAATGGATGGAGATAAATTGGCTGGATATAATAAATTTGGACCAACAGCTGGTTTTTTTATACAAAGAGACTTTATTAAAAACTGGGGTGGACAATTTGAAATGCGTTACGATCAAAAAGGTGCTGCCAGTGTAAAAGATGAACAATCATACAAAGTAAGATTGAATTATATAGAACTACCGGTTATGGCAACATATAAAATTATTAAAAAGGTGAGAGCCGAAGCCGGAATAGAACCTTCAATTTTATTCAGCTCAAAAGTGTTATTAAATCAAACAGTCTCAAATCCTAAATACAACACTTTTGATTTGCCATTAGCAATAGGAGGATATTATTCAATAAATAAATCAATGGAAATAAATATTAGGTTTAGCTATTCGTTACTTCCTGTTCGAGGTAATATTACGCCCCAAAATGTTGCATATTATGGATATAACACATTCAATAATGCATTTAACTTTGTGTTTTATTATTACCTAAGATAGTGGACAAGAAAAAAATTGTCGTTGCTGTTACCGGAGCAAGCGGTTCGATATATGCACGCTTATTATTACAAGAACTCCAGAAGAAAATAGAATTTATTGACTGTTGTGCTGTTGTTTTATCAACAAATGCCATTGATGTCTGGACTTATGAATTGGAGCAAAATCCGAAAGATGTAATACCATTTCAAATATATGATATAAATGATTTTATGGCTCCATTTGCATCAGGTTCATCCGGGTATGATGTTATGGTGATTTGTCCGTGTTCAATGGGAACATTAGGTCGTATTGCTTCAGGCATTTCCGATTCATTAATAACTAGATGTGCTGATGTGCAGATGAAAGAGCGAAAAAAACTGGTTTTAGTTGTAAGAGAAACACCCTATAATCTTATTCACATAAAAAATATGCAAATGATGACAGAAGCTGGAGCTATTATTTGTCCCGCGACACCTTCATTTTACAATAAGCCACAAACAATCGAAGATCTAGTTCTTACTGTTGTTCATAGAGTAATGTCGTTAATTGATTTGCCCTCTGACCAAAAACGATGGGGAGATCGGTAGTATAAAATATATACGGATGAAAATTGATTCGAGATATATAATAACTTTTATAATAGGGATTCTTTTTGTAATAGGATATTCATGTAAAAAAGATTCTTATGACAAAACGAATACTATTGAATTGGGATATGATTATTATCCTTTGGAAAAGGGTAAATATGTCATTTATAATGTAGACTCTATTTCTATAGATGCTGTTTCTGCTAAGTACGACACAACTCATTATCAACTTAAAGAAGTTTTAAGCGATACAATATTTAGCGAAGATCGTACCATCCAAAGATATAAGATAGAACGATTTGTTCGACGTGACTCTAATCAAATATGGGAAATTAAAAATGTGTGGCAAGTACTGCAAAGCAAAACATGTTTGATCAGGATTGAAGAAAATGTTCCATTGGTAAAACAAGTATATCCGATGATTATTGGACAAACATGGAATATTAATCAATATGACACACTTCCGAAAAAGATAAATACCCTAAAATCATTTGATATAAAAGATACGATTAATGGCAAAATATTTGAAAAAATAGCCCAAACAGTTCAGCTGGATTTCAGTTCATATTATCAAAAACAATATGAAACAGAAAAATATGTTAGAGGAATAGGTCTTGTTTATAAGCAACTAATTGATGTCGAATCACAATCTAAAAATGGCAATCTGGTTGATATAAATAAACCAATAATGGATCGTATAACAATGGGGACAATTATTACATGGACTATATATTCACATAATTAATATAAATACAAATGAATATCGCAAACAATATCACCGATTTGATTGGCAAAACGCCAATGGTGAAAATTCAAAAATTGAGTGAAGGATTACATGCTCAGATAATAGCAAAGCTCGAAATGTTTAATCCGCTTTCAAGTGTAAAAGATAGAGCAGCCTTGGCAATGATTGAAGATGCCGAAGCTAAAGGAATTTTGAAAAAAGATTCAATAATTGTTGAGTCAACCAGTGGAAATATGGGAATTGGGCTGGCATATATTGCCGCATATAAAGGATACAAATTGATTCTTACAATGCCCGATTCAATGAGTAATGAACGTAAAAATTTATTACGAGCATTGGGAGCTGAATTGGAATTGACACCCGGTATTTTAGGAATGAAAGGAGCTAATCAAAAAGCACAGGAAATTGTAGAAAATAATTCCAAAGCATTGTTCCTGCGTCAGTTTGATAACAGAGCAAATGCAAATGCACACATCAAAACCACAGCACAAGAAATCTGGAATGATACTGATGGGAAAGTAGATATTGTCGTTATAGGAGTTGGTTCGGGAGGAACAGTTACCGGTGTTGGAGAAGGACTTAAAGCTCTTAATCCAAATATAAAAATAGTTGCCGTTGAACCTGAAACATCAGCTGTGTTATCGGGCGAAATACCTAATATACATCGTATTCAGGGTTTAGGTGCAGGATTTATTCCTAGTATTTTAAATCGTTCAGTTATTGATGAAATAATAAAGGTTCCTAATGAAGGGGCATACGAACAAGCAAGTTTATTGACAAAATGTGAAGGTCTATTTATTGGGATTTCGTCGGGAGCTGCATTTTGGGCTGCCAAAGAAGTTGCAAAAAGGAGCGAAAACAAGGGTAAACTAATTGTTGTTATTTTCCCTGATTCGGGTGAACGATATTTGAGTGTTGCCGGATTATTTTAGGAATATATATTGTGTCTATAAAAAGATCTTTCCCTCCTATATCACATTCATCCATCGAAATACTCATTTTAGGCTCAATGCCTGGAGAAAAGTCGTTGCAAGAACAGGAGTATTATGCACATCCTCAAAATCGGTTTTGGAAGATGCTTGCAACCATAACCAATAGTTCGATGCCTACAAATTACAAAGAAAAGATAAAACTTCTCGAAGTCCATAATATAGGGCTTTGGGATGTTGTTTTTCAGGCAAAAAGAATCGGTAGCCTTGATTCTGCGATTGAAGATGAATCGCCCAATGATATTGAATCATTTATTCGAAATCATCCGAAATTAAAAACTATTGGATTTAACGGGAAGAAAAGCGAAGCATTATTCAAAAAATATTTTACGCAAAACTCCCATATCCGATATCTTTTGCTTCCAAGTACAAGTCCTGCAAATGCTGGAATTGGATTTGATGAAATTTGTGAACGATGGAAAGAATTGTTATGAATTTTAAAAGCTGTAAACAATTCCTCCCCTAATTTCGGGATTTTGTTTCGGTGAATTTTTATCTAGTAAAACATCATATAAGATAACACATTGAGCTCTCGTATTTTTGGCAATTTCATATTCACAGCCACCACCTAATGGAATTCCTAAAATCCATTGGCGAATTGCCTTTTCTTTTATATTAGTTGCTTCAAATTCAGCATGTAAAAGAAGCCCTGATAAATAATAAATTGTCCGAATAATCGAGTTCCATAAGAGTACGTTTCTATATTCGAGTTTTGTTTGGAATATGCAAGAAAAGGAGAAATCCCTGCACTAAATTTCTCGATTCTATAACCAATAATTGGCGATAAATCAACGTAAACCCCATTGGTAAAAGTAATACTGGCATTACCTCCTGTTGTGATTTGTGATTTTCCTGCCTGAAGAATAAGAAGAAAAATAATGAATAAGTATATTTGCAAACGACTGTGCATATTATGAAAATAACGAGTGTTCAAAAATACATAAAAAAGCAGGAATCAATTCAAAAATTATACCTATTCTTTTCAAATGATAAAAGTCTACCTTTGCAGTACATTTTTAAAATCTGAAAAATGGAAAAACAAAGAGTTGCCGTAGCAATGAGCGGAGGTATTGATAGTTCGATAACAGCTCTCCTTTTGCAAGAACAAGGTTACGATTTGACCGGAATAACGCTTCGTCTTTGGGATTATTTAAGCGAAGGTTGCACTGAAAAAGAAACAGGTTGCTGTAGCATGGATGCAATAATGGAAGCTCGAGCTTTTTGTAATAAATTGGGCATCAAACACCATATTGTTGACGTTCGTGAAGATTTTAAATCATCGGTGGTTCAAAATTTTATTGATGAATATATGGCAGCCAGAACCCCAAATCCTTGTGTATTTTGTAATCATGCCATTAAATGGGAAAAGGTTTTAGAAAAGGCAGATTCCGAAGGTTGTGAGTTTATTGCTACAGGACATTATGCCAATATTAAAGAAGAACATGGTCGATGGTTTGTGTCGCAAGCGGATGACGACACTAAAGATCAAACCTATGTACTTTGGAAGTTGACCCAAGATCAATTAAAACGGACATTATTTCCTCTAGGTTCTTTGCGAAAGACCCAAATTAAACAATTGGCCGAAAATAAAGGATATGTGCGTTTAGTCAAAAAGAAGGAAAGTCAAGAAGTGTGTTTTATACCTGATAACGATTATCGAGGATTCCTTAAAAATCGAATTCCGGAACTTGAAAAACAGGTTGAAAAAGGTTCTTTTGTGTATAAAGATGGTAAATATTTAGGGACTCATAATGGATATCCGTTTTATACAATTGGACAGAGAAAAGGATTACAAATAGCATTGGGCAAACCTGCTTATGTCATTAATATCGACAAAACAACCAATACTGTTATGTTAGGAGAGAAAGCCGATTTATTGAAAACAGAAGTTGAGGTGGGGCAGTGGATTGGTCAAAAATATGAAACCATACCAATAGGTAAAGAATTGATGATTAAAATAAGATACAACTCCAAACCATCGCTTTGCGTGGTAACCGGTATAGAGAACAAAATTATAAATGTAAAAGTCAACGAACCAGTTTCGGCTGTAACTCCAGGGCAATCGGCCGTTTTTTATGAAGGTGGTGATGTTGTTGGCGGAGGAATAATTTTAAAATAGATGTGGGTTCTTTTAGCCGTTTGTTCTTCAATATTGCTTGGTATTTACGATATTTTTAGGAAAAAATCGCTTGAGAATAATGCTGTATTGCCAGTGTTATTTTTTTCAACATTAACTAGTGCCATCATTTTTTTGCCATTTATTCTTTTATCCACCTTTTTTAAAGAACAATTTGTCGGCAACTTTTTCTTTGTTTCATTTTCGGGCTATGAAGTTCAAAAGTTTATATTCCTGAAATCGATGCTGGTAGTAAGTTCGTGGATATGCACATTCTTTGCCTTTAAACATTTACCATTAACCATCGGCTCCCCAATACGTTCCACAGCTCCACTTTGGACATTACTTGGAGCATTAACCTTTTTTGGTGAAATACTGTCTGTCATGCAATGGATTGGTTTAATAATTTCGCTTGTCTTTTTCTTGTCTTTTTCTTTTGCTGGAAAAGGCGAAGGATTTTCATTCCGTAATAACAAATGGATTTGGTTTATGATAGCCGGAACATTATTGGGGGCTTCAAGCGGATTGTATGATAAGTATCTTATAAAACGATACGATAAAATGGAAGTTCAAGCTTGGTATTCTTTATATCAGGTGGTGGTGATGGCTCCCATAATCTTTTTCTTATGGTATCCGCAACGTAAAAAATCAACACCCTTTCAATGGAAATGGAATATCCCTTTTATTGCGGTTTTTCTTGTTGTTGCCGATTTTGCCTATTTCTACGCATTGAGTCTTCCTGGAGCATTAATTTCGATTATTTCGATTGTAAGACGGGCTAATGTTGTCATTTCATTTACAGCAGGAGTCTTTCTTTTTAAAGAGAAAAACATCAAAACGAAAGCAATATTGCTTGTTGGCATTTTGACCGGAGTAATAATAATGTATTGGGGATCATAATCTTTTCGGGAATGTAATTAAATAACAATCTTTTGATTCTGTATCTTTGTAAAAAGAATTATTAAAATGAGCAATAAATCAATAATCATAGCCATTGATGGACATTCGTCTTGTGGCAAAAGTACCGTAGCTAAATCGATTGCAAAAAAATTGGGGTTTGTATATATCGACACAGGAGCAATGTATCGTGCGGTGACATTGTATTGTTTGCAAAATGGCATTGTTGCAAATGGCATTGTTGATGAAAAATTGCTTGAGAGCAAATTGCCAGAAATAAAAATAGACTTTAAACTGAACCCGACAACAGGATTGCCCGAAGTGATGCTTTGCGGAAAGGTGGTTGAATCCGAAATCAGAGGCATGGAGGTATCGAAGATGGTAAGTCTGGTGAGCAAAATTAAAATTGTTCGCGAGCAGTTAGTCCCAATGCAACGAGCCATTTCGGCTGGTCATAGCGTTGTGATGGATGGTCGCGATATCGGTACTGTTGTATTTCCCAATGCTGATTTAAAAATATTTATGACTGCCGATCCAAAAATTCGAGCACAGCGTCGTTACGACGAACTGTTAGAAAAAGGACAAACCATTAATTTCGACGAAATCTTAAAGAATGTGGTTGATCGCGATTATCAAGATGAAAATCGAGAAGAAAGTCCATTGCGACGAGCTTCCGATGCTTTATTGCTTGATAATAGTTTAATGACTCGTGAAGAACAGCTACAATGGATCATAACAAAGCTGAAATACGATGTATGTTGAAATAGATTCAAAATCTGGTTTTTGCCATGGTGTGGTAAATGCCATTTCAAAAGCTGAGGAAGCACTAGGTTCGGCCGATCACCTATATTGTTTGGGAGATATCGTACATAATACTGTTGAGGTCGAACGGCTTCATCAACAAGGGTTGACAACCATCAACAACGACGAATTGCAAACAGTTTTTAATTCCGTAGTTCTGCTTAGAGCACATGGTGAGCCACCATCTATTTATGAAAAGGCGAAACAAAATGGGATTACCATTATTGATGCAACCTGTCCGGTAGTATTGCGGTTGCAACAACGCGTAAAACGTGCCTATGAAGAAATGAAAGCCATTGGTGGCAAGGTAATTATTTATGGGAAGCAAGGACATGCAGAAGTGGTTGGATTGATTGGTCAGACAGAAAATGAAGCGATCGTGATATCGTCATCGGATGATTTTTCGAAACTCGATTTTTCGAAACCAGCTATTTTATTTTCGCAAACCACACAAAATATTTCAAATTATAGAGATGTCGCCCATAAATTAGTTGCAAAATACACCTCTGTAAATCAGCCATTTCACTGGCACGATACCATTTGTCGTCAGGTGGCAAATCGAGATACTCATTTACGTGAATATGTAAAAAAATTTGATGTTGTATTGTTTGTTAGCGATAAAAAAAGTTCAAATGGAGCCTATTTATATTCTATTTGCAAGCAAGAGCACGATTGTACATATTTTATTTCTTCGCCTGAGGAAATAAGGAAATCTTGGTTTAATAAAGAAAATAGGGTGGGGATTTGCGGTGCTACATCAACGCCTCGATGGTTGATGGAAAATGTATTATCGGAACTTAACAAGTTCTTCGATTAAATAGTCGCTCCTTAAGAAAAATATAAGAACCATAGATCTAAGCTGTTGATTCATAAAAACAGTAGAATTGAGTAGTCATAAATTGCAAGGGAAATCCTATATTTGGGCAAAATGCTTGCAAATT
>Ga0302288_1001526_pt1 | contig 14937 bp, 15 predicted proteins | sample III_Fen_N1_1_FD_194549 | JGI IMG/M metagenome (GOLD analysis project Ga0302288, IMG submission 194549) | Peat permafrost microbial communities from Stordalen Mire near Abisko, Sweden - III_Fen_N1_1 | ecosystem: Environmental > Terrestrial > Soil > Wetlands > Permafrost | place: Sweden: Abisko...
CAGGCATCATTTAGTTTACCATCAATTTTAGGTCGGTTATTAATCCTGGTGGCAACATATACTCTTTTAGTCCCAGCGAGCCTGTTAACTGTAGAATCGACTGAAAGGTTATATTTTTCGGGCATTTGAGCCACAACCAGAATCGAAGAAAATAAAAATGGAATACAATAAAAAGCCGATCGTAATTGCATATCAATTGTTTGTGGATGGCAAATATAACAAATACAATGACATACATATATGTTAACTTATTTTTTTTGAGTAAAATAAAAGGCGATTTTGCAAACAATTCTTATTTTTTGGGGTTTTTAAAGCTTGGGTATTAAAAAGATTGTATTCGTTGAAATGAATTAAAAACCAAAAATGAAAAAAATTTCAAAAATTTTGATTGCGAACCGTGGTGAAATAGCTATCCGGATTATGCGGACCTGCCGCGAAATGGGTATTTCAACGGTCGCAGTATTTTCTGATGCCGATCGCACCTCCATGCACGTCAGGTATGCCAATGAAGCTTATCATATCGGACCTTCATCTTCTTCTGAAAGCTATTTAAATGCTGATAAAATAATTGAAGTTGCTTTGAAAGTTAAGGCTGATGCCATCCATCCCGGTTATGGTTTTTTATCCGAAAATTCTGGCTTTGCCCGAAAATGTGCTGAGAATGGCATCAAATTTATAGGTCCGTCGCCCAAAGTAATTAATCAGATGGGCAATAAAATTCAAGCTCGCTTAACGATGATTGCTGCCGGTGTTCCGGTTGTACCCGGAACCACAGAAAGCGTTAAAACAGAAAAAGACGCATTGGAAACAATCCGAAAAATCGGACTTCCGGTTATGGTTAAAGCGTCGGCCGGTGGCGGTGGTAAAGGAATGCGCCTTATAACACAAGAAAAAGACATCGTTTCGCTGGTCCGATCAGCACGGTCGGAGGCCAAATCATCGTTTGGAAATGACTCCGTTTATATTGAAAAGTATATTTCATCACCTCACCACATCGAGTTTCAGATTTTAGGTGATCAACACGGAAACTTCGTTCATTTATTTGAACGCGAATGTTCGGTTCAGCGCCGGCACCAAAAAATGATTGAAGAAACACCTTCGCCATTGATGACCCCTGAACTTCGAAAAAAAATGGGTGAATATGCCGTTGAGGCCGCGCGCGCTGTCAATTATGAAGGAGCCGGAACTATTGAGTTTTTGGTTGACAATGACCTGAATTTTTTCTTTCTGGAAATGAATACCCGACTCCAGGTTGAGCATCCTATTACAGAACGTGTAACCGGGATTGATTTGGTAAAACAACAGATTTTAATTGCTGAAGGCCAACCTCTGTCGTTTACTCAGGAAAACTTGCGGCAATCGGGTCATGCCATTGAGTGTCGGGTATATGCTGAAGACTCAGAGAATAATTTCATGCCGAATCCGGGTAAGATTCACAACATTACCGAACCTTTGGGATTTGGTGTACGAACTGATGGTTATGTATACGAAGGTTACGAAATACCGATTTTTTATGATTCGATGATTTCGAAGTTAATTGTTTGGGCTGAAAATAGAAATGAAGCAATTGCCCGCATGAAAAGGGCCCTTTACGAGTACAAAATTACAGGAGTGAAAACTTCGATTAAGTTTCTGGAACGAATAATGGATACTGAAGACTTCAAGAGTGGAAATTACGACACCAACTTTATCGAGAAGAATAAAGATATTTTGCTCTCCGAAGCCAAATGTCCGGATGATTGTGAAGATATGATTATCATCGCTTCATACATTGAATATCTCGACAGGCTCAACATTGTCCAGACTTCGAAAGGGATGTACCCTGCCCAAAACCGTTGGAAAAAATACACTTATCAAAAAAACTTTGAACGATTATAACCCCCAGTAAATTATGTCAATAGAAATAAAAATTGATAAACGAATTGCTTCAGTAGAAATATTAAAACAATTTGAAAACCTACTTGAAATCAAAGTTGATGACAAAATATACCAGGTAGATTTAATGCACAACGATGAAGGTATATTCTCAATTCTAGCCAACGGTCATTCGTTTAATATCGAACTTGTACCACAGGCAAAACCAAAGCATTATACCGCTTACACCCTATATGATACTTACGAAATTGAAGTGATTGATGCAGAGTCGAGGTATCGAAGAAATCGTTCGGGAGTCTCTCCATTGGCTTCTGAAAATTCAATTATTTCTCCAATGCCCGGGAAAGTAGTGAAAATTCAGGTTAAAATCGGCGATGAAGTTAAGTTGGGCGATACGTTGATAACTATTTCAGCAATGAAAATGGAAAGCGAATATAAGTCGCCCAAAGATGGAAAGATTGCAAAAATTCATGTCAGCGAAGGAAGCACGGTTGATGCCAATCAAATATTAATAGAAATCGTTTAAAATCAGAATATATGGATTTAAAAGCCAAATTTGATCAGTTTGAATTGCTAAATCAGCAGGCAGAATCAGGAGGAGGAACTGAACGAATTGATAAACAGCACAGTTCAGGCAAGAATACAGCCCGTGAACGCATCAACATCCTTCTGGATCCGGGTACTTTTAACGAAATTGACAAAATGGTTACGCACCGTGCAACCGATTTCGGAATCGACAAACAAAAAATTCCGGGAGATGGATTGGTTTCTGGTTATGGAAAAATTGAAGGACGATTAGTTTACGTTTTCGCCCAGGATTTCACTGTTTTTGGTGGCACTTTGAGTCGCACCAATGCTGATAAAATTTTAAAAATTCAGGATTTAGCTGTTAAAATGGGTGCACCATTGATTGGCCTAAACGACTCAGGAGGTGCCCGTATTCAGGAAGGTGTTGAAAGTTTAGCCGGTTACGCCGATATTTTCTACAACAACGTTCTTTTCTCAGGTGTAATCCCTCAGATAAGCGCCATTCTTGGACCTTGCGCCGGAGGAGCGGTTTATTCACCTGCCCTGACCGATTTTATTTTCATGGTTGAGAAAACCAGTCACATGTTTGTTACCGGTCCTGAAGTGATTAAAACAGTAACCCATGAAGATGTAACCAAAGAAGAACTTGGTGGTGCAATAACACACGCATCGAAAAGCGGCGTTGCGCATTTCACCGGAAGTGACGAAGAAACCACGCTCATGATGGTTCGTGAGTTGATGAGTTTTCTCCCATCAAATAACATGGAAGAACCTCCATCTAAAATCTGTACTGATCCCGAAGATTGCGCCGATGCCTCTTTAAATGAGGTTGTTCCGGTTGATCCAAACAAGCCATACGACATTAAAGATATCATCCATAAGATTATTGATGATGAGCATTTTCTCGAAGTCCAACCACATTATGCAGCCAATATTGTCATCGGATTTGCCCGAATGGGTGGAAAGTCTATCGGAATTGTTGCTAATCAACCAGCTCATCTGGCTGGAGTACTCGACATCAATTCATCATCAAAAGCGGCCAGGTTTGTTCGTTTCTGCGATGCATTCAATATTCCATTAGTAACTTTGGTTGATGTTCCTGGATTTTTACCTGGAACTGGTCAGGAATTTGGTGGGATCATAAAACATGGAGCCAAATTGCTGTATGCTTTTGCTGAAGCTACCGTACCAAAAATTACCTTAATCACCCGTAAAGCATATGGTGGCGCTTACGATGTGATGTCGAGCAAACACATTGGCGCCGATGTTAACATGGCCTACCCTACCGCTGAAATTGCAGTAATGGGACCTGATGGTGCTATAAATATTCTCTACCGTGGAAAATTATCGGATGACGAAAAAGCCGATGCTGTTTTAGATTACCGCGAAAAATTTGCAAATCCATATCGTGCAGCAGCATTAGGATATATCGATGAAATTATTTTGCCACAGGATACCCGATATAAAATCATTCAGGCATTGAATATGACTCACAACAAGCGAAAATCGAATTTACCTCGCAAACATGGTAATATTCCGCTTTAGCTGCAAAAGAAACTATATAAAATTCAAAAGGCAAAAGAACAGGACGACTGTACTTTTGCCTTTTATTTTGTAATGAAAATTTAATGGAACTTACTGCTTTTTTGTCCGTAAAACCAACCAATCGAAGTAAGAAAGGAGGTAGATTATGGCAAATCAAAACATTAAAAACTATCAGTTTGTAATTGGTTCAAGCCTTGTTATAATTGGAATTTTAATATTTTCATTTCTTTCTGATCCAGTAAGATTTTTTGGATTTGCTTTCATTATTGGCGCTGCTGTATATTTTATATCTATTTTTACTCCCACTATAAACGGCAGGAATACTGAGAGGTACAGAAGCAAAACACGTGAACAGATTTTACATCATCAGCATAGAACACATAAATAAAGCCAGTAAAAACTGGCTTTATTTATGAAAATAGTCTCAAAATTTAGCTCCAAAAATCAGTCTAAAATTAATAGCTTTTCAATATCCAGACGACAAGATGCCGCGATAAATGGTTCAGCAATTGCCCTTTGTATCAACTCAACATTAGATCTGTTTTGATGAAATATTGAAAAAACCTGGCTTACAGAAAGACTTGCAGGATTCCTTTCAATCAGAAGCATTTCATCACCTGTTTTAACTTCTCCTGGCGATAATACCCGAACATAAACGCCCGGATATGGCAAAGTCCAAAAGTCGGAAACTATTGATTGATCGCCAAAGCGCACACCGAGCTTGAAACATGGCTGACGAGGTTGTGTAACTTGTACTTCAGCATCACCAATCTGAAAACGGTCACCAATCCTGATTTCCGATTCATTTAATCCGCTGACGGTCAGATTTTCGCCAAACATACCCCATTTCCAATCCTGATTTGGGTATTTATTTTGCCAGAAAGAATAATGATCAGCCGAATACAAATAACAGGCTTTATCCGATCCACCATGATACCGGCGATCGATAACATGATCGCCCGTAACATCGTCAGTTCCCAGGAAAATGGGACTTTCTACTGCAAATTTGTAAATGCCGGTTTCTACTTTCTGCCCCCGCCATTCGATGGTGGTGCGTTTTCCTATATTGGTCGATTTGATTTTCATAGGTTATTCCTCGTCTAAAATTTCCTGAACTCGTCCGACCTCACCGGTTTCGAGCCGAACCTTTATTCCGTGCGGATGATTGGGCGAATTAGTCAATAAATTTTTCACAATACCTTCTGTCAATTCACCAGTTCTTTGGTGGTGTTTCTGTACGATATTAACCAGCAATCCAAGTTTAACATCTGAGCGTTTCCTTCCATCCATAATTAAGTTTTTATTCAGACAAAAGAACAAAAAATATTGCCAGACTGAACGGGTTTGGAATAAGTGCAATTTGACTAAACAACAAAAGCCAATCAGATGAAAGGCTTTCGTTACTCAAAGAACAAATTGCTATACAGTAATCATACACTCAACGATAAATATTTCAGGAATTCCTCCTTGCGAAGTGGATCTTTAAAAACACCGCCATATTCGGCAGTTATGGTAGAACTACCTTCATCCTGAATTCCACGCGACGAAACGCATAAATGCTTGGCGTCTATTATAACTGCCACATCCTCCGTTTTCAGAATTCGTTTAAGCTCATTGGCTATTTGAACCGTTAAACGTTCCTGAACCTGCGGCCTGCGTGCAAAATAATCAACCACCCGGTTTATTTTCGACAAACCAATGACCTGCCCATTCGAAACATAAGCCACGTGAGCTTTTCCTACTATTGGAAGAAAGTGATGTTCACAGGTCGAATTCAGGTTTATATTCTTCTCAACCAACATTTCGCCATATTTGAATTTATTATCAAACACCGAAATTTTTGGCTTATTTTCAGGATTAAGTCCTGAAAATATTTCTTTGACAAACATTTTGGCTACACGGTGTGGTGTTCCATTCAAACTATCATCGGTTAAATCAAGCCCCAAAACATTCATGATGTCTCTAAATTTACTCTCAATTAAGAGCATCTTTTGCTCATCACTGAGCAAAAAAGCATCTTCACGCATGGGTGTTTCCAATGAAGTTGCAACATGATTATCACCGATCAGATCGTGACCGTTATTCTTGTTATTATTTAGAGGCAAATGCGTTCCGTTTAATTTTGGCCTTGCCGTTTCTGTTTTAAAAAACCCATTCACTTTCATATTCAAACCTCCTTAAATTAAATTATTTAAAAGCTAAAACAGCAACAATGATTTATTGTTTAAACATTTAATGATTTATTTAAACATTATTTGTTTTTATTTTTCCATCAATCTCATTATATGGACATTACATTTTCAACAAATAAAACATTGTACCGATCCAACTTCAATGTAATAAAACACCCAGAAGTCTGATTTGGTTCAGGCTGACTAGAAGAAAACAAAAAAGGCCATCTAAAACAGACGGCCCATTAACCACAAAAATTAAACTTCTAATCGGGAGAAACGATTCCGACTCCCTCAACTTTTTTATATACCTTAGGATCACCTTTATATCTTATCTTTCCAACTCCACTAATGGTCGCATTCAACGATTCAGTTGCATATACACTTCCGGCTCCAACTCCTTCTATCCGGATATCGCAGCTTCTGGTTTTCAGATCAATTGCATCGAGATAGCCGGCACCGGAAATAATTGCATCGAGCTCGTCAGCAATACCATCAAACTCAAATTTGACACCACCCTCCCCGACCACCTTCACTTTGCTGGCTTTCATATTCATCTCAACAGTGGCGCCACCTTCAACATGAAGATAAAAATCCTTTAAATCGACATATCCTTTCGTTTCCAAACTAATGCCGCCCTCAATCTGCAATTTCTCAAGGTCTTTAAACGTGATATAAAGTATCAATTCATCAAAATTAAAATGCTTTTTCACAATCTTTAAATTCAAAGTCTGTGTATCAGACTGAACATCAATATATTTAAAATTATCTTCATCCGTTTTAATTCTTAACCCAGACTGAGTTCCCTGTTCAAGAATTACCTTAAAAGCGCCTTCCAGGTAAATTTTTGTAAATGGTTGAATGTTGTAGGTTCGGGTATTGGTATCATCCCAAGACTGCTGAACGGGCATTACCGGAGTCGCAAAAAGTCTTGATACCAACATTCCAAGAGCGAAAATAAGGCTGGTTATTCGAAAGAGATACATAGGTTTGAATTTAAAGTTTTCAATTTCTGAATCAAAACTATGGAATCAATGCACTAAAACTATAATCTTATCGATGAATGGCTGATTTCTTTAGGTAAAATGAAATTTTTTGGGATTAATCTATTTTTGCGTGAACAAGAAACCTGAAAGTTCTAGTCCTTATCCAGATTTTCAGGTTTATTTTGAAGTAGTTTCTTCACAAGAATCAAGAAATAAGCAGACAAAAGCATACCAATAATAAATATGACGAAATCCAGAATCCGAATGGGATGATTTGATGCAATTTTAAAGCCAACCAATGCTCCCACAAAAATCAAAATTCCGAAAAGCGGTAGTAAAATGAATGAGTTTTCGGTTTTCTTGAGCAAAATAACCAACAACAACCAGGTCAATCCGGTACATACACCCAAAATTGTCTGATCAATAAATCCTTCAGCATATTTGAGAAATCCATAAACAATAGGTAGAAACGACAGGACATACAAAAAACGAAATATACTTCCGACCAGTCTTTGGTGATGGTAGCTATTTGTTAATTGAGGAAACAGTGTCAATGTGGTATTTTTGCTATGTTGGTATTCGGGCGACAACAAATCCTGTTCAGAATAAATCAGCTGGCGTTCGATGGCAATTTTTACAGCTGCATTCCGCGCATTTTCCTGGTAATCCTTTTGATGCTTTAAGATTTCAAGAATCTGAGAATCAGTATGACTTGAATACCGCTCGTAAAAATTAATTGTTCCTGTATTTTCCTGATCAGAATTTTTCATGATTTTTCTACAAAAATTGGATCCATAATTTTAGATTCAAAAACTCAAATATACGTTAAACGGATTTCACTCTGTTTCGATCACCATGCTATTCCTCGAAAATGCCTTTTCCCTGCCTGATGACTACCGGAATTTCTTCCGTACAATCAACTATAGTAGATGGGATGTTGTCACCGTATCCACCGTCAATCACCAAATCGACAAAATCGTGAAATCGTTCATGAATCAGTTCCGGATCTGTTGAATATTCCACAATTTCATCGTCATCATGAATAGAAGTTGACATGATCGGATTTCCAAGTTCTTTTGCGATTTCAATGATGATTGAATTATCGGGTATTCGCACACCCACCGTTTTCTTTTTCCCCTTAAAGTACTTCGGAACATTGTTATTTGCATTCAAAATAAATGTGAACGGACCCGGCAAATAGGTTTTCAGCATCTTAAAAACCTGGTTGGAAACCGGCTTTGAAAAACCTGACAAATGACTTAAATCACTACAGATGAACGAAAAATTTGATTTTTCGACCTGTACATTTTTATACCGGGCAATTTTCTCAACTGCCTTTGCGTTGGTTATATCACAACCCAAACCATAAACTGTATCTGTAGGATAAATAATAATTCCTCCATTTCTCAGCACCTCAACTACCTGTCGGATATCTTTAGGGTTTGGGTTTTCAGGATAGATTTTCAACAACATTTTTAACCTCCATTTTTCTTACGGATGTAAATTTAGTTATTTTGACAAGGATTTTTACTTAATTTACAAAATATGGACAAAGAGTTTGTCATAACTGAAGATGGTTCGCACACCATTTATTTACCTGAAATGGATGAGCATTATCATTCTACGCATGGGGCAATTCAGGAGTCGTTGCATATATACATTAATCAGGGGCTGTTTCAAGTTACGAAAAAAGAAATATCTATTCTTGAAATCGGTTTTGGAACCGGATTAAATGCCTATCTCACCTTTGCATTTGCCGATCACAAAAAGCTAAATATCAACTATTTTAGTATTGAGAAGTATCCATTGTCTGAAATCGATTTCCTGAAACTAAACTACACAAGCAAGATCTTTCCGGAATATTCTGATGTTTTTGAAAAAATGCATCGTGCAAAATGGGATTCAATTGTACATATTTCGCCGGAATTTTCGCTGCAAAAAGTTCATGCCGATTTATTATCGTTCGATTTCAATTGTTTGCCACAATTTGACCTGGTCTATTATGATGCCTTTGCTCCCGGGAAACAACCTGAAATGTGGACCGATGAAATCATTCAAAAAGTCGCCTCCTCGGTGAAGGAAGACGGTATATTGGTAACATATTGTGCCAAGGGATCAGTGAGAAGAGCATTTTCGGCAGCAGGATTTCAGATGGAACGAATTCCCGGACCTATTGGTAAAAAAGAAATCTTGAGGGGTAAAAAGTCCATTTAAGAACTTCGCTGCTAAAAAAAAATAATCTATATTCGTAACCTGAAATCCAAATATTGCTAATGTCTGATTATCAGTCTAAAGATCAATTAGAAGAGTTCTCATATTCGTTAGGATTGACTATTTCATCCAATCTCATCCAATCGGGAGTGAAGGAGATTGACTCTTTGCAGTTTTTAGCTGGACTTCAGGATTCATTCGCCGGAAATAAGCCGAAAATTTCGATGGATGAAGCAAACCATATCCTACAGGAATTTATGTTGGCTCATAATGAGGAAGAAGCAAACAGAAACCTGGAAGAAGGGTTATTGTATCTTTTAAATAATGTTCGTAATGAAGGAGTTGTTGAAACTGAATCAGGCTTACAATATAAGGTTCTGAAGGAAGGTTACGGCGAATCTCCCACCATTGATGATCAGATAAAATGTAACTATCACGGCATTCTGCTCGACGGAACTGTATTTGACAGTTCGGTTGAACGAAGACAACCGGCAATATTTCCGGTTAACGCTGTAGTTCAAGGTTGGGTGGAAGCGCTATTATTAATGACCGTTGGAGCCAAATGGAGGTTGTTTATTCCTTCGAACCTGGCTTACGGAGAAGAAGGCGCTGGAGGCTTGATTGGGCCAAACGCGACTTTAATTTTTGATGTTGAATTATTGGAAATTGTTTAATTAATTATATAAAAATAACACATGAAGCTAAGAACATTATTTTATGCTACCGCGCTTGTATTAACAGTTGGAGTAGCAGGATGCCAGAATTCAAGTAAAAAAGCTGAGGTAAAACTTACGAATAACAACGACTCAGTAAGTTATGCACTTGGAGTACTCATCGGTGAAAATAACAAACAACAGATGAAAAGCGCTCCCGGAGTTGATCAGCTAAACAAAGCGATCATACTTTCTGCATTCGAGAAAGCATTCTCGGGTGACTCAGTTCAGATTAAACCAGAGAAAGCCAATGCTGCTATTCAGGCATTTTTTGCCAAAGTATCAAAGGGTGAAGGTGAGAAAAACCAAAAAGCCGGTGAAGAATTTCTTGCGTCTAATAAATCTAAATCTGGTGTAGTTACACTACCTAGCGGTCTTCAATATGAAATCATTAAAGCTGGTACAGGCCCAAAACCAAAGCCAGAAGATCAGGTTAAATGTCATTATACAGGTACAACCATTGATGGAAAAGTTTTTGACAGCTCAGTACAACGTGGTGAACCAGCAGTATTTCCTGTAAATCGGGTAATACCAGGATGGACTGAAGCTTTACAGCTTATGCCTGTTGGTTCAAAATGGAAACTATTTATTCCTGCAGCTTTAGCTTATGGCGAAAAAGGTGCCGGACAGGATATTAAACCAAATTCAACGCTTATTTTCGAAGTTGAATTACTCGAAATTGTTAAAAAATAATTGATAATTCATATTGTGCGACACTCTTGCATGTTGAATGCAAAAGTGTTTTTATTTCTGCTAACAAAAACGAAAAAACACTATGAGCATGCAGGTAAAAGGCACTTTACTCCAGATTTTGAAGCTTGAGTCGGGTGTGAGTAAAGCCGGTAAAGAATGGAAAAAACAAGATTTTGTGATTGAAACCAATGAGCAATTTCCTAAAAAAGTTTGCTTTACGCTTTTTGGAGATAAAATAAGCTTGATTGATGGTGTTAATGAGGGAACGGAGATTGAAGTATTTTTTTCGCTTGAATCGCGCGATTTCAATGGGAAATGGTACCACAATATTAATGCCTGGAAGATCGAAAATGCCGGAGCTGCAAGTTCTGCCAAAAACTTTCCGCCAGAATTTTCTTCAGGAGATATTCCACCTGAACCCGGAGATGATTCAGGCAACGATTTGCCTTTCTAAATCAAAAGAGGCAACATTCAATACTGAATGTTGCCTCTTTTCTTTAAAAAGCGAATGGTGGCTTCGGACTTTCAGAACTTATATTTCAACTAACCCATTTTTCAATGCAAAAACAATTACTTCAATCATATTACCTGCACCCGCTTTTTCCATAAGCCTTGTCCGATATTTTTCAACAGTTCGGTCTGATATTGAAAGCCTGTCTGCAATATTTTTAATTGGCAAACCTTCCATAGATAAACACAAAACCTGATTTTCCCTAGCTGTAAAAATGGTGTTTCTGTTATTTTTCAGATTCAGCTGCTTTTGTTTAAAGATATTGGTAATCTTTTCACCCAAAGCTTCAGTTACTTTTATATTTTCACGTTTAAGCAGACTATTAACTTCAGAAATAAGAAGATTGGTATTGATTGCTGAAGGAGTTTCTATAACAGCATAAAACAACCCAATAAAGAGCATGTAATTTGAATATTTCTCAAATTCCGAAACCACAAATTTCATTTGAATTTCATCGCCCTTATTTCGTTTTAATTTGACTATCCCATTAAAAATTTCATTTCTATCAGCTATATATTTGGGAATAGTCCCTTGCAATTTCTGGATTGAAGCTGGATCAATAAATTTATCGATTTCAACACCTGTCAAATCTTTCTTTTCAAGATTTAATAAATTCCGGAATGCTGAATTTGCCTGATAAATTTTCTTCCCATCAAAAATTAACATTGAGATAGGAGAAAGATCAAACAAACGAATGAACTCGCGGGTTGAATCCTCTCTGATTGCCTTAAACTTTTCGAGTCGTCTTTCAATCGTCTTTAATAAATCAGCATTGTTAAACGGTTTTACGATATAATCATCGGCGCCGAGAGACATCCCATATCTTATGTCTTCCAAGTCAGAACTACCTGTTAAGAATACAAATGGTATTCGGTTTAAAATTGAACTTTCTTCTAATACTTTGTAAACCTGATACCCATCCAAAGGATCCATATTAATATCACACAAAATCAAATCGGGATTGTATTCAAAAGCTTTCTGTATGCCTGCGGCTCCATTATTGGCATAACAAACATCATATTTGTGAAAAGTAAGCACATTTTGAATCGTGATACCTAATCTTTGATCGTCTTCAATAATCAGTATTTTCTTTTGGAATTGCATAAAACTTCGTTTCACCTAAATTTTATTTTCATATCTGTAATCATCACAGACTAACGCAATATTTAATTGCAACATTTAGGATAAATTTAATAATTCAAATTACATTATTATAATAATGCAAAAATTAAAGCAATTTTATTAGAAGTTAAATTACACAAAATTTATTGATATAGAAAGGATGATGAGGCAGAAATTTAAAAACATAACAAATAACTTTTTCCCTTCAGAAAAGCTTATTGTGAGGAAATTATAATGAGAAAATTGACTCAAGAAACTGAATGTTTTGACATCTCATCAACTAATTATCGAGCCATGATTTCTGTTTTGAGATTTTCAGGTCTCGTAACATAGCCGAGCTGGCCGACAAATTAAAGCTATAACTTTTCCGATCGCCAAAAGGAACAAAATTAAACGACATAGACCAACAATGCAATGTGCGACTAATATTGACCGTAGTAAACGAAAACTTCATAGCCTGAATATCAAAATTGGTATTCATATCCATACTCCATTTCTCGGTCAAACTTAGTCTTCCGCTGAAGTTAAGGCTTTGGTTTATAGATGTTGTTGGTTTTGCAATCTTGGTAATATTATTGTAAACGTATGTTTTGTTGTAGTAAAACGAATAATCAAACCTGAAGCTCCAAGGCATATTGAAGTCAACATATTCTGGTTCATCGCTCTTTACAGGTTTTTCCGCAGGTTTTTTATTTTTATCAGCCTCAGCCGCCGGCTTTTCTTTTTTAGACTCAAAATTCATCCCAAATGACATATTCGCATTGGTGAGCCTACCCAGCTTATTTAATCCGTTCTCATGGCTCCAAACATATTCATCTATAACTCGTCCTTTACTATTGACCATATACGGATTCAAATTGGCACCCATATTAACACTGATGCCTTTTATTGTTGTTCGGGCAGAAATGCCAATAGGGCTTAATTTGAATGAGTCCGCAATCATATTGTATGAAGTATTCATACTAATATCAATAATCTTAACCTTTTTATATTTTGGCTTTGCATCTTTGGAGGTAACCGAATCGCTCACTTCTAAAACTTTTGCTTCCAAATTATTATTCAGATTGAAACTAATTGCACCACTTTCACCCATTCCTGCTGAACCAAAAACTCCATTCTCGAAGTGATTATAATAATTGACTTTTCCACTGCCATCGATATAACTGCCCCAGAATCCAAATTTTTTCTGACCAAAATCAGGAGTATAACTAAAACTTGCTGAAGGTGTAATTTTGTGCCTGATTGCTTTGATGCGCGAGTTTGGATTGCGCATCGTATACATGCCATAAATATTTGTTGATGTGCTCAAACTATATGAATAATCGTAGTTCCTCCGAAAAGCATATACCGTATCAGTCACTACATTATTATTTCGAGGCGATGCAAATGAATTATTCGGATCGTACCGTTTGTTGATATAATTGGTGTACCAACGTTCTGAATAGTTGAAACTTGGGCTTAAATTAATGTATTTCAATAGATTAAATGAAGGCAGTGATATTGGAATCGAATGGCGCCATCCATTTTGCCAATCTTTAATAAGCGATTGTTTTAAAAAATCCTTTTCCTTGACATTCGAGATAGAGTTCTTAATGTTTCCTGAATAACTGAAGCTGATCTTTTCGTACCACTTAACAGGTCCAATCCGATTTTTAACTTTAAATGGGTTAATCTTCGACATATTGAATGTAAACTCAGGTAAACTCAGAGAAATAGTTGTATCACGTGAATTCTGTGAGTGACGAAGGTTGAGCGACATGTTGAACGGGCTGTTTTCGAATTTCTTCGTATACGAAATACTCGACGATTTTTGAGTCTGCAAGTAAGTCTGAACCGAAGTCGCATTATTCATAAACGTATTTTCCTTATCAAACGAACTGGTCGACAAATTTACACTGGCCGAAAATGTTCGGTTTGGATTAGCTTTTGAATCTTGAGAATGCGACCACGCCAGGCTAAATCCTCTGGTTGTTCTGGCGTCGGGTAATGGTTGTTCCGAATATTTATTCAGGTTATAGCTAAAATCTAAACTTCCGTTGTATTTATACCTAACCTTATAATTGGAATGAACCTTGGTTGCCCATGAACCCTTTGAGTAAATATCACCTCGAAGTGCGAGATCAAAATGGTCGCTTGCGGCCCAGTAATAACCACCTTCCCTTAAAAAGAATCCACGGGTTTGCTCCTCGCCATAGGTTGGAATCAAAATACCTGAAGTATAAGTGGATGTAGTTGGAAAGTATCCAAACGGAATCATCGGAAAGTAAATCGGAAAATCTTCCAAAACCAGATAAGCCGGACCAGTAATAATTTTCTTGTTCGAAATAACCTTTGCTTTGGTCATTCGAAGGTAAAAATGTGGATGTTCGGCATCACAGGTGGTGTATTTTCCTTTTTCCAGAATAAATTCGTCTTTACTTATCTTTTTTGTCAGATCACTGTGCACAAACCCATCCCCCTGAGTTGTCTTCACATCAGTAATAATCCCTTTTTGAGTTTCGAAATTATACCTCATAGTCTTTGATTCAAACTCCTCATCACCCTCTTTAAACACGGGAGTTCCTACAATCGCTCCAGTTGAA
>Ga0302288_1001529_pt1 | contig 14927 bp, 7 predicted proteins | sample III_Fen_N1_1_FD_194549 | JGI IMG/M metagenome (GOLD analysis project Ga0302288, IMG submission 194549) | Peat permafrost microbial communities from Stordalen Mire near Abisko, Sweden - III_Fen_N1_1 | ecosystem: Environmental > Terrestrial > Soil > Wetlands > Permafrost | place: Sweden: Abisko...
CAAACATACTCGAAGTAATTGAAGAACAATACCAGGGCGAATTTATCAGGGCTTTATTTGTTGATATTTTAGGATACACCGCTCAACCACACCCCAATTTCAACCTTCTCCGGGAAAAGAAAAACGAGACAGATGCCAAAAGTGCCGATGCTGCTATTACCATCAATAACCAAATAGTTGCGGTTATTGAACTGAAAGACCATAAGACGCAGGATTTAAAGAAAGTAGAAGTACAAGCATTCGGCTATAAAAACAATCATAAAAACTGCCACTACGTTATTACATCCAATTTTGAACGGTTCCGTTTTTATATTGACAATGCGGTAGATTACATAGAGTTCGACTTATTCAACCTCACTTTCGACGAATTTCGTCGCCTATGGTTGTGCTTGTCTTACGAAAGTATGGCAAAGAATCTTCCTCAGGAAATTAAAAATCAATCCATTAGTAGTGAAGATAAAGTCACAAAGGATTTATATAAAGATTATTCTGCTTTTAAAAGGCTCCTTTTCGATAATATCGTTTTACTAAATCCGGAACAGGATAAACTGTTGTTATTTAAGAAAACACAAAAATTATTGGATCGGTTTCTCTTCCTGTTTTTTGCTGAGGATAAAGAGTTACTTCCAGCCAATTCAGTAAAAAGAACAGTTGAAAAATGGGCTAAAGATAATGCCGACCCAATGAACGATTATCGTTCACTTTACAGTCGTTTTGTACGATACTTCAAATTACTGGATGAAGGATATAAAGATGCTAACCTGGAGATATATGCTTATAATGGTGGTTTATTTGCTAATGATGATTTGTTGAATCAAATCAAAGTGGAAGATGCTTTATTATCCGAAAATGTATTAAAAATTGCAGAATACAACTTCAGTACTGAAGTTGATGTAAACATATTGGGTCATATTTTTGAAAACAGTCTTAATGAAATAGAACAGGTAGCCAATGAAATCAGTACAGGGGTAAAAGCTACTTCTAAGCGGAAGCAGGACGGTGTTTTTTATACTCCACGCTACATTACTCAATACATTGTTGAAAATACAGTTGGCCGTTTGTGTGAAGATAAAAAAACGGAACTGGGTATTGGCGAAGAACTGTTTGAATACAAAACTCCGGCAAAAAGGAAAAAAGCCGTGAAAGCTTTCGACGATTATCGTGAATGGCTGTTGCATATAACCATTGTTGACCCGGCATGTGGAAGTGGCGCTTTTCTCAATATGGCGTTAGATTTTTTAATGGACGAACACAACTGGATAGACCGCCAGCAAGAAAAGATTGCCGGTCTGAAAGGCCATTACTCCATGGAGCTATCCAATATTGAAAACACAATTTTGGAAAACAACCTTTTTGGTGTGGATATCAACGAGGAAAGCGTGGAAATAGCCAAACTTTCGCTTTGGTTACGTACTGCTAAACCTCACCGTAAACTCAATTCACTAAATGAAAATATCAAGTGCGGTAACTCCCTGATTGACAACCCCGCTTTGGCAGGCGAAAAGGCCTTCGACTGGTACAAAGAATTTCCTCAAATATTTGCCAAGGGTGGTTTTGATGTGGTGATTGGAAATCCGCCGTATGTGCAGTTGCAATCAATGGGCGAAATGAGTGATAATCTCAAAAGCTGTGGTTACGAAACATTCGATAAAGGTGCCGACCTATATTGCCTTTTTACCGAAAGAGGGTATAAACTACTTAGAAAAGGAGGTTTGCAATCGTTTATTATGCCTAATAAATGGATGCTGGTGGCTTATGGTAAACCATTGCGTAAATTCTTATCAAACACAGGTTTGCAACAGATATTAAACTTTGGCGATATACAGTTTTTTCAGGAAGCTACTACTTATGTATGTATTTTCGTAACACAATATAGTGGTAAAACTGAAAAAGTAAAAGTACTTTCGCTTAATCAAAAAACCTATCATGGCGATTTCCTTAGCGAGGTACAAAGCAATATATATGAATATCCTTCAGATAATTTTAATGATAACGAATGGAGTATTCAACCCTATGAAGTTGCTGTGAAACTTGATAAAATGAAAATGAAAGGCATTGAATTGAAAGATTTGCCTATTTCAATTTATAGAGGAATTCTAACCGGTTATAATGATGCATTTTACATTAATGAAGAAACCAGACAAAAACTGATAGCAGCCGATCCTAAAAGTGAAGAGATTATTAAGCCAATGGTGAGGGGAAGAGATATAGCAGCTTACGAAATTACAGATTATGAATTTCTGATTGGTACATTCCCTACTTTGAAATTAAACATAGAGGATTATCCTGCCATAAAAGAGCACTTATTATCTTTTGGTTACGACCGTTTAAAGCAAACCGGCGATAGTGGTGCGCGTAAAAAGACGAGTGGACAATGGTTTGAAACACAAGATAGTATTGGGTATTTTAAGGAATTTGCCAAACCCAAAATCATTTATCCAAATATGACTTCTGTTTTCCCATTTATGTATGATGAAAGTGGAATACTGGGAAATCAGAAAAGTTTTATACTTACTACACAGAATGATTCAGTATCATTACTATATCTTACTGCTTTGTTCAACTCATCATTAGCAAAATTGTGGATTTGGTATAATTGTCCGGAATTACAAGGAGGAACCCGTGAAATCAGCAAAGTATATTTCGAGCACTTCCCTATACCAAAGGCAAATGCTGAGCAAGTAAGCATGATGGAACAGTTTGTCCGAGTCAGAATTGCATACAACAATGATCTGCAGCTGATTGTTGGGAAATTCCAGCGCATGGTGCAGCGTAATTTCGGGCTGGAAGAGTTGCCGGGTAAACTGCAAAACTGGTACACGCAATCGTATAAAGAGTTTTTAACCGAACTTGGCAAAAAGAAAATAAAACTCACCCTCGCCCAGGAAGCAGAATGGGAAGATTACTTCAACACGGAAAAAGCCAAAGCCCTCGAAATCAAAAAACAAATTGGCGATACTGACAAGGAAATAGACCGCATGGTGTATGTACTATATGAATTGACGGAAGAGGAAGTGAAGATTGTGGAGGGGTGAAAATATAAGAAACAAAAACCTAATAATTTAAATTTGATTTATGAAATCGAAAAGTCACAAATTTTCTAATTGGATATTTAGTGTTTCTAAAAATTCACTTGTATTTTTTACTCAACATATTCATAAATTGATTTTTTATTTTGAGAAGAAATTAAGAACAGAAGCTGATGATACTTACAGTTCACTGACTCCTACAACTAGATGTGATGAAAATAATGTTTATGAAAACTCACTTTTATGGGCAATTAAAAATGATGAAATAAACAATATTGCTATTACAGGAGCTTATGGTTCAGGGAAAAGTAGTGTTATTTTGAAATTCCAAAAGAACCATCCTGAATATCGTTTCTTAAATATTTCTTTAGCATGTTTTAATACTGATAATACACCAGTAAAAGAAGATGTTGAATTATTAGAAATGAGCATTTTACAACAAATTTCTCATTTTGTCAAACACAAATCAATCCCTGATTCTAAATTATCAAGAATTCATAAATATAGTAATATTAAACTTTTCGTATGGTCAATTCTGATAATTCTTTGGCTATTATCAACCCTATTTATTTCATTCAGACACACTCCAATTTATTCTGAAATAAGAAATGTATTTCTAAATTTTGAAATCATAAACGATAATAAATATGTATTGAAGTGGATTCCATATCTATATCAATTTATATTTATATTTCTCATAATTAGAAAAAGCATGAGAAATCTATTAAATATTAATTTCACAAAATTTAAATTTCAGGGAAATGAAATAGAACTTTCGAAAGAAAATACACCGTCAATTCTAAATAAATACCTTGACGAAATCATGTATTTTTTTGAAGTTAATCCTTTTGATATAGTTATTATTGAAGACTTAGATAGATTTGAATTAGTTGATATATTCTCTAAACTAAGAGAGATAAATCAGATTATCAATAGATCCAAAAGAATAAAGAATAAAGTCAAATTTCTATATGCAATAAAAGATGATCTTTTCAAAAAACAATTAGATCGAACTAAATTTTTTGATTTCATATTACCTATTGTTCCTGTAATTAATGTAACGAATTCTGGGGATATACTTTTACAAAAAAGAACCGACCATAATATTTTGGACTTATCTGATTCATTTATTCTGAATGCTGCACTGTATATTGATGATATGCGACTATTAAATAATATATTTAATGAATTCTTAATATATAAAGTGAACTTATATAATAGTTTAGATTCTGAGAAACTTTTGGCAATAGTAATTTATAAAAATTTAATGCCAAGCGATTTTATAAATTTGCACAATAGCAAAAAAGAAGGAATAGTATATTCAATTTTTAATGATAACGATTCAATACAAAAAGTAAAATTATCTATAAGTAAGGAGATTAATGATAAAATTGAGAAACTTAAAAATGATTTAGAAAGCATCAATTATACTGAAATAAATAATTTATTTGAACTCAGAAGAATATATTTATATCAACTGATTGAAACAAACCCATTCATTATATCATTACATCTTAATGGCGTAGATATATCATTTGAAGAAGCAAAACTAGACGATAATTTTGATAAAATATACAATGATCCGAAGTTGACTTTTAATACTTATTCTCCAACTTACAGTCGTATCCAAAAATCAAATGTATTTATCAATTTAAAGACTATCAAAATAAATAGTCAAGACTATGAAGAAAGAGAAAAAATTGTTAAATTGAAAATTGAAAATAAAAGAAATAGTTTAAGACATGAGATAAGCTATCTGAACAGACAGAAAGATGAAATATACAATAGACCAATAAAAGAATTGAATTTAGAGAAAACGAATACAATTTTTGAAAGAATAAAAGAATATCCATTAATAACTGAATTCATAATTGAAGGCTATATAGCTGAAGACTATAATTTTTATATTTCAATAATTAGAGAAGGCAAACTAACATATTCAGATTATGAATTTATAATTGGGATTAAAAACGGAGTCGTTTTTGATAGAAAATATAAGTTGATTAAAATAGAATATATTGTAAAACCATTGTTCCCATCGGATTTTGAAAAGGCTTCTATTTTAAATGTAGACCTGATAGATTTTATTTTATCGAAAGAGAATGACTTTAAGCTTCAAATAAGTAAAGTTTATAACCTTTTAAAAGTTGATTATTATACAACATTTGATTTTGTACAACATTATTCTAAAATTGGAAAAGAAAAAGCACAATTCTTTGAAGGTTTATGTAGTAATTGGGAAGACATCTGGATTGTAATTGAACAAGAATTAAGTCTCTCTGAATTAGAAATTGATGAAATATTATTTTCACTTATTGATAATCTATCGTTAAATACTTTAGGCCTAATTAATAAGGATAAATTATTATCTTCTTTCATTTCTGAAAAAGAGAGTTTTACGAGTGAATATTATAATTTTAAAGTAAATTCTAAAGTTCGAGATTTAATAAAGCTTCTTAATATAAAATTCAAATGCATAGAACCATCTGAAAACGAAGAATTAGAAAAATTCATTTATGAGAATAATTATTATGAAATAAATGAGGGTATGATTTCATTTTTTATAAGAAAGTATTCTAAAAATATAAACGAAAACATTCCACTAGCCAGTTATACCAATATTCTTAATATGGAGAATGATTCAATGTTTTATTATGTAAATGATTACATTGATGATTATATTTCGAATGTGTTTTTGCAAAATAAAGTAATGCAGGAAGACGAAAACAATCTTATATGTTTTTTAAATAACGTTGATATTTCAATTGAAAATAAAAATAACATAGTACTAACAAAAGAAATTTCAATTAAAAATTTGGGGGAAATTGAAGATATTTACTTCAAAGAATTATTGATTAAAGAAAACAAATGTAAACCAAATTGGAAGAATATCTGCCACTATGTTATTTTAAAAGAATATAATATTGATGATAACTTATTAAAATATTTACAAATTGAAAGTAATTTTAAAGCCCTTTCAGAAGATCTAATAAGTAGAAATGAGCTAAACGATTTAGATTCAACGAATAATATATCTCTTTTATTTATTAAAGAGAATCGACTAGAATTCAAATCGTATTCTTATTTAATGAAAAGCGTATTAAGAGATTATGATGCAATAAAATTGGATAATTTGGGTGATGAAAAGATATTTGTTCTTATTGATTATAAAATAATATCTCTGACAAATGAAAATCTTGTAAATTTATATCCAAAGAAAAAAGCTTTTATTGAATTAATAAGAAATAATAAAAAAGAATTTTTATTTAAATATAATGATTTAGAGTTAAATGACTCAATGCTTCAAATAATATTTGAAAGTGAAATATTTACTCAAACGCAATATCAAAAGATTATTAATGCAACTGATTTTAAAATAATTGAAAGTGCTAAGCTTGCAGACTCTTTTTGCAATACAATAATCGAAAAGGAAATTCCTTTATCTAAAGAGGAACTTATTAAATTATTGACTTTATCAACAAGATCAAGTAATAAAATTATAATCCTAAATCGATATTTCGAATTAAACTCTGATTCAATCAGTAAATCTCAAATTCTAGATAATCTCAATCTTTTAGGTGGTGATTATGCTAAAATAGCAATCAAAAAACGTCCAACTTTTGTAAAAAATGATGAACATGTTAAGCTCTTAAATTTTCTTGAAGAAAAAGAAATAATATCAAGTTATAAACATCAATCTAGGGGGTTGAGAATTTATCATTTTGGATAAATGTATTTGGCACTGGCTTTGCACTTTTGCAAAGTGTGCCAATACAAAGTTATCCCCCTCCTCCCTCGTTTGCAAAAAGTGATATATGGTAAAATTTTTGAACGCGAGTGCTTAAAATAGTTATATCAAAATATGGGTCAAAAACTAGAAATAGACAAAGAAAATCAGACCGTTCTGCTTTTTAGTACTAAAAAGCAAGAATGGGAAGATAAAACAATATCTCTTTCTGATATTAACATAGCTTCATATCACGGAAAAGTTTCTGGTTATGAAATCCAATTCAACGGCGCAGATAAAAAATTCTTTTATAAAGAAGAAAATGTGCGTATCCTCCATAAAGTCAAAAATATTAATATCAATAAGCATGATGTTTATGCTGATGGTGTAAAAGTAAATGCGACTAAGCTTGAGCAATATGAAAAAGGGTATTACCGATATACAGAGAAAAAAACTTTTTTTACCCGAAACATTGAACTGAAAAGCAATAAGTACAAAGACATTTTCACCTACATTAAAAAGCTTGCCGAATATGCCGGAACGATAGCAGAAAAGGACAGTCCGCTTTCATTTTTGTCACAAAACTATAGCCGGATAGGCAATGAACCATCTAATTCAGTGCTGATTGATTATCTGCAGGGAGAATGTAAGCCCAACAACTATAAGAGTCAAATAATGCTGCCCTTTGACTTTAATCAAAGTCAGGTGAAAGCCATTAATGCGGCTCTGAAAAACAATATTTCTGTCATTGAAGGTCCTCCGGGTACAGGAAAGACACAAACTATTTTAAATCTGATTGCCAGTATTATCTATGCCGGTAAGAATTGCGCCATCATTTCGAATAACAATTCAGCCGTTGAGAATATCTACGAAAAACTGGAGGAAGAGCATTTGGCATTTATTGCAGCTAGTCTGGGAAGAAAATCCAATGTGTTGGAGTTTTTCGAAAACGACCGGAGTGAAGAACTAAACGGTTTTCTGGAACAGAAAGAACAACCCATAACATCAAATGATCCTAAAAGAATTGATGAACTGAGTGTCCGGATGAAAAAGATTCAGGATATGGAAGTGGAAACCTCTGTACTTGAATCACTGCTCATTGAAATACAAAACGAACAAAGACATTACGACAACTTTTCTGATGAAACTATCATTATAAATCAGAAACTATCTTCCGGCAAATATATGTCATTAATTACCCGTCTGCAAGACAGTCGTAAATTAGGATTCTTTGAACGTTGGATATTGAAATTCAAATTCAGAATGAAAACTTTATCTGTAGATATAAATATTCTTCTTCTGAATGCAGAAAAACTGTATTATAGGACCCGAATAAGTGAGCTTTCAAAAGAAATAGCATCCAATAAGGAATTCCTTAAAAACCAAAATAAAGAACAAACGGGTAAAGAGCTCAAATCGCTCTACCGCAAATTATTGGAAAATCACATCAGGATTCACTATCAGAAACTGCCTTCTCAGGCATTCAGTGCCGAGTCATATAAACATGACTTTGAAAAATTCCTGCACAGATATCCTGTTCTTTTAAGCACATCACAATCCTTACTGAATAATGCACCAAAGGGTTTTACCTTCGATTACCTGATTATCGATGAAGCATCACAGGGCGACCTATTAAGCAGCACGCTGGCTATAAGTTGTGCTAAAAATCTGGTTGTGGTGGGCGATTCGCGACAGCTGCAGCAAATAGATGAAGTAAGTTTGTTTGCTCAATCGGAGCTTTTAGCCGAAAAATATGAAGTTCCGGAAACGTACCAATACGCATCAAATTCAATATTGAAATCAGTAAAAGATTCCATGCCGGGTGTCCCTACTACTTTATTGAAAGAACACTATCGGTGTGCACCGGATATCATAAACTTCTGCAACAAGATGTTTTATGATGGTGAGTTGGTGGCTATGACTAAGAATTCAGGAAAGCATATTGAAATCATAAAAACAGTTCCCGGTAATCATGCCAGGCGTAACCCCAATGGTAGTGGGATGTATAATCAACGGGAGATCGATGAGTTAGAGAATATCCTAATAGACCATGACTCTAAAAGTATCGGAATCATTTCACCATTCCGATATCAGGCAAATCTTATCACTGACAAATATGGTAAAGGCTTGTTAGAAGCCGATACCATACATAAATTTCAGGGCAGACAGAAAGATGAAGTCATTCTTTCTTTTGTTGTGAATTCATTGGATAAAGACCCAAATAATGTTGAGAACAGACTTTACGATTTTGTTACCAATGATAAACTACTGAATGTCGCTATCTCAAGAGGCAAAAACAAAGTAACTGCTGTTGTCGCAGATAAAGTCTATCATTCATCCAACAATGCCATTAATGATTTTATTAAGTATGCAGAATATCTCTATGGTTCAGAAATAACCCGGGAATCAACAGTAACCTCAGTATTTGATGTATTGTATTCAGAATATTCAAATATATTATTGACCAAATATAAGGAGTGTCCAAATGATCATAAAACGGAATTGTTGATGTGTGATCTTATCAACGAAGTTCTGAAGGATTATGGTTATATCGGATACTCCATGCATACCAGACTTGGGAATCTTGTCAACGTGCCGGATACTTTCAGTTCTGAAGAAAAAAGATATATCCTTCATCCCTCGGCGCATGTGGATTTTCTTTTCTTCAATAAAGTATCAAAAGAAAAGCTGTTTGTTCTTGAAGTGGATGGCATCAAATATCACGAACAAGATAAAAAACAAGCTGAACATGATAGAATTAAGGATCTGGTTTTGCAATCAAACAATATCCCGATGTATAGATTTAAAACCAATGAGTCAAACGAGAAGCAAAGACTAATCGATATTATCAAAGAATTTTCGCACTAAAAAAAAGTAGTGTTTCATCCTGTATTGTTTTTTTTATATAAACCTATTTGAGGTCTATTCAACGGGTATCCATATTAAATTAGCATTGCATTTTGCTTTCAATATACCCCGATAAAAGGGGTTTATTGCTTTTGCTATTTCAATTAGATTGTATATGAGTAGTCAATAACATACAACTAATTTTCTTCTCCATCTTACGCCCATACAAAATCATTCCGCTATTATGGCTGCACTATAACCCTATATTTTTAAAACTCGATTTGTCCCCCACGTCCCCATTGTCAACCCTCGTTGCTCGTAGTGTGTTCGGCCAAGCGTAATTCGCTTGGTCATAACTAATAGGTAAGCTATGCTTTCCATATTTAGAAAATAAAATAAAAATTACAAATAAAAAGGCAAGCTTACAGACTTGCTTTTTTGATTTGACAAAGTCTATAAAACTTTTTGTAATGCCGGATAATATCAGCTCGAATACTCTATACTTCCATAAATAAATCGCGATGACAAAAAAACCGCAATCCCTTCAGACTCTTACCTTTTATGCTGTGGAGGGTGAATCTACCTTAGCTAAAAAGTTTATCGGAGATGTAAAAGCAGGCTTTCCATCACCTGCCGGTGATTTCATGAACGAGATTATCGACCTGAATAAACAAGTTACGCTACATCCGGCTGCCACGTATTATGCCAGGGCAAATGGTGTGTCAATGGAAGGTGATATCAATGATTGCGATTTATTGGTAATAGATAAAAGCATTACCCCCACCGATGGCAAAATAGCCATTTGTTATATTGATGGAGAGTTTACCGTAAAGCGAATTAAGATAGAAAAAGAAGGCATTTGGTTGATGCCAACCAACGAACGGTTTAAACCGATACTCATTAATGAGACGAACGATTTGCGTATTTGGGGTGTAATAACGTACTAACTTCTGTATCAATTCCTACGAAACATTTATGCTGTTATCGGTCTTTGGTGGTAGTCCTGATAATGATTGGATTGGTGAATGTAGCATTTTGGTTCAAAAAAAAGTATTTCGCAAAAGCATTATAAGCAGATAATTGATTTGAGATTCCAATTCCAACAAAAAACCTCAATAGTGGAGAACTATTGAGGTTTTTAAATGAATGATGAGCTTCATAAAGGTTGTCAAGTTAGCATCTCTATTAGTTGTAATTTCTCAAAATGGTTGTTTTAAAGAAAATTTAATTACCCATTCTGACTTACCAAAATCAACGATTTCTTATTCAGAATATCAATTTGTCTTCCATTCATTTTTATTATTCCGTCCTTGTCAAATTCAGCGAGTACTCGGCTTACGCTCTCCCGGCTGGTATCAACAAGATTAGCAAACTCAACTTGCGACAAAGGTAAAATAAAGCTATCGCTTTTGAAAATTTTATCTGCAAAATCAAGTAACGCATCAGCCATATTTCCACGAATTAATTTCTGGGTACGGTTGGCACAACGGTGAAATGATTCAAGCTCATTTTTACAAAATTCCTGAATAATTTCACGGTTAAACTCCTTGTTTTCATCCAAGATGGTTTGAAATACATCCATATCAATAAAGCAAACCTCCGCATCAGAAACTGCCGTAACAGAATATTGATTGATTTTACTACCAAAAGTTGTTGGTAATCCCAGGTAACTTGGTGCATTGACCATCTTTACAATTTGTTCAGTGTAAGGACCTGCCAAATGAATCTTTGCTAAACCGGTTCGCAAAAACACCACATTAGTCGAGTAAGTTCCCTGCTTAATAATCGAATCTCCTTTTTTTAATTTAAGCTCTAAATGATTCGCTGAAAGCTGATCCAGACTGCAGTCACTCAACATGGATGTGGCTTTGGTTTTAAATGGACAATTTCTACAATCGTTTTGCATATCGTTCTAATTTGGAAGAATAAGTTGCAAATATATAGAATGTGATACACATCACAAAATAATGTATGAACATACACGCGTTAATTCCGAATAAATAATTATTTCCTCAATACATTTGCAGAAATAATTCTCTAAACAAATTAGCAAAAAGTTTAATCGATATGGAAAGCACAAATGAAGTTACCCTTGAAATGCTTCAAAAACAAGTAGATGTATTAACTAAGAAAGTTGGAAAACTGGAAAAGAATCGCAAAGATCAATTATCAATTGCCGTTGTTTCGGGCGATTTAGACAAGGTATTAGCTGCTATGGTTATCTCGTTGGCAGCTGCCGCAATGGATACTCAGGTAAAACTTTTTTTCTCCTTTTGGTCACTTTCAGCACTTCGTGATCCGAAAAAACATCCAAAAGGGAAAGATTTTATCTCAAAAATGTTTGGAATAATGCTTCCAACAGGTAAAGGAAAATTGGCATTGTCGAATATGAACATGTGTGGAATGGGTCCGATGATGATTAAAATGCTGATGAAGAAACAAAATGTTATGTCACTGGACGAAATGTTTAAACAAGCAGGAGAACTTGGCATCGAAATTACCATTTGTGAAATGTCGATGGGGCTTATGGGCTTCAAGGCTGAAGAAATGATTGATTACCCACATTTGCGCTACGCAGGTGCTGCAACTTTTGTGGCCGATGCAGGGGAAAGTGCAATGCAATTATTTATTTGACCCCCTGCCCCCAAATGGGGGTTCAAAGATTTGACTCTTTAATACAAAACATACAACTTCTTAAACAATAATTAAAAACTTGGTCTTTAGTCTGTCAACTGACGGTTTGGGGCCTAAATAACTTACAATTATGACAACCGAAGAATTAAAAAACGTAACATCGAATTTGACAGTAGACGCCCGTGGAACAGCTTGTCCCGGTCCACTTTTGGCAGCAAAAAAAGCCATTGGCGAACTTGAATCAGGCGAAATAATGGAAATCCTTTCGGCTGACGAGGGTACTAAAAACGATATCCCACGCTGGTGTGAAAAAGTAGGTCACGAGTATCTTGGTTTCTACGACGAAGATAGCTTTAGCCGCTTGTTTTTAATCAAAGAATAATTTTTGATAACCATTAAGGCACTAAGGTCACATAGAAACACAAAGATTTCAAACTTTTCTTAGTGAAATTTTGTGTCCTGAGTGCCTTAGTGGTAAATTCCTACACTTATGTCAACTACTATAAATCAATCACCCGCAACCAAATCACCCAAGATTTTGGTTTTCTCCACCGACAAAATCTCCGATCCGGGGATTGATCAGGCAGGTTTGCGTAAAATTCATTACGCTCCTTCCGTTTATGTTATCAGTGTGCCCTGTTCATCAGGTATAAAACCCAGATGGATTTTACACGCATTGGAACATGGTTTTGACGGTGTCTTCATTGCCGCTGATGGTCACGAATGTTCGTATAGTTCCCGTTGTGCCGACCATACCAATACCATTGTTGAAACTTCGCAGGTATTGATGAAAGAAAAAAATATTAATCCCAGACGTGTGCGTATGGCGGCTCTTTGTTCGGTGTGTGCCGAACCGTTTATGAACCACATGGAAAACTACGGGAAAATTTTAGCCGGACTTGAAGATTAAAACAATATGAAACAAGATAAAAACTACGATGCATTAGTCATCGGTGGCGGAATTGCCGGTCAAGAAGCTGCTTTGAGCCTTGCGGATATGGGTCACGAAGTGTTGTTGGTCGATAAAACATTATCTATCGGTGGAAAAATGATTCAGTTGAGTAAAGTGTTTCCAACACTCGACTGTGCGGCTTGTATCACCACCCCTAAAATGTCGGAAACGGCTCGTCACCCAAACATTACACTTGCACTAAACAGCGAGATTGATGGTATTACCAAAGTGGGTGAAGATTTCAATGTGCAGATTTCTAAAAAAGCACGTTACATTATTGCTGAAGATTGTACCGGTTGTGCTGAGTGCGAAGCAGTTTGTCCCGAAGTGCGCAGCGATGATTATAACGCTAATTTAGCTGGACGAAAAGTTGCTTACATTCCTTTCAATTTGGCTAATCCACGTATTGCAACAATTGACCGCATGGATCATTCTGCTCCTTGTATCAACGAATGTCCCGGTGGTGTAAAAGCCTACGGTTTTGTTTCACTTGCCCGCAACGGTCAGTACGAAGAAGCCATGAAACTTCACCTCGAAGATATTCCTTTTCCCGGAAGTTTGGGTCGTGCTTGTTATGCTCCATGCCAGAATGCCTGTACACGTGCAAGTCTCGAAGGCGCTGTGGATATTCGCAAGACTAAACGTTTTTTTGCCGATTGGTATTACGAAAAATACCCGGAAGCTCCCGAAGTGGAAATTAAAAATAAAAGCGACAAAAAAATTGCTGTTATCGGTTCCGGTCCAGCCGGAATAACAGCCGCTTACCATTTGGCATTGAAAGGTCATAATGTGACTATTTTCGAAGCTGCTCCTGCTGCCGGTGGTATGTTGCGCTTAGCTTTACCCGAATACCGTGCTCCTAAAAGTGTGGTGGATCGCGATTTGAAAAATATTACTGTACTCGGTGTAAAAATTGAGTGTAATCAGAAAATTACCGATTTGAAATCTTTGAAAGAAAAGGGTTTTGATGCGGTGTTTGTTTCTGTAGGAACACACGATGCTGTATCGTCAAAAACGGAGGGTTCAGATTTGAAAGGTGTTGTTGATTGTCTTCATTTCCTTCGCGAAGCTAATATCGGCAAAAAAGAAGACCTGAAAGGCAAGCGTGTGATGGTAATTGGTGGTGGAAATACCGCTATCGATGCTGCACGTACTTCATTACGTCTAGGTGCTGAAAAAGTGATTGTGGTTTACCGTCGCAGTCGTGAAGAAATGCCATGTTTTGCTCCCGAAATTCACGAAGCGGAAGAAGAAGGCGTAGAAATTATGATTCTCCGTAATCCGATGAAATATGTAGGTGAAAATGGAGCTATCAAACAAGTGCAATTGGTAAAAATGCAATTGGGCGAAAAAGATGCCAGCGGTCGTCGCAGTACGGAAGCTGTAAAAGGTTCAGAATACATCGAAAATGTGGATTATGTAATTGAAGCCATTGGGTTGAAACCATCCACTTCGCCTTTTGCCGGACAAATTGATTTGAATAAAAACGGAACGATTGTAGCCGATAAGAAAACGCTGCAAACTTCTGTAGATTATATATTTGCCGGTGGTGATACCGTTACCGGAGCAACCACCTTGATTGAAGCTGCCGGACAAGGGAAAAAAGCGGCTTTCTATATGGACAAATACCTTCGTGGCCTGAATATGCTTGATTTCCAGGATGGAGATAAATTGCCAGCTGTTGATAAAACAAAAATTCTAAGCAAATCATATACATTGGCTCCGCAAATTCAAAATG
>Ga0302288_1001532_pt1 | contig 14920 bp, 8 predicted proteins | sample III_Fen_N1_1_FD_194549 | JGI IMG/M metagenome (GOLD analysis project Ga0302288, IMG submission 194549) | Peat permafrost microbial communities from Stordalen Mire near Abisko, Sweden - III_Fen_N1_1 | ecosystem: Environmental > Terrestrial > Soil > Wetlands > Permafrost | place: Sweden: Abisko...
AGTGCGAGAACAACAGCATGTATAATTCCGGCAACAGGAGTTCGTCCTCCATTATTGATATTGGTCATTGTTCTGGCAATGGCTCCGGTAGCAGGGATACCACCAAAAATAGGGGCTACAATATTTGCAATTCCTTGTGCAATAAGTTCGGTGTTAGAACTGTGTTTATCGCCAATAACCCCATCGGCCACAGTTGCCGAAAGAAGTGATTCAATAGCACCCAACATGGCAATGGTAAAGGCAGTGGGTAGCAACATACGTACAGCAGCAAAGTCAATTTGTGGGGTGGCTGCTTTGGGTAATGATGGGTCAATAGTAAATCGGTCGCCAATTGTTTCGATACCTGAAATGCCAAATTTATTCCGAAGAACATACACAATAATCGTCATAACCACGATGGCAATAAGTGATCCGGGAATTTTTTTGGAGAATTTAGGTGTTATGGCAATAATTATAATGGAAAGTATTCCAACTCCCAATGCCCATAGATTTATGCTGTCGAAATGTTGGCTGTACGTAACCCATTTGCTGATAAAATCACCAGGAACTTTATCAATATGCATTCCGAAAAGATCTTTTATCTGTGTTGCAAAAATGGTCAATGCAATACCGCTGGTAAAACCAACTACCACAGGATAGGGAATGAATTTTATAACGGTTCCAAGTCTGAATAATCCCATCAGAATAAGCATTACACCGGCAATCATAGTGGCAATAGCCAGTCCTGCAACACCAAATTGCTGTACAACTCCATAAACAATAACAATAAATGCTCCAGTAGGACCTCCAATCTGTACTTTACTACCACCAAAAAATGAGATGATAAATCCGGCGATAATAGCAGTAAAAATACCTTTTTCGGGTGTAACTCCCGATGCAATACCAAAGGCAATGGCTAATGGTAATGCTACAATACCAACTATTACACCGGCCATCAAATCGGCATAAAATTGTTCTTTTGTGTAATTTTTAAGGGTGCTCAGTAACTTGGGATGGAAATGTACTTTCATAATTATGTGTTTTTGTAAACGACCGCAAAGGTACAGCTTTTTCACAAAAATATTCACACAAGGCTACATAATTCAAATTGAATTGTCTAAAATTGACTCAAATCGTGGGACATTTTCAGAAATATCGAACTTCTTGTCATAACTTTTTTGCTTCAGTTGCGTTACATAGTCTAAAAAGTGTAATTTTGTACTTTAAATTTATTAATTTTATGTGGAAATTCAATCAATTTAATTATAGTCGTCGTCCAACGGATACAATTCAGTTAGGAACGCTCTTATTAGGTGGAAATCAGCCGATTCGTGTACAGTCGATGGCAAATACAGATACAAATGATATTGAAAACTCAGTTGCTCAATGTTTGCGTATAGTAGAAGCCGGAGGTGAAATTGTCCGATTCACGACACAAGGTATTCGTGAAGCTGAAAGTATTGGTAAAATTCATGCTGCTTTACGTGAAAAAGGTTGCAATGTACCTTTAGTGGCTGATATTCACTTCAATGCCAATGCGGCAGATGTGGCTGCGAAAAATGTTGAGAAAGTCCGGATTAACCCCGGAAATTATGTAGGAAGCATAAAAATTGGAGATACTTCCGATTATACCGACGAGGAATTTGCATTGGAATATCAAAAAATTCGTGCCCGCTTTATTCCGTTTCTGAATATTTGCAAGGAGAATAATACCACTATTCGTATTGGTGTAAATCATGGTTCGTTGAGCGAGCGAATGATGAATCGTTATGGCGATACATCACGCGGAATGGTGGAGTCTTGTATGGAATTTTTAAATATATGCAAAGAGGAAAATTTTAACCGAGTGGTTATTTCCATGAAAACTTCCAATACGGTTATGATGGTTCAAACCGTTCGGTTGTTGGTTGAAAAAATGGAAAAAGCTGACATGCATTACCCGTTGCACTTAGGGGTTACCGAAGCCGGCGATGGTGAAGATGGACGTATAAAATCATCGGTGGGCATTGGAGCGTTATTGGCCGATGGTATTGGTAATACCGTTCGAGTTTCGCTGAGCGAAGAACCCGAAGCAGAAATTCCTGTGGGTCGTTTGCTCGTTTCGTATATATCCGAAAGAACTGGACATGCACCAATTGTGGCAACAGAAAATATTTTGCATTCCCGTTTTGAGTATAATTGCAGGAAAACGCATGCTGTTGGAAATATCGGAGGTGATAATGTCCCGGTTGTAATTGCTTCGGGCAATGGTGGTTTTGCAACTGTTCCCGATTTTATTCTGTCCGGCAGCAATGTGCTGAGTTCGAAGGGTGATGTGTCCCCTGTTTTTTCTGTTGAGAATATTGATTTACTCCAAAAAGATACTGCTGAAATTAAGTTTTTGAAAATCAAGTTTTCGGATTTAACCCCACAGCTACTTCGGATTTTGATAGAAAAACAGGATATTGTTGCTCTGTTATCTACCGACCATCTAAATGGAGTAGGGGAGCAACGTGCATTTTTCCATACTTTACTGAATGCCGGAGCAACTGTTCCGGTTATACTTTGCCGTCATTATAACGAAAATGAACTACAATATTTACAGATTAAAGCAGCAGCAGATTTAGGAGTTCTCTTTATTGATGGTTTTGGTGATGGTATTTTGCTCGAAAATAAAGGCGATATTTCAGTTGAAGCCATAAATTCTGTAGCTTTTGGTATATTGCAGGCATCGCGTGTAAGAGTAACCAAAACTGAATTTATTTCATGTCCAAGTTGTGGTCGCACAATGTTTAATTTACAAACGGTTGTGGCACGGATAAAAGCTCGTACTTCACATTTAACTGGATTAAAAATTGGTATTATGGGTTGTATTGTAAACGGTCCGGGCGAAATGGCTGATGCTGACTATGGATATGTAGGTGCAGGACGTGGAAAAGTGAGTTTGTACAAGAAAAAAGAATGTCTTGAACGTAACATTCCCGAAGACGAAGCTGTCGATAAACTGATTGATTTGATAAAAATAAATGGTGATTGGTACGAAAAGGCATGATATTTGCATTCACTTCGCTATATTTTGTTTAAATTTGCAAATTTGCAATAAACTATTTAATAAAATTTAAAACGAGGAAGTATGAGAAAAATTATTTTGACACTCACTTTAGCGGTGGGTTTGGTAAGTGCAGTAAGCGCACAAGCAGATGGAAAATCAATCGGGCTTAGATTGGGTTATCCAACCGAGTTGTCGTTTCAAACAGGATTAGGGAAGTCTAACCGTTTAGAATTGGGGTTAGGTTTACGCCCATACACAGGTTATTCTACGTTTTCATTATCGGGAGTTTACCAGTGGGTATGGGATTTGTCTGCTTTGTCAGATGGTTTTAATTGGTATGCTGGTGTTGGAGCTCAAGTTGGTTATTATTCGTATTCAGGAATTAATGGTCTCCCTATCTCAGTTTTAGGACAAGTAGGTATTGAATATAATTTCAAAATACCATTGAGATTATCGTTAGATTACAGACCTGCTTTCCAACTTACTAGTGGCTCTGCTTTTGTTGGTGATGGAGTTGCTTTAGGTGTGCGATATAAATTTTAAAAAGTTAGTATAATAATATAAAAAATGCAGGACTCATAACGAATCCTGCATTTTTTTTGTATTTAATCTGTGATTATTGTTAACTGATCACTGTTAACTGTTACAGCGTTTTTCGTACTTCCGTTTCTTCAAAGCTTTCAACCATATCGCCAACGCGTATATCATTATAACCTTTGACATTTAATCCGCACTCGTAGTTTGTTCCTACTTCTTTCACATCGTCTTTAAAACGTTTCAAAGAGTCAAGTTCACCGGTGTAAACCACAATACCATCACGGATAATACGTATTTTGTTGGTACGTTTAATTTTACCTTCGCGAACCAAACATCCTGCAACTGTACCCACTTTCGTGATTTTGAATACTTCAATAATCTCAACAGTAGCAGTAATTTCTTCTTTAATTTCAGGAGAAAGCATACCTTCCATTGCCGACTTAATTTCTTCAATCGCATCGTAAATGATAGAGTACAAGCGGATATCGATTTCTTCTTTTTCGGCCATTTTACGAGCAGATGTAGTAGGACGAACCTGGAATCCGCAAATAATGGCATTGGAAGCGGCAGCGAGCAAAATATCCGAATCGGAAATGGCACCCACTGCTTTGTGAATTACATTCACCTGAATATTTTCGGTTGAAAGTTTCAATAAAGAATCAGCCAAAGCTTCCACAGAACCATCCACGTCACCTTTTACAATGATGTTCAATTCTTTGAAATCGCCTAAAGCAATACGGCGACCCAATTCGTCCAATGTAAAGTGTTTTTTTGTACGCAGACTTTGTTCCCGTTGTAATTGTTCCCGTTTGTTGGCAATTTCACGAGCTTCGTGTTCAGAACTCATTACATTGAAATTATCACCTGCCTGAGGAGCTCCGTTCATACCAAGAATTAATGCCGGTTCGCCCGGTTTAACTTCGGTAATACGTTGATTACGTTCGTTGAACATAGCTTTCACTTTTCCATAATAGGTTCCGGCCAAAACTACATCTCCAATGCGAAGTGTACCGTTATGAACTAATATTGTGGAAACATATCCTCTACCTTTATCCAAGGTAGATTCAATAACCGAACCAATAGCACGTTTATTAGGATTTGCTTTTAGTTCAAGTAATTCAGCTTCGAGCAATACCTTTTCAAGTAATTCTGCAATACCTTCGCCTTTTTTAGCGGAAATGTCCTGAGATTGGTATTTGCCACCCCAGTCTTCCACCAAATAGTTCATTTGAGCCAGTGTTTCCTTTATTTTTTCTGGATTTGCTCCCGGCTTATCTACCTTATTGATTGCAAATATCATAGGTACGTTAGCTGCGGCTGCGTGATTGATGGCTTCAATAGTTTGAGGCATCACATTATCGTCGGCAGCTACAATAATAATGGCAATGTCGGTTACTTTTGCACCACGCGCACGCATTGCGGTAAATGCTTCGTGACCTGGAGTGTCAAGGAAAGTAATCCGTTGTCCATTTTCTAATTTCACATTATATGCACCAATGTGCTGAGTAATACCTCCGGCCTCACCGGCAATCACGTTGGTTTTACGAATATAGTCGAGTAGCGATGTTTTACCGTGGTCAACGTGTCCCATAACCGTAACAATTGGTGCACGAGGTAATAAATCCTCTTCGGTATCCACTTCTTCTTCTCCAATAGCTTCAATTACATCAGCACTTACATATTCAGTTGAAAATCCAAATTCTTCGGCAACAATATTAATAGTTTCAGCATCCAATCGTTGATTAATAGATACCATTAGACCAATGCTCATACAAGTGGCAATAACCTGATTAACTGTAACATCCATCATTACTGCCAATTCGCTGGCTGTTACAAATTCAGTTAGTTTAATTACACTTTCATCGTCACGTTCTCGTTGTGCTTGTTCTTGTTGACGAGCACTATTGCTGTCGCGTTTGTCACGACGATATTTCGATCCTTTACCTTTTTTATTTGCACCGGAAAGACGAGCCAAGGTTTCTTTAATTTGCTTTTGTACATCAACCTCATTTACAACCGTTTTAATTTGTTTTTTGAAACGGTCTTTATTTTTGTCTGCTCCACCGGAAGTTGTTCCACCCTGATTTACTTTCTTTGGATGAGCTAAACCCTGAGCAGGACCTGTTGTTTGAGGAACTTTAGTGATGTCAACTTTGTGATTTGAAAAACGTTCACGTTTTTTCTTTGGGTGAACAGTTGAAGGGTCAGCAGCTACTTCAGCAGCTGAACGTAAGATTTTCTTTTCACCTCCGAGAATGGGCTTCTTTGCATCTGCAGATTGTTTGCTCTTATCTTCTCTTTCTCTACGTTTTTGTTCTTTTGTCTTTGGTTTCGGGCGAGTACTTTGATTTAGTAAATTCAAATCAATTGTCCCTATAACCACAGGTGCAACATCAAGTGTTGGGCGACCTAAAGAGAAAACCTGATCTTCTTCGTGGTCATTGTCTTTTGTTTCCTGAATTCCTTCCGAAACCTCTTCGGTTACTTCTGGTTTAATTTCTGGTTTATTTATAATCTTTACCGGTTCAGTCTTTTTCTCAACGACTGGTTTTGGTTCTTCTTTGATGACCGGAGTTTCCTTCACAACAATTGTTTCTTCAACAATTGGTTTTGGTTCCTGTTGTACGGTTTTTATTTCAAGTTTTATTTCAATTTCTTTCGCCGGTTCTGGTTTAACTTCCTGAACGACTACTTGTGGTTCTTCTTTTTTTGCTTCAATTATTATTTCAGCAGCCTTTTCAACAACTATTGGTTTTTCAACAACAGGTTTTGGCTCGGGTTCAGCAGCTTTTTTCTCCGGTTGTTTTTCCTTTGAATCCAAATCGATATGTCCAACAGATTTGAAATGAGGAAGTTGATCTTCAGAAATGCTAACATGAATTGTTTCAGGCTGTTTCTCAACAGGCTTTGGTGTGTTATACCCATCAAGAGCTACAGTGCCGGCTTTTTCTTTCAAGTGACGCTCCTGACTAATTCGCTCTGATTCAATTTTCAGAGCCATATCTTTGTTAAACTCTTTTGCAAGTAAAAGGTGCAAGTCGTCCTCCAACTTTAAATTGGGGTCGTGAGTTAATTTATGACCTTTTTTCGCCAAAAATTCTAATGCGGTTGACATACCAACATTTAAATCTTTACAGGCTTTACTTAATCTTATGGACATATTCTATAATTACAGTTTTCTATTTTCTTTTGTAAATGAATACGAAGTAAGTGTCGTACTCATAATCTGAGTGATCCAAAATTTATGAATGATGAATTCAAAATTATGAATTATTTTTTATTCTTCCTCTTCAAATTCGGCAGTCAGAATTGCTAACACTTCATCGACAGTTTCTTCTTCTAGATCGGTACGGCGAACTAAATCCTGACGTGAAATGGCTAATACACTTTTAGCGGTATCACATCCAATTGCTTTCAATGCATCGATAACCCATTGATCGATTTCGTCGCTGAATTCATCCAGGTAAATATCTTCTGTTTCAGCATCTTCGTCCATTTCGCGGAATACGTCAAGCGTATAGCCCGAAAGCATACCGGCTAATTTAATATTCAAACCACCTTTACCTATGGCTTGCGAAACTTCTTCAGGTTTCAAATAAATTTCAGCTTTTTTCTCAGCTTCATTCAATCGGATTGAAGAAATTTTGGCAGGACTCAAAGCACGTGAAATAAATAAGTTAATATTGTTTGTGTAATTTATAACATCAATATTTTCATTGCGTAATTCACGAACAATTCCGTGGATACGCGAACCTTTTACTCCAACACAAGCCCCAACAGGATCAATCCGATCGTCGTAAGACTCAACGGCCACTTTGGCACGTTCACCCGGAATACGGGCAATTTTTTTGATAGTTATCAATCCCTCATGAATTTCAGGAACTTCCAATTCGAAAAGTCTTTCGAGGAATACGGGAGAAATACGTGAAAGGATAATCTTAGGGTTATTATTTTTGTTCTCAACCATAGCTACGACAGCGCGAACAGTATCGCCTTTGCGGTAGAAGTCGGTTGGAATTTGTTCCGATTTTGGTAAATATAGCTCGTTACCTTCGTCATCGATAAGCAACATCTCTTTTTTCCAGATTTGATATAATTCGGCACTTACTATCTGACCTACTTTTTCACTGTATTTGCTGAAAACGTTGTCTTTTTGCAGTTCAAGAATTTTTGACGAGAGTGTTTGACGAAGCGTTAAAATGGCACGGCGTCCAAAGCTCAAAAAATCAACTGTTTCGGTTACCTCTTCTCCAATTCCAAAATCGTCATCTATTTTCTTTGCGTCGGTAAGCGAAATCTCCAGATTTGGATCTGCCAATTCCTCATCAGCCACAATGGTACGATTACGATAAATCTCGAAGTCACCTTTGTCCGGGTTAATAATTACGTCGTAATTTTCATCAGTACCAAACATTTTCGAAATTACATTACGGAACGACTCTTCCATTACACTAATTAATGTACTTCTGTCGATGCTTTTTAGCTCTTTAAACTCCGAAAAAGTATCAATTAAGCTAATAGTTTCTTTTTTGCTCATGGCCAATTTTAATTCATAATTAATAATTCACAATTCATAATTAAATAGAAGACAGTTGATTGTGTACTGTAAGTTGTGGTTCAATACGGCTTCCAAGTCTTAAAAATTTATTTGAATCTAATAATATATTTTGTAGTTTTAATATCTTCGTAGGCAAATGTAAGGTTCTCAATAACAGTTGTTTTACGCTTTGAACCTTGTGGTTTTTCAGCTCTATCGGTTTGCAGGATAAATTCCTTTTCACTGGCTTCAACTAAAACACCAACTATTTTCTTTCCGGTTTTAGTCTGTGTTTCCACTTCGTTACCAATGTTTTTCTCGTATTGTTTCACCACTTTGAATGGTTCTGTAAGTCCGGCTGAACTAACTTCCAGTTCATAATCCTCCACCTCACGGTCGAACTGCGACTCAATGTAGCGATGTACTTCAATACAATAATCAAGCGATACGCCATTAAACGAGTCAATTTCAACCGAAATACGGTTGTCAGGAGTCACTTTTACATCAACTAAATAGTATTCTGTGTCAATTAAATATTGTTCAACTGACTGGTATATAGACTCTTTTGAAATCATACGCAATTATTATTTAACAAGCGAGGGGACTGTTGTCCCCTCCTCCATATCCTATTTCGCCTGCAAAAGTACAAAATAATTCTTTATTATACAAAGATTTATGACTAAATATTCTCTATTTGATAATTGATGAACAGTTTATCTGTATTTTTTTGAATTTATAAATGTTAGTAGGGTATATATTTTTATAAATAAAGAAAAAAATAAGGTAAGTTTTTTATAAAATATTTATAACAATCTCTTATCTTTGCCATAGAATCAAACTCCAAATTATGTTTAAAATATTATCCGTAAATCCGGGCTCAACTTCTACTAAATTTGCTGTTTATGAGGATGAAAGGTTGCTTAGCTTACATACTATCCGGCATACTTCTGATGAATTAAAGATGTATAAAACGCTAGAAGAACAATGTGAATTCCGAAAGAGTGTTATTCTGAATGTATTAGCGGAAGACGACATAAACTTGTCGGAGTTGTGGGCTGTTGTGGGGCGAGGAGGCATGGTGCATCCACTTGAATCAGGAGTTTATACAGTAACTGACAAATTAATACACGATTTGAAATATGCTACTCAGGGTGAACATGCAAGTAATATGGGCGGGATTATAGCTCACGAAATTGCTCAAATTTCAGGTTGTCAGGCTTTTATTGCTGATCCCGTGGTGGTGGATGAATTACTGGATGTGGCCCGCATTAGTGGTTTACCTCAAATTCCCAGAATTTCAACATTTCATGCACTAAATCATAAAGCTGTGGGCAGAAAATATGCCTCTTCAATAGCTACTTCATACGAAAAACTGAATTTGGTTATAGCACATTTGGGTGGCGGAATTTCGGTGGCAGCTCACAGAAATGGTCGGGTGGTGGATGTAAATCAGGGACTTGGTGGTACCGGACCATTTTCGCCTGAACGTTGTGGAACATTAGATGCCGGACGATTGGTCGATTTGTGTTTTAGCGGAAAATATACTGAAACGGAAATCCATAAAATGTTGGTTGGAAATGGTGGTTTAATGGCTCATTTGGGTACTAACGAAGTCCAAACCGTTATGCAAATGATTGAGGATGGAAATGAATATGCAAAACTGGTTTTACAAGCCTTGGCATATAATGTGGCAAAAGAAATTGGATCAATGCTTGTTGTGTTGAAAGGAGATGTGGATGCCATTATTTTGACAGGTGGTATTGCTCACAGTCAGTTTGTAGTGGATTATATTACGAAAATGCTTTCTCCTTTGTGCAAAGTGGTTATTTATCCGGGCGAAGACGAAATGGAAGCGCTAGCCATGAGTGGATTACGAGTGTTGAGAGGCGAAAAAAGTAAAGAGTATTTATAGTTTTTAGTCGGTAGTATGTAGTAATGTCATTTATACATCCGCTATATCCGTTTTTGTTTTCAGTTCTTCTTTTCCCGCAATTTTTTCTTCCCAAAATGCCCACATTAGAAAAATTATTCCATAAAAAATATATTTAAATGCATATAAATGCAGAAAATGAAACCAGTGTGGATGATTTTCGATACAGGCAACAATAAATGTGATTCTGAAGATATTAAAAGTATAAACCACCAATAAACTTAATGGAATATACCAAAGCTTTTTCAACCAAGAACCTCGTGCAAAAGCCAGAATGCAGAAACAAATATAAGCTTGTTTAAGACCCGTACAAGCCCAAACTATTTGTACGGAACAACCGTTTCCATGTCTAAGTATATTCCCTGTTTCTAATGTAACCATTGATCCAACAAAATGCAGAAGGTTTTTTGAGAAATTTGCAACATGATGAGCCATAAAAACAAAAGGTGCTGAAATATCCAGTCCCCATAATGTAACTATTGAATCGTTCGTTTTTGCTTCGTCCCCCAACACATTATATTTCCAAAAAAAATTAGATAACATCATTACCACCGCAAAAAGAATTACTCCTTTGTATGGAAGCAGTTTGTCTGGAAATTTGATATTAGGATGTTTCATGTTGACTAATCAAAATTTGTTTGCAACTCTCGAAAAAGGTACTTCTTCAATCGAACAAAAATCAGCATGAAGATATTTAAAATAACCGGTAATGCCAATCATAGCAGCGTTATCGGTTGTAAAAGCAAAAGGCGGAATATAGACTTCCCAACCATATTTTTTAGCATGGTCGTGGAATGTCTGACGAAGAGCTGAATTGGCCGAAACTCCACCTGCAACAGCTACTTGACTAATATTCAGGTCTTTTGCTGCTTTTCGCAATTTGCTCATCAACACCTCAATAATCGTAGCCTGAAGTGACGCACACAAATTGTTTAAGTTCTCTTCCACAAAGTTTGGATTCTCTTTTAAATTATCCCGCAATAAATACAAAAATGATGTTTTTAATCCACTGAAACTATAATTGTAATCAGGAATTTGTGGTTTGTTGAATGCAAAAGCTTTTGGATTACCGTCTTTTGCCAACCTATCAATATGCGGTCCGCCGGGGTAGGGAAGTCCCATTACTTTGGCGCATTTGTCAAAAGCTTCTCCGGCAGCATCATCAATGGTTTGTCCTATGACCTCCATTTCGTCATATGCTTTCACCAGTACAATTTGTGAGTTTCCACCCGATACCAAAAGGCATAAAAATGGAAATTCAGGTTTGCGTTCATCCGGTTTCCCTTCGCTGATAAAATGTGCCAAAACATGAGCTTGTAAATGGTTGACATCTATGAGCGGAATGTTCAACGCTTGCGCAAATCCTTTGGCAAACGAAGTCCCAACCAATAATGAGCCAAGCAAACCAGGTCCACGGGTAAAAGCAATGGCACTTAATTCGGTTTTATCTACTCCTGCTTGTTTCAATGCTTCGTGAACTACGGGTATAATATTGAGTTGATGAGCACGTGAAGCAAGTTCAGGTACTACACCACCAAAATTGGAGTGAACTTCCTGATTGGCAATGATATTTGAAAGCAAAATACCGTCGCGAATTATAGATGCAGAAGTATCGTCGCACGACGATTCGATACCTAATATGGTGATTGAATTCATTATTAATACGAGTAAAACAGATAAATTTAGCAATTTTATTTGCTTGGTAAGATCAATAAAACTAATGGCATGACAATTGTAAATTGTTTATTATTAATTTTAATGGCTTACAATGGGCATTTCTTTGTGTTTTCACAAAATTATTGGTTACTTTTGCGAAATAAAGTCCAAAAGTATAAAAAAAACAGCTAAGATATTAGGTTTTAGCATTGCAGGAATTGTTTTATTTTTTGCATTGCTGTATATGTTGCTGCAAAACAGTAATATACAGCAAGCTATTGCCCAAACAGTAGTTAAAGAACTCTCCACTAAACTTCACACAAAAGTATCAATAGGAAAAGTTGAATATAAACTTTTCAACGTTTTGTCAATAAGCGATTTATATGTTGAAGATTTACATAAGGATACGTTGCTTTTTGTCCACGAAGCCGATGCACATTTTAATTTCTGGAAATTTTTTAGAGGTAAAGTTATATTTACTTCTGTAGAAATAAATCAACTGTATGGAAATTTGATGGTTGATAAAGCAGGACACTCCAACCTCGATTTTGTTATTAACGCCTTCAAAAAACCTCAAACTACAGATACAACTCAGGTTGAATATCATATAAAACATTTTGAACTGCATAATTCTAGCTTTAGTTATCGTAATTTACAGTTATTTAAAAACTTACCAAAAGGAGTTTTTAATGGAAATAATCTGAGATTTAAAAATATAAATACAGATATTTCACTCGACGTGTTAAAAAAAGACACATTGAGTGCAAAAATATCGACCCTAAGTGCTATCGAGCAATCGGGGCTTGAAATAACAGCTTTGAAAACACAGATTTTTGGCTCAAAAACGGCGGTTAATCTTCCGATATTAGAAATACAACTCCCAAACTCTAATCTGAAACTAGAGGATATAACACTTAAATACGATAGTTTGGCAGATTTAAAAAAGCTGGCTGAAAAAGTTCGTTGGAAAGCTCCTATTAGTCCTTCTTATATTGCATTATCCGATTTAAAAGCTTTTGTCCCTGAATTTAGAAACGTAAAAGGTGTTGCCACGTTGAAAGGACTTCTTTCAGGTCGTATTTCGAGTATGCGCTTTCAAAAGATGGAAATCAAATACGAAAATTCACTTGTACTCAAAGCTGATTTAGATATTAACGGACTTCCAAATCTGACGGAAGCATTTATTTATGGTCAAATCAATGAGCTGAATGTGCAACCAACCGGTATTCAGGATTTTATATCTCAGTTGTCCGGAAAACCTGTTATTCTTCCAAAAGAATTGAATCAATTAGGGTTATTGAAATATAAAGGAAATGTTACGGGTTTCTTAAGTAATCTTGTTGCCTATGGAAATTTGAATACAAATTTGGGGAGTATTTCCACCGATATTTTAGTGAAACTTGAAAATGAATTGAGAGATGTATCTTATAATGGAACTATAAAATCAGCTGATTTTCAGTTGGGAAGACTGCTGAATAATAATCAATTGGGCAGAGTTGTTTTCAGTTTAAATACAAAAGGTTCAAAAAAGGAAAAATCGAGCTTACAGGGCACAATAACAGCTAAAGTTCCAGAACTTCAATTTAATAATTATTCTTATCGGGATATAAAATTTGATGGAAAATATGACGGTAAAGGTTTCAATGGAAAGGCTGATGTTCAAGATGATAATATACACGCTAACTTTAACGGGGTAATTAATTTAACCAAAAAATTACCTGTTTTTGATTTCGGGTTGAGAGTCCTGAATACAAACTTAAATGCTCTTCATCTTACTAATAAATACCCCGGAGCTTTACTTTCATTTGTTGGAAAAACCAATATGGTGGGCAATTCTTTGGATAATATTAATGGCTTTATTAGATTTGACAGTATTTCCTTTGCTAATCAGGGTAAAAAACTTAATGTTGATAATATCCAGATTATTTCTCGCATTGACCAGAATATAACCAACGTAAATATTGCTTCTGATTATGTGAATGGTTCACTTAGTGGAAATTTTAAATATAGCACTATTGGATTGACTATCAATAAGATTATTCAAAATTATCTGCCATCATTATCGATTCCTGCAAGTAATAAAGAAAGAAATCCTAATCATATAGATGTAGATCTTCGGATTGCCAACACGAAGGAAATATCCGAAGTACTTGTGTTACCCTATAAGTTGGATGGCATTTCAACTATTAAAGGATTTATTGATGAAAAATCAAATAAGATAAATATTTCAGGGAATATACCATCATTGAAATCGGGTGTTCAATTTGTAGAAAATGTTGCTTTACATTGTGAATCTGTTGAACAACAATTGCAATTGACAACCCGGGCGTTGTTGCATGAAAAGGATGGTCCTTTGAATATATTTATGACTGCTTCGGCAGCTTCTGATAGTGTTCATGCCCAATTAGGTTGGCAGAATTCTCAAAAAGTTACTAATGCGGGAGAAATAAAGGCTATTGCCGGTTTTAGAAAAGAGAACGGAAAAACATCAGCTCAATTATTGGTGTTGCCAACTCAGGTTATTTTTTCGGATTCAATTTGGGACATTCATCGTTGTAGCGTTGATTTTAATGCTGATAGTACTATTCAGGTTCATAATTTTAAATTTAATAGTCACCAGCAGTTTGTTCATATTAATGGAATTGCTTCAGCAAATCAAAAAGACAGCATGTTGGTTACTATGAATGATTTAAACCTAGGATTTGTTTTAAACCTTTTGAAACTTAAAAATATCACCATCGGTGGATTTATTACCGGAAAAGCATCATTGTATGGTTTGTTAAAACAACCCATATATGAGGCTAATCTATCTGTCAGAGACGTGTCGTTAAATCAAAAACCAATAGGCAATGCAACTTTGTTTTCTACCTGGGATAGGGTTAATAATCAGGTATTAGCAAGTGCTATTTTTGTAAATGGGAAAAATGAAACTTTAGCAACTGTCAGTGGTGTTTTTGTACCGAAAACAGATTCGCTCGATTTTCTGTTCGATGCTCACAATCTGAGTATTGAATTTCTAAATCGATATTTCGATGGAGTTATTCAGAACTTTAACGGTTATGCTAATGGAAAAATTCGTATGTTTGGACCTTCTAAAACACTTGGATTTGAAGGAAATGCATATATTGATAGAGGGCAGGCTACTGTTAAAGTAACGAGAACAACGTATTCTTTTGACGATTCGGTGCGTTTGACTCGAAAAACAATTGCTTTCAAGGATATTAAAGTTTACGATCAGGAACGAAATCAA
>Ga0302288_1001535_pt1 | contig 14904 bp, 13 predicted proteins | sample III_Fen_N1_1_FD_194549 | JGI IMG/M metagenome (GOLD analysis project Ga0302288, IMG submission 194549) | Peat permafrost microbial communities from Stordalen Mire near Abisko, Sweden - III_Fen_N1_1 | ecosystem: Environmental > Terrestrial > Soil > Wetlands > Permafrost | place: Sweden: Abisko...
GTCCGGGGGGGGGACAGAGTTCCGACTCTGTCAGGTATTTACGCGAACTCTCACTAATGATAGAATCGGAATTCTGTCCTCTGAACATCTGAAGAAAACAGTTTGTCCTATAAATTCAGACTTCCTGACTTTTAGTAGATTGTGGTGTCATTAATAATTTATATTGCACAGTAAAATTTTTGTCATTTACTTTTTAATATCAAATTTTAAAATAATATACGACAATATTACGATGTATTCGGTAATCAAATTTGCAATAGGGACATTGCAACTTGTTTATTTACAACTTGGTTTCAGGAAATATAAACTAAGTGACTCTACTCCGTCCCTATTCAATCAACTCTTTAATGAAAGGTCTGGAGTGACAGAGTTCCGACTCTGTCAGATATTTATGCAAACTCTCTTTAATGACAGAATCGGAATTATGTCATCCCGAACATAAGAAGAATATTGTTTGTCTTATAAATTCAGACTTCCTGAATTTATAAGATGGTGGTGTCATTATTTATTTAAAATACACCGCAAACTTTATTTAGGGTCTGCTGAAAAAGAGTTATATTTCAGATTAATATATAATTACAAGGCGTTTTTTATTGTTTGGTACAAGGGTTTTATTATTTTTAGTTTAAAATATATGCACTCAATTAGTTTTGAAAATAAAAATCCTGTAAGGATTTCCTATGAATAACCCCCAGATTTATCTGGGGGCAAAGCAAAAATAAGAATGGACAGAACTCCAGAGGAGTTCCCCAATGATATTAAAAACCCGTATAATCAATGGGAAACTCCTCTGGAGTTCTGTTTCTATAAGTGACTTCATCCCCCGAATAAATTCGGGGGTTATGCACAGGTAACTCCTCTGGAGTTATTCAGCAGACCCTATTTAATCTTTTTAATTTCAATAATATTTATTTGAAAGGTTTAGGTGTTTCTGTTCTTTCTTATGCAAAAAAATTTGTGCTTATAATTATCATAAGATTCAGGTACTTGATTAATTTATTCGAAAATGTAGAATTTTATTTTTTAATTATTTTGTTATTTCAAGTAAGTTGATTACATTTGCAGCTTATTAGTGCATGCGTGTGCACATACGAATTATAAATTAAGTATTACTATGGGAAATGATAAAAACGATTTGATTTGTGGACAATCTCTTTATGACAGCATCGATTTTGATTTTTATAAAACGTTATTCGATCCTGTTAGAAGTGATATTCTGGTTTTTCTTGTCTGCAATGGCAAAAAAAATATCAAAGATATTTCAGAAAAGTTTACACAGGATCGTTCTGTAATCTCAAGACATCTTGATTTGATGTATCGTTATGGTATTGTATCAAAAGAAAAGCAGGCCAGAGAAGTGACTTACGAAGTCAATAGTAAATTTATTCTTAACCAATTTGAAAAAACCACTATAAAATTAAGTGAAATGCTTCATGTATCGGAACCTCAGTCAATAAATTCATTATCTGAAACTAAATAAATCATTTTAATATAACTAATTATGTGCATTAATGCACATACATACAAAGCAAGAATATGAAAAAAAACATCATTTACGTTTTTACTGGAACAGGAAACAGTCTAAAAGTAGCAAAAGACATCTCAGTAACATTGAGTAACTGTGAAATTATATCAATGGGGAGTGACACTCGATACGAGTTGGAGGAGGGTTACGAAACCATAGGTTTTGTTTTTCCAACCTATTATCGTGGAGAACCAATAAGAGTAAGAGAATTTATCAGACTTCTCAATTTGGATCGTAATAAAAATGCTTATTATTATGCCGTAACAACGATGGGAAAATATGATGGTAACACTCTATGTCATATCGAAAAGTTATTGAAGAGAAAAGGTATTACCCTAAATTATGCCAGGGCACTTGATATGTTTTCAAATTATATTATTTCATATGAAATGAGGGATACTATTGCTGAAGAAACTAAGCAATCGGAAATTGATTTTGAGCCGATTCTTCAGGATATAAAAAACAGGAGAACCAATAAAGTAGCCCGAATAGAAATTTTGCAAGAGATCGCCTATAAATCGTTAATCAGGTTCGTTCCTGTAATGGATAAGCATTACAGTGTTTCAGACGATTGCATTAAATGTGGAATTTGTGAAAAGGTCTGTCCTGTTGACAATATTAGTTTGGACGAAGCCGGACATCCTCATTTTAAACATCATTGTGAACAATGTGTGGCCTGTATCCAGTTTTGCCCGAAAAAAGCAATCAACTATAAGGACAAAACCCAAAATAGAAAAAGATATACTCACCCTGAAATAAAATACACGGATTTAGCGGTACTAAATGGGAAAGTCAAATCAATGAATGTCATTACTAATTCTGCACCATTTTCTTCAACCCAAAAAAAGTCATTTATGGAAATTATTTCAACCCCTTTTGCATATATTATATGGAAAGTTTATAGCATGTAAATGTGGAGAATTAATAATAAAAAATTTCCCTGTTTCACAAACTTTCTATAAAATTACAGAAACCGGGCTTCTGTATATAAATAGGTAATTGTCCTCCCTGATATGTTGAATATATAGAATCTCCGGTCTGTTACTGTGAATGGTAATCTGCCTTCCACTACTGATTAGAACACTAAGAACTACATCACTTTTTGTGTATTTAAGCATATATCTAAAAAGACAGGGAAATAAGAAAAAACGAAATACTATCAGTCGGTTATATCTGTTGATTCAAATCCTAAATGGTTATCAATTTAAAAAAAATATCCGGATAGACGCAATTATTGCCTTTTCATGCAGAAAAGTGTATGTCCTTCCATATTAATTGTCTGGAAAACATGGAATCCAAATTTATTATAAATGCCTATATTTTTTGTATTTGCAGTTTCAAGGTAAAGCACAGTATTGGTGATTCTCATCTTGTCTATCATAAAGTTTATTAACTCTTTAGCATATCCTTTTCCCTGTCCTTCAGGTAAAACCCCAATGGTATATAGTTGAGTATATTTTTTTGTGCCTGCATGATATTTCTCTACGAGTTTATCCGCCCTTAATATTCGAATGGTAGACTCAACTCCTATGTTAAAAAGAAATGACAAATTCCTCCAGATATATTTCCAGTTGAATTTTTCGTTTTTTGATGTATTCCACAATGCGGTTGCGGTATTTTCATCGTTAAGATATATTTCTCCTTTGTTAAATGTCTCTTCGAATACATATTCCATGATGATTCTCAACTTATTTCTACAGGTTGATTTTTCTAAAAGGTAATTGATATGAGGATCATCTTTAAATGATTTCGTAAGAATATCAACAACTACGTTTTTGTCTTCAAATTTAGCTCTTTTCATTTTTCTACACACAATAAAATTAGTTCAATATTTATTTTATCCTGTTAGACTGATAATCATAGTGATATAACCTTTATGATTAATCTCCTTAAAGAGTTCACATCCAAACCAGGATAATAGCGCAAATGTCACCTTTTATTCTGATCTGATTTTTGACAAAAGTCAAAAAATAAGTACACTTTCCTATTTTTTTGTACGTATTCTACTCAATGTTTCCTGCGATATTCCCAAATAAGATGCAATATGCCCCAAAGACGCCCTTTGAAGGATATAAGGTTGACATTTTACCAACTGGTCGTAACTTTCTTTCGCTGATTGGAATTGCAAACAAAGTGTACGTTCCATTAGATCAATATAGTATTTTTCAGTAAGTAACCTGCCTACATAATTAAATTCGGGATGGTTATGATAGAGATTATTTAAATCATCATAAGTTATAACATATAAAATACTGTTTTCAATAGCTTCTATGTTTTCAAATCCCGGCTTTCGGGACACAAAAGAATAAATTGATGTCGCAAAATCATTTTCAAAACCAAACCAGGAGGTTATTTCCTTTCCATTGTGATAATGGAAACCTCTCAGGAATCCTTTTTTTATAAAAAATAAACGATCACAAACCCTGTCCTGTGAAATGAGAATATCCCCTTTTATTCCTTTCTTAATAAAAACGTTAGCCATCAAATCCTCTTTAAGCTCAGGACTTAAAGGCATAAATTGACTTAGGATTTGAAATATCTTTTCCATATAAATTTGCTTATTTCCAATTTCTCCGAATAAACGGAATTGAATGCAAATATACCTGTTTGTTTTATGTTTTGTTCTGCTTAATTAAAATAAAAAAGAGGGGAATAAATATCTATTAAAGCCCTTACAGGAGAAGCTTCAAACTATTTTCTTCAATTCATTCGCTTTATACTTTCAACCTACCGGATATGCTTAATCAATGTATAAATATTCTTATTTGTTACCTGGATCTGTAATCTTCCTATCACTTGGATAGCGAGTTTGAGCGAGACACAACTTGTGCTCAAAACCAGTGCAGTTTATAACTAGGGCCTGCTGAATAACTCCAGAGGAGTTTCCCATTGATCATAAGGGTTTTTAATATCATTGGGGAACTCCTCTAGGAGTTCTGTCCATTCTTATTTTGCTTTGCCCCCGGATAAATCTGGGGTTTATTCATAGGAAATCCTTAAAGGATTTTAATTTTCAAAACAAATCGAGTGCATATGTTTTAAACTAAAAATAAAAAAAACTTGTACAAAACAATGAAAAATGCTTTGTAATTATATATTAATCTGAAATATAACTCTTTTTCAGCAGACCCTAACTAATTCAATTTAAGTTAAAAACTTATTTTGTTTCCAGTCCGAGTTATGCTTTGCTCAAACTTGAACTAAAATTACTTTCGTATCCTATACTTGGACTAAGGAACTGTTAGAGATTAACATGCTCATCTAAGTAATACTATTTGCTTATAATTAAGCTATTACGGTTCAAAATTGAGTACTTTATAAGTTGATAATTCCTAAGAATGGGATTGATTTTATAAGACAATTCGAATTCATTTATTTTATAACAAGCTAATATTTGCTATACTTTGTATGTCGAGTGCCGGATTTAAGCGTTCGGATGAGAAAACATAATGTTTCCACGGGTCATAAGCGAATAAGCATTTAGTTAATATCTCAACCATTACTTTCTGCCCATTCACAACAGACAGAGCTAATACTCTTACGTATTTTCCATATAAAAGAGATGAGTTTTTCTTATCAATTTTCACTATAAGTTTTTTAGCCCCATCATAAGGCACGAAACTTATTTCATTGATGTGGATACAGGTAGGAATTTCTACATTTTTTAATAATACTTGGCTTACACCATCTTTTTCGGGTGGATAATTCTCAAAATAACCATCACTGGCGTAAAATAGTCGTTTCCAACTAATATTTTGATACCTATCAGGCAACGTTCCTGCCAAATTGGCTTCTATGTAATTTGCCAATTTATAGGTAGCCACAAGTGAGCCATAATAAGTCATGTGTTGGTTTTCTCCAACTGTATTTTCAAAACATGCAGGAGTGAAGGCTGCTGTATCATATGGTAATTGTAAATCCAGCCATTTCTGCTGACTATCATTTATCGTACTGAGTAAATCCTTTTTATACGCATCGTAATTATAGGCATGCCGGTAATACATAGGCAATGTCAAAAACACAAGTTTTATATTATTATCCTTACATAATTTTATTGTTTTTTGGAGATATTCCTTTGCTTCATCGCTGGGGGCATGTTTTCTATAGTCATAGGCTTTAAATCCAGGTCTATTGTATTTAAGTAAAGTCGAATCCTCAATTCCTGAAGTAAAACGTATATATCGCCCTAAATATAACCCAGGCTTTTCGGGTTCAGGTTTTTTTATGAGCTTTATGTTTTTATTTATCTGAACTGTATCGTTGAATATGAAATTATGGTTTCTAATGGTATTTGACCATGCGGGTAAATAGTTATCGGATTTAAAGAGCAGTGGTGTTGCTGCTAATTTCTGACCTATATTCTTACGAGCTGAAAAACTTTTAAACTGGTCGGAAAGACTTCCGTCCTTTAATTTATAACTGTCGTAACCATTCATCGAGAAAGTTTCTACCACAGCTATTTTAGGCTTACAAACCGTTATAGCTTCTTTCAGGCAAAAATAAGCATCAGTTAGCGTTGTCCCTGGGGAAGCCAGAATAAAGCAGTTGGCACCTAGCGCATTTGACAAATTCTTAGGATTTATACCCGTATATAAATGGGAGTTACCAACCAAAATCACATCTACAGGCTGTACTTTAGTGAATTTATAATATGCATTCCATTTTCTACGTGTGTGGTCGTTCGAGTAATCGGGATTAAAGTATCCTTTACTGTCTGTAAAAAGGACAACCGCTGTAATTATTATCGTAAAACCAACTGCATTAAGCAATAGGTTATAAATGGTTTTTATCGTTTGTTGTTTAACAATGACTTTTTGCCGGCTTTGCTTATTATACTTATTTTGTGATTTATTTATGCTATCCATGATTTTAAAATTGAAAATAAATAAAAGTGTTATCGTTTGCCGAACCGTAGGAACCAAGATAGATAATGCTTAATATCAGTACAAGGTATAAGCTCCAGCGAACAATACTTTTAGAGGTATAAAAACGCTTCTGAGATTTATCACCCGCTTTTTCGGTTATAAATTCGTAAATTATAATTCCCAAAATCAGGTATATTGCAAATTTAAATTCCACACTGTTCAATCCGAAGTTGTATAACCTCTCTGAATTTGCAAATCCGATATGCTGAAATACAGATAGCGCATCTGTAAAAGTATGTGCTCTGAAAAATATCAGCGAAAAAGCCCAACTCAATACTACAAACAGCGAAGCAAAAATACGTTTATAACCGGTTGACTTTTCAAGTTTAAACAGCTTATCAAATACAATAAGAAACAATCCGTTCAAAGCTCCCCAGATCACGAAATTCCACGAAGCGCCATGCCATAAACCACTCAGTACAAATACAATCATTACATTAATTGCTGTGCGGATTGCCCCTTTTCGGTTTCCACCCAATGGGAAATAAACATAATCGCGAAACCAACTGGAAAGAGAAATATGCCAGCGAGTCCAGAACTCAGAAAACGATTTCGACAGGTACGGTCGGCGGAAGTTTATCAATAATTCAAAACCCAGTAAGCGGGCAGTCCCGATGGCAATGTCGGAATAAGCAGAAAAATCAAAATATAATTGAAATGCAAAAAATAATGTAGCAAAAATCAACGATATTCCACTTGCTCCGGGTATATTAGCATAAGTTCCATCGATAAAAACAGCCAGTCTATCGGCAATAAGTATTTTTTTGAACAATCCGAATGCAATTAAAAGCAATCCGCTGCGAGCCTCCTGATAATTAAATATCTTTTTCTCGTGAAACTGTGGCAAAAAGTGTTGGGCACGTTCGATAGGTCCGGCTACCAATTGAGGAAAGAAGCTTACATAAGCCATAAAATCAACTATTTTGTTGGTAGGCTTGATTTTACGTTGATATATTCCAATAATATAAGTTAAGGACTGAAAGGTATAAAAACTAACCCCTACCGGCAAGATAATCTTTAACGGCTCGTAATTAAGATGTTCTCCAAATAATGTGAAGGCGCTGACAAAACTCTCAACAAAGAAATTATAGTATTTAAAAAAGCCCAGGATTCCGAAATTGATAGCCAAGCTGGTATAAAGTAATAGTTTTCGCTTGCGGGGTTGGTCGTCAACTTTGAATAATTGCGACCCAAGAATAAAATCGGTGAGTGAACTGAAAAGAAGTAAGGATACAAAACGCCAGTCCCAAAAACTATAGAAAACATAACTTGCAAGGAGTAAAAATGCATTGCGTAGCGTAATGTTCCGATTAAAAACTAACCAATAGAGGATATAGACTATTGGCATAAAAATGGCAAAATCAATGGAATTAAAAAGCATATTAGTTGGAATTAATTTAATTGGAACTTATATGGTGTAATATTTCCATATAATTTTCTTTTTCGAATAATAGTTATTAATTCAAGAAGTTCCAATGTCTAAATTGACTTTTGATTTGATAAAATATTTCTCTAACTGATTTGTGATATGAGATTTCCTGAAAGCTTAATGGTCATGTCCTAAATCAAAAAATATAGTGTATGCCTGCCGAAAGATTAACTCCAATAGGTTTCAGAGAGAAATTTTGATACAAACTATTCAGGTAAAATTCACCTCCTGCATTAATATAAAACGAGAATTTATCATTGATATCCCATCGTAATTGAGGTGATAATGAAAAAGAAAAATTTAATTTGGATATTGGATATGCATCTTCAACAAGCTTTATGTCGGCTGGTACCTGATTAAATAGTCGTTGTTTTGATAAAAAGACCGAAGTGTTAATTCCCATTTTTACATCAAAGAAAATATTATTATAATGGAAAATCTCTTTCGTGATATAAAATGGAATAATAACATTGTATCGGCTATACTTATACGAAGAAACAGTTTTCGTAGAGTCGTATATTCCGGTAGCCTGATAAGTATATAATGTCCTGCTGAATGGTACATGATATTCTAAAGTTTGAAAACCTAGACCGGTTTCGACTGTCAGGTTATATTTTGTATTGCGTATTCCAAATGTCAATATTTCTCCGTATGAATAAATATTTTTAATCCCGGTTTTAGAAAATAGTAATCCATTATACCCCGACAATCCAACAAAAAGATGATTGGTTTTTGGATACTTGTTACCTCCATTTTCCTTCTTTTCTTTCTCTTTTGTCGGGAGTTTCCTAATTGGCAAGTTTCTTTCCGCTCCTAAAGATTCATTTAAATGACTTCTTAACTCCACTCTGGCTATATTTTTATCTTTTGGTAAAATGCCGTTCAGTTGATGATTTTGTGAATTTACACTATCTATAAAAACTGTTTCATATCGTTTTTCAACAGGGTTTGTTATATTATCCTGTTTATTAGTCTTTATTCCATAATTATCGACAACTTGTGGTGAAGTACTATTCAGTTGACGATTTTGAGAATTTACACTATCTAAATAAGCTGTTTCATGTTGTTTCTCAACAGGACTTGTATTACTATCATGGTTATTAGTCTTTATTCCTGAATTATCAACAATTACTTTGTTCAAATTAGATTCTTTTACCGTTAATACTCTATGTGATGAAAGTGCTTTATTTAAAGCTGTTGATAATGAAGTATGACCATTATTTTGATGTTTTGGAAGCAGATTTTCTTCATTTGCTTTCTGATTAGCACTTCTATTTGTTTGAACATCAGTTTTTGTTGATATAGCTGAATCTTCAGTTAGAACTGTCTTATTAATAAGGCTATCGGGATTTGTCTGTTTAATCGAATGGTTGATAGCATGAATTTCATTTTTAGACCCTGTCCTTTTTAGCATTATAAATGTACCTCCGCCAACAAGAATCATTGCTGCCATCACAAAAACTACAAATTGAGAAAAACTTATTGCGAATACCCGTTTATTTGATTTTTGGACTGATACAGGTATCTCTGAATCCAACAGTTCTGCCATTTTAACCCATGCTTCATCGACAGGAGTCAAAGGGGTAGGTGGCTTCTGCTGGGTCTGGTACAAATGTATTTTTTTCTTTTTCAACTTTTTCTGTTTTAAGGATGAAGTAATTTTAACAACTTATTCCGACATTCGCTTAAATGCCATTTTACTGTGCCATCGCTTATATTGAGTTGTTGTGAAATTTCTTTGATTGAAAAATCTTCTCTGTAATAAAGACTACTTACAGCACGTGTAGCCGGAGGAAGCTTATCCAGATACAAAAATAAATCTTCCCATTCCAAATCTATCAGAGGATTTTCGCAATAATCATACTGGAAAGCAGTGTCTAACTGAACAGTGTTTAAACTTTTAATACTTTTCAAATGAGTGATTGCAGCATTCCGAACAATAGTGTAACACCAATTTAAGAATTCTCCTTTTGTAACATCATATGATTTTATATTTTTAAAAACGTTTAACATACCATTGTTTAAGGCTGTAACAATATCTTGTTCATCATAAAAAAATTGTCGGCACAACGCATATAAGCCAGGATAAAACTGACGGTACAATTTTTCCTGGCTTACACGATTGTTTGATATACATCCGGCAATTATATCTGCTAAATCGGTCAAAATAAATGATGTTTCTTTTTAATAGCTAAATATGTTTCTGCAAAATTTAATCTTACTTAGAAGCTGCCGCTTCTATTGGATAGTATATCCTGATTAATCATTACCGGTTATTTTAATGGCATTGGTAAATATAATTCCATTTGTATAAGGCCAGTAAAGATACAATTGTTTGTTTGAAACATGATAATGACCTTTGTACGATATTCCGCCAAGTGAAATTTCAAGGTTATGGGCTGTTGTAATTGTATCTGAATTTATTGTAATTGAACCTTGTGCTTCTTTTTCACCTGCCGAACAGAATCTGGAATCAGGCGTAAAAACACCATCAAACGAAATTATCCCGGTCAATGGGTCAACCTTTGAAAGTAAGTAATTGTTCAGACAGTTATATTTATTTGAGGTGGTAAAAACCAATATAACGAGAACATCTGCTTTTCCTACGGATGAACTGTCGTTTATAATAGACTCTACATTCAACGTTTCGCCACTCACAAGGGGTGTAAGAGTATTCACAGTTGGACTATATACACTGTCAATAACAAGGACATTCGTTTTTACAACTGCATTCGAATATGTTGCATTTATACTATAACTGCCTGCAACGTTGAACAAGGTAGAAGCTTTGCTACCATTTGCCGTTAAAGTCACACCATTTTCCGGTGTTACTTTCCAAACGACATTACTACTATCAGGAATATTGCTGAATTTAAAGACTACAGGTTCACCTTTCCTGATATTGGAAGTTTTTGATGCCTCCAACGTAGATGAAACTACATTTTCAGTCTGATTGCAACTGATTAGCACCAAAGATGCCAGAGAAAAGAATAATAATAGTTTATTCGGTTTCATAATCATAAATTTTAAATGATAAATTTGTGTTTCTACCACTATATACTAACTTTTATTCTAAAAGGTTGGGTAGACATGAAAAATAATTCTTTTTTTTAATAAAGGCTGCCTTTCCCTTTTAAAACTTGCTGCGAATATCTATTTTCTCTTGGATAGTCCTATACATTTAGAAGTTTCGGGCTGCTACAGCAATCAGTAATCCCGTTTCTTATATTCCTTAAATTCTTAATCCGGTAACATATCCGTTTGTAAAGCGGATTTCTTTCATTTTCGCAGTATATACAAATTAAGTCAAGCCTTATGAAAATAGTTGATGACCGAATCGGAATTTTTGATGTTGTCAAATTTCTAAATGGTGTCCCGTTGCAGAAAACAGGATACTATTCACAGCAGGATTATACCCACTGTCTATAACAAGTACATTCGTATTTACAACTGTATTTGCATAAGTAGCCTTTATGCTATAACTACCTGTAACGTTGAATAATGCAGTAGCCTTACTTCCATCTTCATTCAAAATAACACCCTCTTCAGGAGATACTTTCCATAACACTTTACTACTATCAGGAATACTATCGAGCTTTAATGCTAACGATTCACCTCTCTTGATATTAAGAGCTAATGATAAGAATATAAATTTTTTCAGTTTCATAATGGTGAATTTAAATTTTTCAATCCGGATTTCTACCATTATATACTAAAAGCTTATTCTTAAAGGTTGGGTATGAAAAATAAATCTGCTGTTTAACAAAGGCTGCCTTTTCTTCCTTTTTTAGCTTTCTGTTAATACTAAATACTTTCCGTTGAAAAATTAAATTTGTCCGCTTTACAGGTAATAATTCGCATTTATGTGCGGAAAAACAACTTACTATATCGTTGTTATTTACAGTTGTACTAAATCAGACAATTCATCCCTAACCGATATATCCGGCTTTTTAGTTGTTATTTAATCAAATTAAGTTCCAAATATACAGCCTGTATTTTTACATTTGAAACTTATCTTATTCTTTTAATCCAGTATCAGGTCGCAATTTTTTTCAATAGTATCAATGGTAGCTCCCAGGTTTTCATATAAAGTTATCGCAGGTTGATTCCATGATGAAACCTGCCAACGCAATCTATGGCATCCTGACTCTTTAGCCAGTTCAATCAATTTCTTCAGGAGTTTCATGCCGGTACCGTTTCCCCTGTAGCCAGCATTTACATATAAATCGTCCATATAGATCGATTTTCCAACCCAGGTATAATAACAGAAGAAATAAGATACATATCCAATGATTTTCTTATCGCTTGTCTCTGCAACAAAACAATGAAAGAATTCCTTTTCCTTCATCATGCTGTCTGCTGAATTGATCATTTGTTCCGGACGTTTCTCAAACAATGCAAATTCTTTAAATAAATCCACTATTTGAGGAAAATCCGTTTCCTCTGCTTTCCGTATTTTAATCTCCATTTTTCTATCTTTTTTAATTCTTATTTATTACTTACTGCGTGTTCGGATTTGGAACTGTGAACTTTATATTATAATTTTTACACGACAACCTCCGTTCTCACCGGATATATTCTTTCATTGCATAAAAGCTCCGGCCTGTTTACAGGGTTAGTAAAACTGAGTCTTCAAACCAGACCTGCAGACTGGTGAAGCTGATGTATCAGCAATATGTTCTTTCAATTTTACCTTATTGCTTTAATCTTTCCTGTTCCGTTCTATACTCATCTAAAGATAAAGCTCCGATTGAAAACTTCAAATCCAATAATCCTGTTTCCTCAGTTTTGGATAATGGTCTAACATTAATCATCTCTAAAATTTTATTTTCATCAGTAAGAGGTTCCATGATATGCTCCTGTTTATTAAAAGCCTCAAAATACCGGATACCAAAAATTCGTTGGGAAGCAGCATCAATATGTATAAAATCAGGATTGGGAGTGAGACCTGAAGCAGTAACAAAATAACAATCGGAGTTCGTTTTGGCGAAATCCTGTAATGACTTATTTACAATCTGATATGCTGAAAAATAGGCGCTATACATTCCTTCCATTAAATAGTTCCCGAGTCCACCGATAACTATAGGTAGATTCGGAGCATTAAGTTCGCTTCGAAATGTCTTAACAATCAAAGCAAACTTTTCTCCATATCTGATCGCACGTTCAGGAGTAGAATCATTTTCACCCTGATGCCATAGAATCCCTTCCAATTTACTTGTTTGTTGAGCAAGTTTTGCCTGCAAAATGGCATGTTCAAACAGCAGTCCATCTATTGCCCAGTCATCAAGACTCGCTCCTCCATCTGCACACGGAATCAAACCAATATCTTCCGATTCATTATTCAACCGCCATGCGGCTGCAAAGGAGGCAGAAAGACCGATTCCCGCATTTGAACGGTCATAATTTATCGGCTCAACCATTGTTTGCCATCTTCCGTTGCGAAGCATCTTTATATGTTCGTCATAAATTGGGGCAACATCTTTCAGAAAACCACGTCCTGCTATATTTGACTGACCAGCCATTAAAAAAGAGTGTATCATTTTTTTAATCTTTATTTCTCAAAAACTATTTTTGAATTATTTCCTGCATTGCTGTCAATGTTCATTACGTCTGGTAATCAAATTGAGTCTCCCTCTCACTGGATAGTTCAAGTCTTTGCGAAGCATGACCTGGACTCAAAACCAGTACAGTTTTAACTGGTTCTTTAATAGCAGGGTTCAAAATAAACCATACCTTCCTTTATACTCCGGGGTTAATCTGTTACAATCACTGGATAGTACAAGTATGAGCGAAGCTTGACCCTGACACAAAACCTGTACAGTTTTAACTCCTGTTTTCTAAACGGGGCTCAAATTCAACCAGACCCTCTATCTGAATTGTCGAAAGAACGAGCGAATATCATTAGCCAGAAGTTCCGGTTCTTCCATGGCTGTAAAATGACCGCCACGAGTCATTTTGGTCCAGCGGGTGATATTTAAATGTTGTTCTGCCCACTCTTTCGGTGGAAGTAATATATCAGCAGGGAAGAGTGCAATACCAGTAGGTACATCGATTTTCCCCAAAGGTGGCAATGAATGTGTATTTTCATAATAGAGGCTTGTTGAAGAACCGGCTGTGTTTGTAGCCCAGTAAATCATGATATTGGTCAGCAGTACATCTTCCGTGAATATCTCTCTTAAATCGCCGTTACAATCACTCCAGGCGCGGAATTTTTCAATTATCCATGCCGCCAAACCTACCGGAGAATCGGAAAGCGAATAAGCCAGCGTCTGCGGTTTGGTCGATTGAATGGAGATATAGCCTCCTTCCTGCGCCATCCATTCACGGGCAGTTTTTTGGTATGTCAGTTCTTCTTCTGAAAGACCGGACAGATCTTGTGTCATTAACAGATTTCTAATGATGCCAATGTCAGTAAGATGTATTCCGGTTAATAGTTCAGGATGGTTGAATGCCAGGTACCGGGTGACACCTGATCCAACATCTCCTCCTCCCGCAGCAAATTTACTGTAACCGAGCTTTTCTGTCATTAGTTTTGCCCAGAGTTCAGAAATACGAAAATTATTGATACCACTCCGATCCGGATGAGCGGAAAAGCCAAAGCCCGGCACTGAAGGGACAATCACATCAAAAGAGTCGTTCGGGTCACCACCATAACGTGCCGGATCTGTTAGAAGGGGAATTATCTTTTGGTAGCGGATAAAGCTGTCAGGCCAACCGTGAGTAAGGATAATAGGGATCGGATTTGGTCCTTTACCACGTTCATGTACAAAGTGAATATCAATTCCATCCACATCACAGTGAAACTGTGACAGACGGTTCAATTCGGACTCTTCTTTGCGCCAGTCGTACTGATTCCGCCAGTATGATACGAGCGATTGCAAATATTCTTTTTCAGTACCACGTTCCCAACCTGAGTCTTTGATCTGGATAAAACGGAGCATGCTGACCATCCGAATTCGGTCTTAGTAAACGCTATTTAAGGATTTTTTTTTGGAAAATGTCCTGACAATACGGCGGATGCTGAC
>Ga0302288_1001536_pt1 | contig 14903 bp, 11 predicted proteins | sample III_Fen_N1_1_FD_194549 | JGI IMG/M metagenome (GOLD analysis project Ga0302288, IMG submission 194549) | Peat permafrost microbial communities from Stordalen Mire near Abisko, Sweden - III_Fen_N1_1 | ecosystem: Environmental > Terrestrial > Soil > Wetlands > Permafrost | place: Sweden: Abisko...
TTATGGTTATTTCCGACATTCACTATTTCGATCCGAGCTTGTTTACCTTGCCTGCTAATGCCAGTTTTCAGGGTTATTTGGCAGCCGACCGAAAGCTGATTATCGAAAGCAGTGCCATCCTGAAAAACATTTTGGTAACAGTTGCTGCTGAAAAACCGGATTTCCTATTGGTAACAGGCGACTTAACCAAAGACGGCGAGAAAGTGGATCATCAGGCCGTGGCAGCATTATTCAAAACGCTTTCGGACAATGGAATTAAAGTATTGGTTATTCCCGGAAATCACGATGTAAACAATCCGGCTGCCATGAGCTATCTGGGAACTTCTTCTGCTTCCATAGCCAATGTTTCGGCATCCGATTTTGCGACAATCTATGCCAACTGCGGGTATGGCAACGCTGTGGAACGCGACCCGAATTCATTAAGCTATGTTTCCGAACCGGTTACCGGAGTTTGGATGCTAGGTATCGATGCCTGTCATTATGCTCCAAGCGAAACCGCCGGAAGTATCTCTGCCACTACGCTTGCTTGGGTTAAGACGATTATTTCAAAAGCAAAAGCAAAGAATAAAATTCTGTTATCCATGATGCACCACGGCATTGTGGAACATTTTGTGGGTCAAAGCACCATGTTCTCCGAATACCTGATTTCCGACTGGAAGAATACTTCAACTGCCCTTGCCGATTCGGGATTGAATGTAGTCTTTACCGGACACTTTCATGCACAGGACATCGCTAAAGGCACAGGTACCAAGGGTTATATTTACGATGTGGAAACCGGAAGCACAGTAACGGCTCCATGTCCTTACCGTACCATTACGCTGAATACCGTCAACAAAACATTGAAAATTGTTTCAGGCAAAATAGACGGCGTGACCTACAGCACCATTCCTGCCGGTACAACTTTTCAAGCTTATGCCAAAAACTATTTAAGCACCGGCATGAGAGTTATTTCGTATTATATGCTTAACAGTGCGCCTTACAATGTTCCGGCCACTTATATCAATGCCTATAAACTGGACAGCATATTCTCAAATGCATTTGTAGCACATTATGCCGGCGACGAAACACCCAGCACCACCGACAACGCCAACATTCAAACTGTAAAAGCCGTAAGTGCAACATTGGGAGGTGCCATTCAAAGCGTGTGGACCGACCCGGCTCCCAAAGACAACAACATAACCATTGACCTCAAAACGGGGATTGCTACTGCAAACTAAAAATCTATCAGACCTAACGGGTATCCATAACCTGTTAGGTCTGATTTATAAATTAACTCTAGTAACTCCAAGCCCGCGCATCTCGATAATCTTCCCTTTTATATACTATTATTCCTATTATTTATTTTTTAAATATAATTCAAGCCCATTCGCTTCGCTCGTCCCCTTAAAAGGGAACAATTATTAGGTGTGTGATTTTGAGCTTCTATACTATATTTTCAAAAGCTTAATTGTTTCACCTAAAATTATAAAATGAGAATCACCCTGCGTCCCGATAATCTTCCCATTCCAAGGGAAGTACCCCGAAGGAGGGAAGGGTTTCTTCTGTTTCTATTTTTCTTTTTCTTTTTCTTTCTCCAACTCCTCCTTAGTACAATCCCAAGCCGTTCTTTCCTCTGTCAGAGTCGTCAGCTGTACTTTCAGTAACATTATTTCTCTTGCCAGAGTCATTTCCAATTCAATCAGTATTGTTTCCAATTGGTTCAGCGTCGTTTCCGAAACTTTCAGAAGCGTTTCCAACACTGTAATTATCCTCATTCCTCAAATCCACAGGGAGAATAGGACAACAAAAAAGCCACCTTCACAGGCGGCTTTTTAAAACGAACATAAAAAAACGGGAGATTAAAAAATCTTATATTTTGATATTATCGGTATGAACGCTCTGTAACATACAACGGAATACCGTTAGCACCCATAAACACCACGCGAATGCTATCGGCATGGAAGGTTACTTCCGAAAAACCGGGTGTTGAATTACTGAAAAGGGATAATTCATTCATTCTACTTGGGCGCGGCTCACCACCGGTACCAGTAACTACATAATCGACGTTTTTCCCTTTTTCGCGTAAGTGTTGGAAGTCGTGGTCGTGTCCGCAGAAATAGAATTGTGCATGAAATTTTTCGAGCAATGGTTTTACTCGTTGAATCATTTCGGGAGTATTGCCATGTTTATCGCTTGCTGAAAAAACCGGGTGATGTCCAAAAACAAGTTTCCACTGCTCTTTGGAGGCCAATTCGTTGGCTAGCCATTTCATTTGAAGGGCCGTATCTTGTTTTACAACATCCGGATAACCGCCTTTTTTATAATACTCTTCCACCAGCGGCGGTGTATCCATAAATATCAAACGAGCCGAAATGGAATCATTTATTTTACGCACAATGGAATAATAATGATCCGTCATGTGCCAACGACGACTGATGTTGGAGTAATCAATTTGCGCTTGGGTGTTGCCTTTATAATCGTGATTACCAAGTACCGGGTACCAGTCAATTTGCAACGCAATGTTTTTATAAACATCCTCAAAATTGTTTTTCCATAACGGATCTTGAGTGGAAGATACCCCGGCAATTTGGAAGTTATCGCCACACGAAACAATAAATTGCGGATCAATTAATTCCGCTTGTTTAGTCATGCCGTCGGCTACCAGCTGTTGGTCTTTACCTCCACTCCATCCCCAGTCGCTTATTACGAAGAAGTTCAGTGCTTTTTTATATGTTTTGAGAGTAACGGCTGATTTTGGACTAACTGCTGTTGTTTTCTTGATCGGCGTAAAAGCCATAGTTGCCAATGCAGCAACCAATAGCATAAGAAATACTGTTGTTTTTTTCATTCCTGTAGTTATTTTAATAAGAGAATAAAATAACACCAAAGACCAACGCTTTCACTTGTCGGCCAGAGGTGTTATTTCATCTTCACCCTATATTTTATTTATTGTTGAGGCATTATATCCAATATAACAACTGATCCAGGTATAATACTACCCGTTTTTTGACCTGCGGCAGGTGCTTCATAATTAGCAGCCGGCAAATAGATATGATGTGTATTTCTATTAATAGCTATTGTACGAGCACCTTGTTGTGTAGGAACATTTTCCAACACACTATATGTATCGTTTTCCCCTTCTTTTACAACAGTCATTGTTGCATTACCGTTTGAGCTGTAAACACACTTCAGTTTAGCATCGCAAGCAGCACCATCCACTTTATCACCGATAGGAAGACTGGTTATTACTTTCCCTGTTTCAGCGTTTACAACCACCATTAGCTTATTGGCGCAAACACTGAATAACCGATGTGCTTCATTATCCAATGCCAGCCCTGTTGGTTCTGTACCCGGAGCAATTGACCATACGTTTTCCACTTTATAAGTAGTTGCATTGATTACAGCTATACTGCTTGCACTTTCGAGGTTTACATAAATCAACCCTTTTCGGTTGGTTTGAGCAAACTCAGGATTACCTGTCAACTTAATGGTAGCAACTATCTCATTGGTTTCTGCATCCAGTACAGTGGCATTATTGGAATGACCATTAAATACAAAAACCTTTTTACTAAATGGATCAAAAAGGATAGCATCGGGACTAGTTCCGGTCATGGTTACCTTCTTAATTACTTCAAAAGTCTCTGTATTGAAAATAGTCACCGCATTATCGGTTTTAGTACTAATAAAACCTTTTTTCAAATCAGATGCAATAGCAATTCCATGAACTCCCTGAAGATCGGCGACTTTACCAATCACTTTACCTTCCACTTCATCAATAACCTGTACCTGTTTACCATGTGACACATAAAGCCTGTTTGCTCTATCGTCGGAGAAGAGATAATCCCACTTATCATTTCCTTCGAGGCTTATTTTGTTCACAATCTTATACGTCGAACCTGCTGGAGTTTTTGAATAAACAAAACAAACCGACATTAAAGCAATTGCAACTATTGTTATTTTTTTCATTTTCATTTATTCTATTACTTATTGAACAGGTTTTCTTGTCGGTAAATGTTTGTTCCCTGAATTATCGGTTGGATATGCACCCAAATCTTTATTCAAGATATCGGCAGTTCCTTTTTTACCATCAGCCGAAGTAATGAAGTAACTAAATGGTGCTGTGGTAAGCCCTTTTCCGATAGCAGGTGAACTGGAAGCAAGACCTGGAACATTAGCATCTTCAACAGTCAAATCAGGTAAACTTATAGTTGGTTGAGCCCAAGTATTAAATACAGAATTGCATAGTGTTGTACCAGTTCCGGTAATGTCAGTTGATCTCTTTTTACTGAATGCTCCTGCAGGATAAATAAACTGAGTCAACGAATCGGCGGATGCATATATCAGGTTATTCCCGTACTTACAATTTGTAGTGTCGGCTTTGGTTGTGATATTTAAACCGGTATGGTTTCCTACCATGATATTGTTATAGATATTAGCACGTGTCCACTTATCAATCAAAATAGAATTTGTAGCTTCGCCTCTTTTACGGAATCCTCCGTCAACAATCGTATTATTGAATATATTCATATTGGTTTGTGGAGTCAGTACTTTGCCTGTTTCCAGTTTAATTGCATTGTTTGCAGCACTCCATATATAGTTATAAGCTATATCTCCTTTTACACCCGCTTTGATATTCAATGACTCACCATCTGGTCCTCCAAGGCGTTGAATCACATTTCTTTTAACGCTGGCAGTAATATTACCAACTAAGTGAATACCATCGTCAACGCCACCATAAAACCAGCTATCTTCAAGAACTACATAAGCTCCACCATTAAAAGTCTGGCTTCCCGTATAATCAAAGCTTGCTTGTGCCCCTCCTTCTGAATCCGGTCCACCTGTAAAATTAATATGGGTATATTTTACATATACATACACTGCTGTTGAATCGAATTTAAATCCACCCCAGTGACCGGTATAAGTTGCAAAATCAGTAAACCTGGTTGCATCTTGCGATGTAAACGTAACTTGCTTGGCTTCGGTTCCAAGACTCAACAAAGTTCCTGATATTTGAAATTGAAAATTTCCTTTAGCAATAATTGTAGCACCAGGTTGAATAGCCAATGTATCACCCTTAGCAACCGCAACATTTCCAGTTAAATAATAAGTGGAATCCTGTTTTAAAGTTCCTTTCAAAGCACCAGATAAGTATTTGCTTTTCACAAAACTCGCAGGTGTTTTTGGATAGTTCGCTGTAGCATCAACCAAATCGCTGTTTGTAGTACATGCCGACAATATCAGCATTAAGCCTGCAATAAAAAATAAGAAACTCTTTTTCATTTGATTTCGTTTTTTTAAATGATGATTATTTATTATAGATTGAATTTTAATCCAATGATATAAGAAGCACTGGTTGAGATATTTTCTACATCAATACCACTCTTCGTATGAAATTCCAATTTAGAATTCAATAAATTACTTGCCTTTGCATAGACATATAATTTATTCGTAATGCTTTTTTCGAATGTTGCTCCTAAATCGTGAAAGGTTTTTTGATAAACATCCAGACCATAATCTGAACTAATTGTTTTTAAATTTTCACCTTGCATAGTGTAAACAATTTGACACTTCCAACCATTCTTCACGTCTCTGTAAATTAAAGCTGCATTGATAATATGAGGCGATTGACCTACTAATGGTCGGGTTTCCATTTTATGGGAAGGATTTAGCGAGTCCGTCGGCATATAATATATTTTTGATACGTTTATAACCGACTTGGTATATGTGTAATTGACGTTAACACCAAAGTTACCAAAGTACTTTATTGCAACTAATTCAAATCCATAATTAGCGCAATCAGGTCCATTAACCGGCTTGTTGACATTGTTGCCACTCAGAATATCTTCAATAGGTCGTTGAATATGTTTATAAAAAACACCGGCAGTAAACACTTCTTCTTTTTCAGGATACACCTCATAGCGAGCATCAAAACAAGTTCCTGTTGAATGTCTCAGATTGATATTTCCTTGCGAGCCTCCGTTTACAGCCTGCGCGTAAAAGTCAACAAGTTCAGTGTAATTGGGACGACTGATTCCCTGATAAACCGATAGTCGGATATTTTGCTTTTCTGTGGCTTGATAGTTTAAATGAAGGCTGGGCAGCATATCATAATATGAATAATGATTCTTAGTGAATGGAACCAGTACATTTTGTGTTTCACTATGATAATTGGTTTGATCAGTCAATTCCAATCTTACACCGGTTAAAACCTGAAGTTTGCCGAAATTTGTTTTCAGTTGAATGTATCCTGCTTCAATATTTTCAGTAGCTTTATAATTGCCCGGATTGTTTACAGGATTCCCATTACGTTGCTGAGCATTGCGGTTTTGAGTAACTTCAACGGTACTCATATCAGGATTACCCGGATTATTGATAGGCGCATCAAAAGTATATTCATTGGCATAGTTGTTCCGAAATTTAATTCTTGCCATGCCCCCTGCTTTGAATTCAAAATAATGGTCAAAAACTGTTGTTTTGTATTTCAGGTTTAAATAGGCCGTTTTATCTTCATCGGTGTTATGTTGCCACACACGGCTCACACAACTTGTATAATTCAAATAAACAGGTTGAACGGTGGGATGTATAATTTGAACAAAGCGTTCGGTCACTAAATCAGGAGATTGAGATGTGGCTACAGAATAAATAAGCGACCAATCCAAATCAAGGTTTAAAAGAATTTGATGATGTCCCTGCAAATTGGTACTGTTAAGTGTTGAAATATCTATATTGGTAATATGTTGTGAACCAATTCTTCCTTTATTAATTTCAGCAGTTGTATCATTTTCTATTCGTACCCTGTCCTCAGTCATTTGCAGATATGAATTATAGAGGCTAATCTTATTGAATTTATCCAGTTGATAATCAAACTTTATATTTGAACCTAAGGTCATAGTTTCCTTATCATAGTTTCTTTTGTTCCAGGAAGTAATGTCTAAAGAATTATGATTATTCGTTTGAGTACCGTAAAAATTATCAATACTACCTTCGGATGTATTATTTATAGTTGCTGATATTAGTACACCTAACTTGTTATTAAAAAATCTTTTCCCAAAGGAAAAACTTCCATTCAAACTGGGCATAGCTTTTTTAGTGGTAATTATCGTATTTTGCCGGGTAAAATCTGATAAGTTTGACAAATATGTGTATTCAGGATATTGTTTTAAATTTGCTTCAGCCGGATCTTTCATATTTACTACACTGGTATTGAAAGTGGAAAGATCATGATTAAAAAAGTACTGATTATAGCCCGATGAAAAATCTAATGAGAATTGAGTTCTTTCAGGTGCATCTTTCATTTCAATATTTACAGAGCCTCCTAAACCATTTGCCTCCTGATCGGGAGTCAATGCTTTAGTTACTTCAATTCTTCCTACTAAATTTGAGGGAATCATATTCAAAGGTACAGAGCGTGTTGAGCCACTTGTACTTGGCGCACTTGTTCCATTAATCATAGTACTACTATAACGGGGCGGCATTCCCCTGATAATCGCTTCGGTATTATCACCTGTACTGTTTTTTACCATCGAAATACCGGAAACACGTTGCATTACGTTAGCCACATTTAAATCCGGTAATGTTTCAATGCTTTTGGCAGATATAATATTAATGACATTCGACGCCATTTTTTCGTCCAAACGGGCGCTTATATCAGTTTCTTTATTCTTAACTCCTTTTACTTCTACGGTACTCAAATCTCGTGAATCAGGTCGTAAGTATATATCATATATAAATTCATCATTATCAGATTTGAGATTAATCTGTTCTTTTATTGTAAATTTATAACCTAACATTTTGGTTGACAATGTATATGTTCCTTTAGGAAGGTTTTCAAATACATATTCTCCTTTGGCTCCTGCTACAGTAATGTATTTAGTTCCTTTAATACTTACAACTACTCCTTGGACATAATCATGCGTATCACTATCAATGACATGTCCTTTAAGAGTTGCCGCATTAATTGTACTTATTGAAACCAACAACAAAGAAAAGAACAAGAAGAATGTAAATCGAATAGTAGAATTAATCATTGGATGGAGGGAGTAAAATAAATATTTACAGTTGAAATTGTATTAAATGCAACTGTTTTTTAATAATGTGTGCGAAAGTAGAAGCAATGAAATACAAAGGAGTTACATATAAATTAAAAACCTGATAACGGGTATTAAATAGTTGAGTCAAATATTAATTATTACACAAAAATTAGTTTGGTAATTATAAAAAGGTAGTTGTAGAAGGTTTCTGCGTTTTCTCATTCTATATATAAATTAACTACTACGAATTAATTCAAAAATTTTTTGTAATTGTATTGAAATAATGTAATTTGGTACTATTCATTTTGAATTCAATAATATTAGTTAGAATTTATGTATAATTTAAGCAGCTAAAATAAAAAAGCCACCTTCACAGGCAGCTTTTTTGGCAAAAGGTAATGTAAAATTGAAAACACAATTCTATATTTTGAATAATATCAGGCTTTATATTCAAGAACATTCATGCAAACGTCAACAAATTTTTCAGTTTGGTTCTCGAAAGTTTCGATTAATGAATTTTGTTTGTCTATCAACCCGTCAATATCAATATCTGGTAACTTCTTTCTTTTACAATATGCTTTTATCCCATTCATCAACACTTCATAATCCTGAATTTCACCCAACAAATCCTGATATGTTTTTAATATGTTGATTTTTTCCTCATCAATATTCTCAACTAATGCCAGGATTTCAACTAAATACCGGTATTTCTTAAACTCAATCCGCAACACATGAATATCAGAGGCATCAGCAATAGCCAGTGACTGTATTTTTTCAACAAGTTTTTGGAGCTGTTTGTTGGCTTTACTGGCCAGTTTGACTTTATCAATTAGTTGTTTTTTATCGGGTTTCGGAAACATTATCTCTTTATTTTTTGAAAACTTCTGAACTTTTGCCTGTAATTTCGTTTCTTGTTTTTTTAGAAAAAACCTATATTCAGTCAACTCAACTGTTAGACTGGATTTCTTGAGTTTTTCAAGTTGAACCTGAATATCGCGCAACTTGCCAAATAGTTTGAATGCTTTCTCTCCATTTTTCACCTTTGAAGGTTTGATGCCATAAACTGACAGTAAAGGAAAAATCCGCCGGAGGATTACTCTTTTGTCATGAATTTCATCAGTTCCAGAGCCTTTTTCTATAGCCTGAAATTTTTGGACGAGGAAATAATAGTTTTCAACAATTGAAATCATGCAGGTTTGGATTTGATTAAATTTTGAGCTATAAAATTGGGAAATCAGTATGAATTTTGCCACTTATTTTTCAGTTTTTCCAACTTCATTTTAATGCCAAAACTCTTGAATGTTTTCTTTAGTCTTTTTACATGCTTTACTTCAAATGAAACATTGTAAACAAAATTCTGCAGTACATCTGCATCTTTAAGCAGTTCGCTGTATGGATCGTGCTTTATTTTCTTGTTACTGTGATTACTGATAGCAGTTTTTACGATTTGAATTTCTTCCTCCGAAAATATTTCAAGATCATGCAGTATGTTTTCAGCTTCATAAGCTCCTAAAATTGCATGTTCCTTTACATAACCAAATCTATACGTGTAAATATCGTGCAACAACCCAATAATGGTACATAGTTCTATATTGAGCTTTCTTTTAATAGCTAAGATACTGCAATTTTGGGCTACACCATACAAGTGGATGTATCCCTCCGGACGAACATTCACATCTTCCTGATTCAATAAAATAGAATCTACTTCACTTCTTACTAATTCCAATCGGTTCATATAACTTATGGTTATTTGTTCTAAAAACGCTCCTTAAATCAAAATGTTTAGCATCTTGGGATTCGTGGCTAATTAAAAAAGCTACCTTCACAGGCAGCTCTTTCCAAAATGTAATGTAAATTTGAAAACACGATTCTATAAAGCGACTAAGACAGATGAATGTTCAGGTTCTATTCGGGTAAGCTGGAGCATGAATAACGATTCGGCGGTGTGAATCCAGTAGTTGAATTCCAACGTTCTTCTGTATTTCGGAATAAATTCAAGCAACAGACTAAGATCAAATTCGTTGGCTGAAACTCCGGCATTTGATTGTTGCGCATCCAGTACATTACATTCCTGTTCGATATGCGTAGCAACCATTAAAACTGGTTTCTGCAGGTACATAGCCTCACAAACCGACTCGAAACCACCCGTAGTGGCATAGGCTTTGCAACCGGCCATATATTCCAGAAAAAGCGTATCACTAAGTCGATGCATCATAAGTGCCGGGGTCAATTTTTCCGATTCTTTTGCGTTCTTTTTATCCCAAAAAAAATGAAGTTCCTGATCGGGATTACTTTTGCTCCATTCGGTCAACTCTGAGGAATATCCGCTATTCAACAAATATCCGTGAATGTAATCTCCGTTATGAGCCGTTGATTGAAGAACTTCTTTTCTCAATAGCGGAGGTACAATAGTAATTTTACCAAAATGAGTATTTTCTAACTGACGAAATGAAAGCGCCAATATCTTGGTTGAATTCCATGCAGTAAATCGGGAGTAACCATTCAACAACCTGAATTGTATGCGGTTATTTCCGGTATAGTTGAATTTCGGAGTCAGAAAAAAATATTGATGTGCCACATTAATCATGGGTGGGTCTGGATTAAAAACACCATAAGTTACCCCACAAAGCAGTTCATAAAAGTTGACAACTACATCGGGTTGTTTATCCCTGATTGTTTTACGAATAGTGAATAAACTCTGAATATAAACAGGTAACAAAAAGAGATTATACAGAATACTGATTAAAAGTGGTGAACCTTTGCCTTTGGGTGTCGGTAAAAAATTCGGACTTTGAAAACGAATAATTTCTGTGTCTATCTTTTGAGTGAAAAAATCAGGCAACGTTCGTTTAGCACTACACCCCACCATAACTGCTTGCACGCTGTGTCCGTTACGCTCAAGCATGGCTTTCAAACTCAATGTTTGTGTAAAATGGCCTCTCCCCTCACCCTGAACTACAAATAAGTATTGCATCTTATTAAAAAAATGGATTAAAAAAATTATTTGTAATAGCTACTCTTATGGCACTTCTCTCGTTTGTTTTTGGAAAACTAATAACTTCGACAGGTCTTACTTGTTCTTTAGCTTCGTTATGCATATACACTTCCCATGTTCCATCTTCACGTTCCAGCAATGCCGACATGGTTTCCACCCAATCGCCGGAATTCAGATAATGAATGCCGTCAATCATTTTGTCATCCGGCTGGTGAATGTGTCCACATATAATTCCATCAGCATGTTTCCCCCGTGCCAGTGCCACCAGTTCGTTTTCGTAATTAGAAATATACGATACAGCTGTTTTTACTTTTTGTTTGATGCTTTGCGATAACGAAAAATAAGGCAAGCCCTTTTTGGTTCGGTAAATATTATAAATGCGATTCACCCAGAGCAAGAATGTATATCCTACATCGCCTAACTTGGCCAACCAAACCATTTTGGAAGTTATATTATCAAAAACATCACCATGAACGATATAATACCGTTTGCCGTTGCGCTCATGAATGTAATCTTTTTCGATAGAGATATTGGCAAATGAAAACGGTGCCAAATGATCAATGAAATCATCGTGATTGCCCCGAATATAAACCACATGAGTGTTGTGGTTCTCCATCATTTTCATGATAATTTTAAAGAAATCGGTATGTTCTTTTTTCCACTTTCCTTTTCCTCCTTTTTGCAAATGCCATCCATCAATAATGTCGCCATTCAGAATAAGGGTATTACAGTTCACAGTTTTCAGAAAATCGGTCAGTTCGCGGGTTTTGGAATGTTCGGTACCTAAATGAACATCCGAAATAACAATGGTAGGATAAAATTTTTGATTGTACATTGCTGTAGTTTTTTTGTTTACAAAGTAACTGCAACAATATTGCGATATTAAAACAGAATAATTAAAATCCTATTACAATTTGCTTAAACGCAAAAAACCGCTGCAGGAGTGAGTTCCAGCAGCGGCTTCATTTATTAACCCTAAAACCTTTTACTTCAATGGCACATACCCTACTTTATCAACAATTTTCTGACCTTCGTCAGAAAGAATAAAATTGATTAAAGGTAAGTAGCTTTTTTCTTTAGCTTTATCATAATACATGTACAAAGGACGAACAACAGGATATGTTTTGTTCATAGCAGTTGCCAATGATGGAGCAACGAAGTTTTTACCATCAAAAGAAACATGAATAGCTTTAACTGTAGAGTTTAAATAAGCTAATCCTACATAACCAATTGCACCTTTTGTCTGGCTTACCGACTGAACGATAGCTCCGGTTGCAGGCATACTTAAGATTGAGCTCATATAATTTTTATTCAATAAAATGTATTCTTTGATAAAATCATACGTACCTGAACTTGTTTCGCGTGCATAAGGAACAATTTTAAGATCAGCACCACCTACTTGATTCCAGTTTGTATATTTACCAGTGAAGATACCTTCCAATTGTGCACGAGTCAAATTAGTAACACCGTTTGAAGGATTTACAATGATTGCCAATGCATCATAAGCAATTATTTTTTCAACGATTGATTTACCGGCTTCCTGACATTTCACTTTTTCATCAAATTTCATTCTGCGTGAAGCATTTGCAATATCAGTTGTACCTTCGATAAGTGCTGCAATACCAACACCACTACCACCACCAATTACTGTTACAGATTTACCCGTTTTTTTTCCGAAAGCTTCAGCTTCTTTTTGAGCCAATGGTAGTACAGTATCACTTCCTTTTAATTTTTGAGCATAGAATGATGGAGCGATTGCGCATACCAACATTACTGATAAAATAAGTTTTTTCATTTCTTTTATTTTTTTAAAATCTTGTTTTTTTATTCTTTACTATATATTATAAACTACCTGCTATAAACTATATTAGAATTTATATTGTAAACGAACAGTCAACACGTTAGCGTTTGCATTTGCGAAGTATCCTTTTACTTTGGTGATTTCATTGCTTACTATATCGTAGTAAACGGTCAATTTTACGTTGTTGTTCATACGGTAGATATAACCCAACCCAATGGTTGAATATGCCATATCAGTTTTATTAGATGCTTTGACATTTGTTCCGGCAGTAACTCCGGTAGGTAATACTCCTACATTAGTTCCTGCAATGTCAGTGTTAGGATCATACCAATCGTATTTCACAGTAATACTGTGTTTAGTATCAGCAATGTCTTGTACAAAATGTACATATCCTCCCGAGAAATTACGGGTATAGGTAGGAGCATAAGTAGTTGTTGCCGTAGGATCAAAAGCATTTGGACTTGCTGAACTTCCACTTGTACCCGATTGAGTTCCGGTAATAAATTCACCACGTAACTGAGTCAGACCTAAATCTGAAGCAATGCTAAATTGTGCATCAACTCCGTAGTACGTTCTTGGAGCAGAACCATTTGCTGGTGTTTTAATATTCCGGCTGAAATAACCATTTTTCATCACAAAAACGTTAGTATCTTGTTGTAAAATATTACCTGAGTAAGCAGAAACACCAATACCAAATTTCATAGTTTCAAATGCTTTATTATAAGTTAAGTGTGCAACGAAATCTTTTGTACTCTTATAATCTTTAGAAATAGCATTTCCAGCTACCAAACCTAAATCAAGTTTCCATACATTCAAAGGAGAAGTTTTAGGTGCTTGAATAGTAATCATACCACCCATGGTTTTTTCATCTGGGAAAAGATTCTGAATAAGACGACTGCGTTCCGGAGATTCAATCGATGATGATGAATAGGCAATTTCATAACCAAAAGGATTATCAAAAACCCCACCCTTAACCGTAAATATATTTACCCACGGATCCAACACGCTCAAGTAAACATCTTTCGTTTTCAATCCACTTTCTGAAATGTCAAATTCAACCACTCCTTTACAACCAAAATCTTCGTAAGTAGCTTTCAAGCGTCCACGACGAACACCAAAACGATTGTAATTGCCATTCACTGTTTTTTCAGCACCATAAATTCCATTTCCAACTTTCATGTCGTTTGATTTCGCAATCATAGAGTCAAGCTGTGAAGTTTGCCATTCTGCTTGAATGTAACCACTAAATTTCAATTTTTTTAGTTGAAGAAGACCATCTTCCAATAAAGAAATACGTTGTTCATGTACATCAAGTGAATCCACTTTTTCCTGAGAGAAAGCAACGGTCGAACAAATCAGACCTAACGCGATAATTGCTAAACTTTTTAATTTCATTTTTCTTTAAAATTTAATTATTGAATTTGAATTTATTTTATTCTTTTTTACGGTGCAAAGAAACTGCTGTCAAATTACAGCGTTTTGTCAAATGTGTTACATTGTTGTTACAAATTGTAAATCTGATTTTTAGCTCATGAATTATCCAAAATCGACTATTTATACAGTACAATATTAAAAAGAAAAAACTGTCATAGAAATCGTTATGGATTGTAATAGTTTTGTAATACCTTCTTAATTCCGGCTTAATACAAAAAGAGTTTCTTTGCATCGATTTTTAAACGAAACACTACGTGAAAAGATTTTTAGAAAAATTAGTCGAAGGAATTTTATTGATAAGTGGAAGTATTACTAGTATTACCATTTTATTAATTATCCTTTTTTTATTTAAAGAGGCTGCAGGTTTATTCAACAGTCCGGTGATTGAAGATGGTTACGAACTGGCTTTAAACAACACCAATCCGGTAAAACATTTGACTTCTTATCAGATCAAAGAAATTTTTGATGGTAAAATATCCAATTGGGACGAGGTTGGTGGAAAAGAGCTTCCTATCGAATTAGTTCGGTTGAGCGATCTTACAAAGTACTACTCTGAAGCCGAGTTAGGTGCTAACTTTGAAAACATCCCTGCCAAGGCCAGCGAACTTACCGCCAAACACCCTGGTATCATCCTGTTTTTACCAACCTCCTATATCTCAAAAAA
>Ga0302288_1001539_pt1 | contig 14884 bp, 7 predicted proteins | sample III_Fen_N1_1_FD_194549 | JGI IMG/M metagenome (GOLD analysis project Ga0302288, IMG submission 194549) | Peat permafrost microbial communities from Stordalen Mire near Abisko, Sweden - III_Fen_N1_1 | ecosystem: Environmental > Terrestrial > Soil > Wetlands > Permafrost | place: Sweden: Abisko...
CCGTGCGGTAAGTTTTCCTTTTAAATGCTGGCGGTGCGCTGCATTATCCTCCATCTCTTGCAACGCTTTAAGACGCTGCTCGAATACTTCGTTTTTGTTCATCTTTTATTCCTGAATTTTTGATACTACAAATCAATAAACAAAGAAATAGCAGAAAAGTTAAACCCGGGAGTGGAATAATTTCATTTTTTTATTCTTTCGTAGTAAAACAAAATGAATTTTTCGGGGAAAATATGGGAATGAAAGTAGAATTATCCGTAGCAGACGCATCAGGCAAACCACCAAAGCAAAACAGCCACCACTACCAGCGCGGGAAGCATATTCATGATTCGAAGTTTTTTGATTTCGAGTATGTTGATGCCCAGTCCAATAAGGAGAATGCCACCTACACTCGTTAAACCCAAGATGATTGTTGGAGTAAAAAATGAGCCGGCGTACATGGCCAGCAAGGTAAGCAGCGTCTGAAAAATAAATAGCGGAATAGCCGATACAACAACTCCGACACCAAACGCAGAAGCCAACAACAAGGCTGAGAAAAAATCCATCAATGATTTGGTATAGAGCAAGTCGGACGAGCCACCCGTACCCTCCTGAATAGTACCAAGTATGGTCATGGAACCTATACAAAAAAGGAGAAAAGCGGTAATCAACCCCTCAGAAAATTTGTCGCTACCAATTTTAAAGCGCGTCTTTAGGTAATTGCTCAACCGCTCGGCCCCGGCTTCAATGTTCAGCCATTCGCCAAGCAGCGAGCCTATAGCCAAACTGCCAACCACAATAAGAATATGATCCATTTTCACCACCATAGAAATACCAATAGCCAGTGTAAACAGACCTACCGCCTGAAAATAAATGCTGGTAATGCGCTGAGGCATATTTTTATTCAGCAGTAAACCAATGGTTCCTCCTGCTATTACGGCTGCTGTGTTAACGATGGTTCCAATCATATCGGTTAGAAAGTTTGAAAGTGTTTCATATTGAAAAACAAAAGTACTGATTTTTACACAAAACTACATAAAAAAATTACTAGCCTAAAAAACATGTCCGTTTTTAAGAGCTAGTAATTCAAAATGAGAATAGTAATGCTTACCTCATTTCTTTATGATTCTTTGCTCAGCTATACCTTCGGTGGTTATTAGTTTTACGAAATATATCCCCTTTGGAAGATTGCTTATTGATACAGACTCATTGTTTGTTATTTTTTTTGTTATTAATTCTTTGCCATTAATATCTATGAGCTTTAATAATGCATCTCCTTTGAATTCATTTATTCGAAAACTATCCATTACAGGGTTGGGATAAATCTGAATTGATAATTGATCTATTTGATTTATTCCTGTCAAAATGTGATTAACTGTTATTATTACCTCATCAACGGGAGAATCCACAGTTCCATCGTTGACAATGAGTGAAAAAGTATAATTTGTATTTACACTCACTTCCGGCGCAGTAAATGTGGGCTTTGCCACAGTAGTTGAGCTGAGTGTAATTCCAGTTGGTGCTGTCCATTTATATGTCAGTCCATCGTTGTCAGCATCAGTTGAAGCCGAACCATCCAAAGTAACTACTGTATTTTCATTTACCGATTGATCTATTCCTGCATTTGCAACCGGCGCTTTGTTTACTTGTTTGACAGTAACCACTACCTGATCAACGGGAGAATCCACAGTTCCATCGTTGACGGTGAGTGAAAAAGTATAATTTGTATTTATACTCACTTCCGGCGCAGTAAATGTGGGCTTTGCCACAGTAGTTGAACTGAGTGTAATTCCAATTGGTGCTGTCCATTTATATGTCAGTCCATCATTATCAGCATCCGTTGAAGCCGAACCATCCAAGGTCACCAATGCATTTTTGTTTACCGATTGATCAATACCTGCATTTGCAACTGGTGCTTTGTTTACTTGTTTGACGGTAACCACTATCTGATCAACGGGAGAATCAACAGTTCCATCGTTGACAACTAACGAAAAGCTGTAATCTGTATTCACACTTACTTCCGGTGCTGTAAAGGTAGGTTTTGCAGCAGTAGTTGAACTGAGTGTTATTCCTGTTGGCGCAGTCCATTTATATGTCAGTCCATCGTTGTCAGCATCCGTTGAAGCCGAACCATCCAAAGTGACTACTGTGTTTTCATTTACCGATTGATCTATTTCTGCATTTGAGACTGGTGCATGATTTAGTCTTACTACTTTTAAAACAGCATTTTTAGGGGAATACAAAATATTTTCAGATTTAGTATTACTCATGGCAGCATTACTAAATATTAGATTGTAGTCTCCAGGTAACATCTTTGTTTCAGCCTTAAACGGAATAGTTAGAATTGGTCCCGAATTGCCACTAAATATTTTAAGACCTGGGCTATATACTAGTATTCGCAGGCTAGAGTTTGATAATGCTGTTGCTGCTAATACATGATCTTGTTTGCGATCAGTCAACGTGATGGCATTTAAATCGGGAGTAAATCCAACCGGATAACTTAAATCAAATTGTAGTGCCACAAAAGATTCTTCATTTTCTACTTCGATAGCGACCGATTTACTCTCACCTTGAATATAGTTTTGGCTATTAATCAGAAAATAATTTGGAATAAAAGCATTTCCGGATAATTGAACGGTAAATGGGGTGTTTGCAGGATCGTTATTGGTGATTTTCAAAGTGCCAGTGGTCGAACCTTTTATTGCATCAGCAAAAATAATTGGCAAGTCAATGTAATTATTGGGTTGAATGGTTATAGGAAGTGTCTGATTACTTTTGAAATAATTGCTTGAAAACTCCAATTTGCTAATAATTAATGGCTCTTCTCCGTAATTATAAACTCGATGTTGTAAGGTTGAGTTTGATAATATGGATACATCTCCAAAATTAAGCTGGGTTGATGCAGATATTCTTGGACAAGTCACTACAAGTTGTCCTCCAAATGAGTTAGATACGATATTCTCTCCGTTCGTATTTGCAATTATGACATTACTGATTCCAATTGAATAATACCCGGCTGTACCATAAAGTAAAAAGTCCAGACTAAGTACTTTCCCGCTTGTCCCTGTAAAGTTTTTATTGCCGGTAGAAAAAACCAACACACGCAAAGTTTGAGCATTCAGTTGATTCACAGATACCGTTTGGTCTTGCGAACGAAATAATTGAGCCGTTCCAGTTGCATAAGTTATAGGCGTTGGCAAGTTCAAATCGAACTGAAAGCCTGTATAAGCTTCCATGTTGTTCAGTGTGAATTCTAATGTTTTGGTGGTTGAAGATGCACCACTGATATTTCCTGCGTGAATTTCATTTACTGCATACGTAACTGCATTTAGATTTATATTTACGATAGGTTGATCGGGATCATTACTTGTAATTTGTAATTGTTTTGCAAACGTACCTTTTACTGTTGGAGAAAATTTCACCGGAATGCTTACCGAATTATTTGCAGCAATACTAAAGCCGACTGTAGTGGTAGTTGTAAACTGTGAATCATTAAAATTTAATCCGGTAATGTTTAGGTTGCTATTTCCATTATTTGTTATTTGAATATTCTGAATAGGGATACTTCCCAATGGAACACGGCCAAAGTCCAAACCAGATGCGGATAATGAGATATTAGGAGCTAAAACCGTTACACTGCCATTGCTTGAATTTGTAAGTATATTATTGGACTGACTATCACTCAACACCGGTTGATTAAACGTTAGTGCATAAGTTGCAGGAACGGTTCCCGACTTCAACGAAAAACTAGTAAGTGAGCCTGAATTACCTATAAATGGGGTGTTTCCGATTGAATATCCAATCAAACGAAGGATATTCCCATCAAGCAGACTGGCACTTAATGCATGGCCCGAAATGCGAGAGGCATTGAGTACGGCAGAACCATCCACATAATTAAACCCTGTAGGAATAGGAATGTCAACTTGAAATGCCACAAATGGGTCAGTATTTTCAGCGACAAGTTGAACTGTAAACTCAGCATTGGGTAATACTTGATATGTTCCTATTTTCAAGGTATTGGCTGCCTGTAGTTGCCACGCCAACACGAACAAAAAAAATCCAATTATAAGCTTATTCATGGTGTGAGATTTTAAATTGAGAAGCCAACTCCAAAATGGGAGCTTTAAGAGTGAGAACATTCTGATCCGTATGTTATTATCAGAAAATTAGTCTTAAGGCTCCCATTTGGGGGTTGAGGGTCCCATTCTACTTTTATTGCACTATCATTTTCTTATTCGGGCAAATGCTACGTTTATTTGCAGTCATCACTTCGAGGCTATAAATAAACAATCCCTTATTAGTGCTTGGTGTCCACTTTAGCAAATGTTCTCCTATAGTTGGATTTTTCAGCGTTATGATTTTCACTTCCTGCCCCATCATATTCACAATACGAAGTACGGCTTCGTCAACCGGTTCATAGATTCTGATTGGAATAATGGTTTTACCATTTGCTGGATTTGGGAAGTTTTGACCGAGTTCAGCAACAGTTTGATTCATATTATTACTAATGTCTGGAATTCTTGTTAGAATAAAATTTACCTTGATAGGCAAACCGTTTGTTCCACCAAAAACTGCGCTAACTATTTTGTTAGCCGGTTTCATTACTAATAACGGGATGTGATTGCCTGCCGGAATTGATTTACCGGACATGCTGTAATACAGCAAACGTAAAGTATCCGATTTCATGCTGTAGCCCGATTCAAATCCCTGAAGAGCTTTCAGCGTTTGAATATCTGCCGTTGATGACATACCGCTAATGTCCATCTGAATGCCTCCAATAGGCACATTGGCATCGGCAAACAAGGTATCGTTTTCCAGATATAGGTTAGCCATCTGATCCATCGTCATCCCTTTTACTTTTTGTGGACCGTTAAGCACCAAATTGACTACTCCCACAATATCAAGTACATTAATAGTGACATCACTGTTCACATCAGCTGCTTCGAATATAAAAGGCTGTGGACTATTATTCAGTAAATAAGAAACAATGGTGGTAATATCCAGCACATTTACACTCAAATCACCATTGGCATCACCTTTGGAAGCAGTGAATGGGGTGGAACTAACTACCCGAGACGAATCTGTTTCAGATAAATCGGTACGGACAATCTTATAATAATAGTAATACTTTTTATTTGGAGTAACTGCAAAGTCGGTATAAAGCGTATCAGCTATTAAGCTTTTATTTATTAGTATCGGTTTGGTAAGTGTAGAATCATTGATATGTTCCATGCGGTACATATTATACCCTAACCCATCTGCCAAGTCATTGTTATTCCATTCCAGTTTTACTTTTCCTAAACCGGCACTAGCCATAAAATCAAGCGATGACGAAGTGGCAGCATCTACCAAAAATTCAAAACGCATATCTTCAACGGGAATTTCCCAGCCCTCTAAGTCTTTGGCTCCAGCAACCCTAATTCTGTTTATACCATCACCAGTAGTTAGTTTTATGCTTTTATAAGCCGTATAAATACGTCCATCTGCTGACCATGAGCCATCTTCATTGACTGGTTGTTGACTATAAGGCAATCTTACGCCAAAACTAACTTGTGGCGTTACCGTTTTATCCATTGGACGGTTAAAATAAACATCAAAGCGCTGTTTCCCGACTCCAACCGCATCAACCACTTCATCTTGTGGATCTTTTCCATTGACAAGTGTTTTCCAGGTAATAGCATGACAAGAATCTGATGGAGCAGATAAAAATGGAGTTACATTTATCATTGGAAGTGCTGAATTTTCATAAAAGTCATATAAGTCATCTTTTTTAATCTTTTGTAGATTAGACGTTCCCCAATATTGATTACTTATATTGCAAACATCTGATGTCCCTTTAGATCGAAAAGCATAACTTTTTTCCTCTTCTTGAAGAGGAAAAGCTCCTAATTCGGTGGAGTTAAATCCAACAAATGAATTATAAGTATGATTCTGCGAATTGATATTTCCGTTAATACTTAAAATAGTATTTTGGTTTGTACCTGAAAATCCTACTTTAGTTTTATTGAAATTATTATATTTAAATAATCCCATATCATTCAAATTTGCATCATATGCCCAAGTTAATGCACTTGCTATATTACAATTTAAAAAATCATTCTTGTAAAAATAGTAGTTGTCAACAGGGATTCGAAATAACCCTCCATATGCACCGCAATTCAATAGTTTGCAATTGTTTAAATGTAAACTGTTTACATTAAAAAGATAATATTCAGCACCTGGAGTAACAACTTCATTAAAATTGCAAAAATCAAAATAGTAGTCTCCATTTTTATAATTAAATGAGCTAAAATTCCCTGACCCGTGAAAATCAGTATACGTGAAATGAAAAATTCCCGTGCCATCAATTAAACTTCCATTAATTGTTATTGTGCTATCTTTTGTTCCATTGGCTAAAACTGTTCCTTTGTTATAAAATCCGACTTTATTTATTATAGTTGTCCCCGGTTTAATAATTAAAACTCCATTTGAACCAACTCGAAAACTACTGTTTATTAACCATAACTTATTCGGAGTAAGAATTAATGTTGTATCCATAACGCCATCTAATTGTTGTCCATTCTCAACATTTAATACCACTTGTTGAATTGTTGTATCAGGTGAATTCTTATACCATGTTAACAAATCAAACACAATATCTCTGTTGTTAATTACATTAGGAGCTATTTGTATTTTCACAGGGTCCAATTGGCTCGTACGAGTCGCATAAGGACTCATGCTGCCAATAAAAGAAAGAGGTTTTATGATTTTTACAGTTGTAGCATCTTCAAACTCATGCAACCGAAGTTTAAACCATGTACTGTCACATTGTCCACCAGTATTACGTGCTGTAAACCAGAATTGAATGGTTTCGCCTGCATCTACTCTCCCATCGTTGTCATCGCCAGGGATACTATCAACCATAGTTTGAGAGATTAACTGAACTTTCGCCTTCGGAACTAAGTTTATCGCTTTATTGATGTCTAAATGATTTGAAGTACTTTGAATTAGTTTGACCCACATAAGTTCATTACTTTCATTTTTTGAGCGCACTGAATTATACAACGCCACAGCTCCCGATACTATTGGTGCTGCCATGGATGTTCCCTGATATATACGATAATTCCCATTAGGAATAGTGCTTATAATTTTTTCTCCTGGTGCTCTGAGTTCGTAATTAAATAAATTACTAAAAGTGCTGAAAGTCGGGCCATCACTATCATAATTTGTAAAGTCTGTAAGAAATGTATTTTTTTTGAAAAGATTATTAGGTGAATCATTTATAGACGATTGTGTTGCTTGAACTCCCAACACATAGGATAATGCCGCAGGATACACTATCGGATGTGGTATTTTATTGTCATTTATGTCTATTCCATCATTACCTGCAGCAGCTACTAAAATGCAAGTAGCATATGCATTTGCCAAGGCATCTTCCATAGTCAATGAACGAGCATAACTTCCAAAGCTCATATTAATAACTGTTGCACCATGTATTGCTGCGTAATTAATTCCCTTTGTAATCGTGACTACATCTCCTTTCCCAGTACTTTGAAATACCTTTATCGGCATTATCTTCGCTTTAGGGCACACACCGGCGATTCCTATTCCATTATTTGTTTCGGCTGCCGCTATACCGGCTACGTGTGTACCGTGGCTATTATCATCCATGGGATCATTGTCATTGTTGATATAATCCCAACCTCTGATATCATTCACCACGCCATTTGCATCGGGAGTAGTATTCGGCGTTGGATTTGTCCAGATTTTATTTTTTAGATCGGGGTGATTCCAATCCACACCAGAATCCAAAATGGCAATAACCTGAGTGGTATCACCGGTAGTTTGATCCCAAACTAAGTCGGCTTTCACGGCAGGGATATACCATTGTTGCCCATACAAAGGGTCATTGGGCAAATAGGAAGCTTTTGATTTATTCGGATTATTACTCTGTAATTTCTGTACATCTTCTGCCGTTAAGACTGACCCTACAGGCTGCATATTATCTACAGAATAGATGTAATTTGGTTCTGCATATTCCACTTCGGGTTGTGCTTTCAGTTCCTCAATCAGCTGAAAAATATTGGATGGTATGCTATCAGGAGTTTGAGCAGGAGGTACGGAGATTCTGAAAATTTTATCCAAAGATGGGATAGTTATATCTTTCCCTTGCGGACTTTTCATCATCCTTGTTTTTTGCGGTTTCTGTTCGGTTAGGAATAACTTTTCAAGGGAAGTAATTCCGTGTGCCTGTAATACTTTGTCTACAGAACTGATGCCGGCAACCTTCATGCGTGCTCCGGCAGCAACAGGTATGGCATCTTTAAACTTTACCAGTACTTCGTTCGGAACAAAGTTCATCTGGTCATTTCTGGGATTGCGAGTTTGCTCGCCTTTGTTTCCTATAAAATCAGAGGCTTGATTTTGGGAAACCCCCAAACCATAACTGCAAAGAAGACAGAAAAGAAGTAGGTAAGTTTTCATATTTAATAAATTAGAAAGGTAAAAAACGTTTTATATAGTGATATTTCCAATCCAAGTTACCACTTTACTCAAACATGAACTAGAAGCTACTTTCGTCTTCCATACTCGGACTAAGGAAGTGTGATCAATTAAGCTTAGTCAATAGTAAATTGTACAGAACTACTTAATCCAACACAAAGCAGAATAACCAAAATAACCAAGTCTTTCATACTTATTCTTGATTAAAGTTGTTCTTTTCATCGTATATGTTTTTTCTTTATTTTGCCTACTCTAGAGCTTTTCTGTTTCCGCTCCATACTCTATTTCGGATTTCAAGAATTTTCCGAAAAATAAAAAGATAGTCTCACCCCAAAAGTGAGACTATCTATCAATACATCTTACGGTATTATCGCCGTAAACAACCCGCTCCAAGGGCCGGTTTTCCCATTGCGGTTTACCCATCGAGCATAACCGTATACTGTTTTTCCGCGTTGTTCTGGGGAAAACACAATGGCTTCGTGTGAGCGGGTAATGTTAGCTCGTTCGTGACATTCGGCAGGGGTAACAGGAGCAGGAGCATCAATTTTATAATTGATTTCACAAAATGCCACGTTGGCAGGTTTTGAGTGAGAGCCTGATGATGCCGAATCGGCAAATACAGGGTGCAATACCGATATTTCTTCGGCTGACAATGTTACGATAGGAGTAGTAGTTGGTGCAGATGAAGAAGTACTTCCACCGCTACCCAGGTAATGAATATGCAGGGCTTCTTTGTCATTAGCAGAGATAGCATCGTTATTTAATACATGATGATCGTACAATTCAACGAGTACGGGTTCTAACACATCCCAAGAGGCTTCGCGGGCAGCTGTAGCAGCAGGGCTTTGGGTACTTCTGTTGTTGGTAACGCTATATTTTAATTCATAGTCGCTACGTTTAGGGGCAATAGCCGTTAGTTTTTCATCAGGAATACCCCATGCTGTGGCATTGGCGATAAACAATTCAATAGCGTTACGTTGAAAATCAAAACGACCGTTAGGGCTAGCAGGAATGCTATACGTTTCTTTACTCATAATAAAAAAATGTTTATTGATTAATAATTTGTATAATGCAATATTTAAGGTATATAGTTTCAGAATAACGGAATAAATAGATTCAATGGGTTACTGTTTATTATTCGTATTTTATGCCTAACAAGCGAAAAATAATAAAACTACAATTCAATTGTAACAGTAATCAAAGTTGAAGAATGATTTATCATTATTGATTTACCTCCAATCAATATTGATGCGTGGTAAAACATTTTTAATTGATTGCCCATTTGAATTAATTCATGACAAATCAATTCAAATGAATGATGAAACAACATTGATTTGTAAGCAAACAATTCAAACAAGCCATTCATCTTTATTAGTGCTTGAGCAAACAATTCAAATGAATAATTCATTTGAATTGATTATCGACCTCTTAAGATTTTTATTGAATCAACTATAAAAAATTAAAAACGAAAAAAACAGTCCACAACATTTACTAAAAAATGTCAATACAAAGTAACCAAATTTCTATGAAAATTTTAAAAAATAGGGATGGTAAATTTCTATGGATTGGTAAATCCATAGAAATTTTAGAAAAAATAACAGAATTCAAAGCTAAATTATTGAATTTTGTTTGGATTTGAAACAGAATACAAATCCTTGACAGTTTTGAGGAAGAATGCAGGTGTTACACCTACGTGTTTTTTGAAGGCTTCATTAAATACTGAGTATGTATTAAAACCTAGTTGAAGGTATAATTCTTTCAGAGGGATGTTATTATTTATGTCGGATAGAATTTTTTTTGCCTCATTTATACGAAGTGTATTAATGAAGGTATTGAAATTCATATTATATTGCTCATTAATAAACTGCGAGAGGTAACTACGATTAGTATCACATTTTTCAGCTAATGTCTTTAATATAAGATTTGATTCCAAATACACTTTGGCATCCAGTTGTTTGTTTAATGCTATTTCAATTTGATTTTTTAATCCATCGTCCACCGAAGAAGTCCCATTCTTAATTTCAATTGCATTTTCGTCATCCGTGCTATCTTCTATCTCCACAGGTTCCGCGTAACTTGTGTTTCCCAAACTTTGATAAACCAATTGTTTATAAGCCTTGTTTCTGATTCGGTATAATATAAAGATTACTAACAAAGCCGCTAAAATAAGACTACCTGAGATAACCGAAAAAACCAATAGTTGATTTTTATTTTTAATTATGTCTTGTTGTAAAGCAATCTGTTGTTCTTTTTTCTCAGTTTCATATTTAAACTCAAACTCTTTCATTTTGGTTACTAATTCTCTATTATTGATAGAGTCATTTGCAGTTATCCATTTTTTCAGATATTTATTTGATTTTTTATAGTCACCCGATTTTTCATAATAATCACTTAATAGCTTATAGCTATCATATACAATATAATATTCTTTTACATCATCTACTAAAGTTGATATATCATTTATTACTACTGGAAGTTGATTCCATTGCTTTTTGCGTTCGATTAATTCAGCCTTAGAATTCAAATAGGCAAGTTTATCACTATTTACAGTTAATTTGTCGAATATTGAAATGGCTTTGGAAAGATAAAAATCTGCTTTCCCAAAATTGTTGATAGACATGTACGCTACTCCCATATTTCCAGAAATCGCACCTAAATCCCTATTTGAAAAATATGGATTCTTCAAAGCTTTTTGTAAATAAGATAAAGCAACATTGTAATCTTTCAATTGCAGAGAACTTGCTCCTAAATCCGCCTCAAGCAAATGTAGTATAAATTCTTCTTTTCCAGGCTTACGAATATTGATTAGCTGCAATGCATCTTTGAAATACCTAACAGATTCTTTATATTTTCGAATTTCAAAGTAAATCATGCCAATTCTTTCTAAATAGGAGATTTCCGCTGAAATATCTTTTGTGAGTTTTATTGCATTTTTAAATTTTTCAATGGCTCTAAAGTACTCTAAATTTTGTTTAAATATAAAGCCTTCGCTGGCAGAGATAACAGAGAGGAACTCAGAATCACCTTTCATTTGGATTTTCAATTCATTGAGATAATTAGTAATTTCTAATACCTCCTGTGGTTTCGAATTATAAATATATGCATACAATTTTAGAGCTTCAATAAAATCAGTATATTGTTTTTTTGCAACAGTCATATTTATGTACTGTTTAAAAACAGCTTTTGTAACAATTGGATTTGTTATGTATCCATTCACGTACAATAAAGTTTTAAGTCGAAGAGCTTTGTAAATATCATCAGGTGTATTATATTTTTTTGCTAGAAGAATACCTTTAGTATAATATGCATCAGCTACTTTAAAGTTATTTGAAATATAATATGCTCTTCCAATTATATTATAAGAACGTGCCTCCGAGTAATTATATTTTTGAATTCCGGATAATCGTAAAGCTTCTTGTGCTAAACTAATAGACTTATTAAAATCAACGTATCCATATTCATTTGCAAGATCATTAAGGACTAATATGCGCTCATTTCCTTTTGCAAGATTCAACTTCTGTTGTAAACTATCAATCTTGGCATTTTGAGAAAATAAACTAAGAGCTACCATCAAAAAGAAAATACTTATAAATGTTTTCATAGTCGTGCAAGATTTTATTCTATTGACGTGAGTTCAATACTACAAATTAATTACTCAATGAATTGAAAAAGCTAAAGAAATGAGGATTATAAACAATAATCTTTCGGTTGTAAAAATAATAAATAATTTTCATTTTAAGTCAACAAACCAAAAAAAATATTTCTATATGTAATTTTTGAACTCTTTTCAAAATGCTTTATTATCGAATATTTGCAAACTTCAGCAATAGATTCTTGTAAATTGTATAATTCAATTGTAAATCGTAAATTTGTCAATCACAAATTCGGTTTCTATGAATTCTTTTCTCTACCGCATAGCGCAAACGTATTATTCCCAGTGCAAAGAGTCTATCAGCGATTTGACCTTTGTTTTTCCTAATCGGCGTGCGGGGCTGTTTTTCCAGCGCTATATCTCCCAGATAGCTGCTAAACCCATTTTTTCTCCCGAAATACTGACTATCAACGAATGTTTCTCCATGGCGTCGCAGTGGCAAACTGCCGACCGGCTAAGCAACCTGTTTCGTCTTTATCGTATCTACATTGAGCAAAGCGGAAGCGACGAAAGCTTCGACTCCTTTGTGTTTTGGGGTGAAATGCTGCTGTCCGATTTCGACGACGTAGATAAATACCGCGTAGATGCCCGTCAGCTGTTTACCAACATCACCGAGCTGAAGCAAATCGACCAGATGTTCAATATTTTTACCGAAAAACAAGTTGAAGCCATCCGCCAGTTCTGGAGCAATTTTGTACCCGTCACCGAGGGTAAATCGCAGGAAGACTTCATTGCCACCTGGAAAATTCTGTTGCCCGTCTACGAGCAATTCCGCGCCGAGCTGATAGCCGAAAATACCAGTACCGAGGGCATGATTTGTCGCGATGTGGTCGACCGACTGCGCGCCAAGGAACCCGTACCCGAGCTGGAAGGCAAGCAGTTTGTGTTTGTCGGGTTCAATGCCCTCAACCCCTGCGAACGTACACTAATGGCCGAACTGCAAAAACGCGGTCAGGCCTATTTCTACTGGGACTACGATGCTGCAGAACTGCGCGACGCCGACAATCAGGCTTCCCGTTTTTATGCCGAAAATATCCATCTTTTCCCATCGAAATATGAGATTGATGTCGATGTTGAGTCCTTGCAGGAAAAAGAAATAGAACTCATTGCCGTGCCGTCGGCTGTTGGACAAACCAAACAGGTATATTCCATTCTGAATAAATTATACCCAACGGAAAATCAAAACCAAAATTCAGACATTCCCGAAGAACTTTCAACTTTCAACTTTCAACCTTCAACTTCTTGGATAAACACCGCCGTCGTGTTGCCCGACGAAAGTCTGTTGGTTCCCCTACTTCACTCACTGCCGGCACAAATTGGCAAAGTGAATGTTACCATGGGTTTTCCGCTAAAATCCACACCCGTATCGGGACTTATCGAACATATTTTTGAACTGCAACGCCGCATGCGCACCTCCGGCGATCGCATTTCTTTTTATCATCAAACGGTTTCCAACATTCTGAATCATCAGTATATCGCCCTGCTTTGCGGCGACGAGGCCAACCGCATCACGCACCTAATGGCGGAGAATAACTGGATTTATATCGATGCCGATGAATTAAAACGAAACGAACTGCTGGCTACCATCTTTGTGCCGCAAACCGACACGCAGACCTTTCTGCCTTATCTGCTCCACATTTTGCGCACACTGCAAAACGGTTGGCAGCAAGCTTCCGGCGAGGAGCACAACTACCAACTGGAGTGCGACTTTCTGTACCAATATTATGTCACCATTAACCGCATGGCCGACATCATGAAGGCCAAGCCCATGGATGTGAACATGAGCATGGACACACTGGTGCGCCTTACCCGCCAACTGACCTCTGGCATCACCATCCCCTTTGTAGGCGAACCGCTGGACGGCTTGCAAATAATGGGTGTGCTTGAAACGCGTGGGCTTGACTTTGAAAACCTCATCATTACGTCGTTCAACGAAGGCGTTTTCCCAACCAAAAGCAGCAGCAACAGCTTTATTCCCTATAATCTGCGCCGGGGTTTCGAGCTCCCTACCACCGAGCATCAGGATGCCATCACGGCCTATAACTTTTACCGGCTTATTCACCGGGCCAAACGCATTTACTTTTTGTACGACTCGCGCACCGAAGGCATGCAAACGGGCGAAGTCAGCCGCTTTATGCACCAATTACATTATCATTACGGCGTAAAGGTGCAAAAGAAAACCATCTCGTTCGACATTGGTTTCGACAATCCGCAGGCCATTCAGATAGACAAAACAGCCGCCGTAATGGAAAAACTGCTTCGGTTCACCTCTACCGAAGAATACAGTCCGGCTCTTTCGGCCAGTTCCATCAATACCTACATCGATTGTCCGCTACAGTTCTACCTCACCCGGGTAGAAAACGTGGAGCAGGCCGACGAAGTGAAGGAGACCATCGAAGATAGCATGTTCGGAACCCTGTTTCATGCCGTGATGGAATATTTGTACGAACCGTTTAAAGGGCAGATCATTCAATCGGACGATTTTGACCAACTGATTAAAAATACCCTGCACATCGATCAGGAGATTGCTCGGGCTTTTGCCACCAAATATTTCAAAAAGAAAAATAATGCCATCGTTCCCCTCGAAGGAAATAACCTGCTTATTGCGCACGTCATCCGGAAATATATTCTGCAAGTGTTGCGTACCGATAAGCAGCATGCCCCGTTCCGCTATATCGGTTCCGAGGAGCGTTGCAAAATAGAATACTCCATTCAGAATCATCGGGTAAATATCAAAGGCTTCATCGACCGCATCGACGAAAAAGACGGACA
>Ga0302288_1001545_pt1 | contig 14829 bp, 12 predicted proteins | sample III_Fen_N1_1_FD_194549 | JGI IMG/M metagenome (GOLD analysis project Ga0302288, IMG submission 194549) | Peat permafrost microbial communities from Stordalen Mire near Abisko, Sweden - III_Fen_N1_1 | ecosystem: Environmental > Terrestrial > Soil > Wetlands > Permafrost | place: Sweden: Abisko...
CGTTGAATAAATTCTCTGAATATGGAAGCTGATAAAATTACTTTTTGTTTGTCTTTCGATAATGCAAAGATAAGGGGTCTTTTCTTCTTCTGAAATACCGCTTTTAGGGTATATTTAAGTAAATATCGAAATTATTTTCGAAATGTTTAAATAGAGTCTGCTGAAGAACTATATAATTATTAACCCGTAGTGCATTTTATAGATATTTTCAATAGAAATAAAAGAGATATTAAACTGCACACTGTTTGGCAGCGACTGACCTCGTCCGGTGAACCGAAAAACAAGTGAAGTTGGCGTTTGAAACTGTCCTGTTTGAGCGACGAAGGAGCGAGTTTGGACGGTTTTAGCCAACTGAGCGCAAGTTTTTCGAGTGAAGCGGGCGCAGTCAAACACTTTCTTCCTTTTTCCCTCTCCCATTGGAGAGGGTGTCCGCCAACTGGCGGACGGGTGAGGTGTTTTTTGCTTACTTTTTGTGTTAAGACAATTGGAGCGAAGCGGAAATCGCCGACACCAAAATAAATAAACTCTAAGGAGGCAAAATGTAAGTCAGGGTTTGGGGCGGAAGCCCCGATAAGAACTAAAGATAAAAAACTTCATCTTAATAACTCCAAAAATAAAAACAGTCGGAAGTAACCAACTCCCGACTGTTTCAAACAAATAAACACAAGCACTTTTGTGCCGGCATCATAAAAAATAAATTTAATTCTTTGGCAACTTCTTTATTGCAGTGCTCAGTAAAAAATCAACATTCTTGGTTACTGCTATGGCCGTATAGGTTGCACCGGTATGCGCATCTACCTGAACGGTTTTTGCATCTTTCAGTGTTTTTCCCACCCAGGCATCGAAGAAACCTTTTTGTTCCAGCTTATTCACGAATCGCTGTGTTTCCCAATTGGTCAAGAGTGCAACTTTTTTTATCGTTTTACTCTTATCAACCAAAATCATTACCGGCGTTAGATTATTATAGCCCTTTACATCCTGACAAAACGAAGCACTCGACATAGCAAATCCTATTGTTTTATTTTTGTCATTTAGTACTCTAAACCAATAGTCGTTTACCTTTTCAACCTTTACGGCGTCAGGATATACACTCTGAACGACCTCCTTGTTCGACACCTCGTGCAAAACCGGATTCTTATCCTTTCTCTCTCCTGCCCTCTCTTGAGCAAATGCAACATTAGTCACCAGCATTAATGCTAAAAAAACTCTTTTATACATAAAAAAACTCCTATTTAAACGTAAACTTTTACTACCTGTTTTCTTTGACTATAAACGGGCTGCAGGGTTTAATGGAGTTTGAAATTTTTTTTGAAGGTATTTACTATTGCTCCTCTCCCACTGCTAAAAAAGAATGTCTGTATCCTGCGTTGCCTTCACCTAAGTAACTGGAACTATTTAATGTCCCATTTAAAATATTTAATAGAACCTGCCTACCGCAGGCACAATGTCATTAAGTTAAGCTTTTTTTTGTATTCGACCTCTCCCTAATTCTTGGCAAGCCAAGCGGCAAAGCCGATTACCCTCTCCCGAGGAGAGGGACTTGGATTACAACCGTTTTCGATCAACTTTTATACAAAAAATTATACAGACCGTAGTAATTTAGCTCCCTCTCCTTGGGAGAGGGTTGGGGAGAGGTTGAAACTTAATGACATTGGCAACGGGCAGGTTCTATTCTTTATTTTTTTTCAAATCATTACCCAAAGACGGATTCAATTTTAAAGACAAACGAAAAGAGGATGACCATTTTGGACACCCTCTTTCCCTTTTCCAACCTACCAAAAAGCACTACAATATCAGGCTCGTTTGCAAAGCGCTCCATGGGCCCGACAGTTCAGGATGTTTAGTGTTATACCAACGGAAATAAATATACAGATTCTTTCCCGAACTACCGGCGCCAAGGCTCAAAGTGATAATTGCCTTGGTCGACAACTCTTTGTTTAATCCCGGCACTTCTGCCGAAACAGGAGGCGTGTCACCCACCTGATACAAAAACTGAACACTATCCGCTCCACTATAAATAGATGCTCGCTGTCCGGTGACAGTATAACATTTTAGAACTACAGTACCGCCGCCAAGAGGTTGAATACTGGCAACTACTGCTTCGGTAATAGGGGTAACAGGAACGGTGCGGGTTGTTTTTTGCAGCACCCCTTTTTTAATATTAAAGGTCTCCATATCTACTATGGTTACATTGGGCGATGCGGCAATGCGATCGAGAAAATGAACCGACTGATCAAAATCAGTGGCTATGCCGATCAGTTCCAACAACTGATCTTTTACAGCTGTGGTTCTGCTGTTCTTTTTATCGCTGTACTTGCTGTACAACGGTGTCCATTGAACCAGTAAGTAGGACCAACGGTCTACTTCGGTCGGTAATAGTCCAAGTCGCTCGGCATTGGAGGGAGTGCCCATCTTCAAATAGGCATTTGTGTTCATCAAGTACGAATTAAAAACATCAATCGCCCTTGGCATTCTTGTTGCTACAGTCATAATTGTTATTTTTTGAGTGAATACTGTGGGTTTAGCCTTGCGGGAACCCTGTTTTTTGAATTGAAAAAATCTATTATATTTAGTAAAACATTTATAGATACGGCATTTAAACAGGTGTGCAGCAAATGTATGAGGCAATTCGTCTATAGGCAATAGCGACCAATGATTATTTTTTTTTCAAACTAAATATCAGACAAAAAGAGCAAACTACAAATCGGACAAAATTCTAAGTTAAATAATATTACCAAAGATTATAAAACCCTAAAATCTCCTCGAAATTATGAAAAACACGAAACAATACTATGATGAATTTATTGCTCACTTTCAGCAGCTAGGCACAGCCGATTATAGCATCGTAGAAATCAAAAAGGAAACATTAGAGCAACAGGCCATAGGTAGCAATACCTGTATTGCCATTTACGATTTTATCAAAGACGAATACGAAATCCTACACTGGATATTCGATACCAAGGACAGCGACAGACCCCGAACTATGAGCCGACAGGACATGGCGGCATTGATACATCCTTCCGATATTGATTACACCATCCACTGTAAAATGCGAACACTCGGTGTGCTCGAAACACTGCCTCCCGAAGAACTGGGCGATTATAAGATAGCATACGAATGCCGCATGAAAGATCATCGGGGCATCTATCACCGCATCATCCATCAGTTTATGGTATTGCAAACCAACGAGCAGGGTAAAATATGGTTATTCCGCTTGCAACTCAACCGCATGGCATCGCAGGACAATGAAGTACCACCCCGAGGGATGATTATCGTTAATACCAGAACCAATAAAAAGCTGTTATGGTGCAACGAAAACTGCCTAACGCCCCGCGAGATAGAAATAGCCGGCTACCTGGCCGAAGGCTATGATAGTAAGAAAATAGGCCAAAAACTATTTATTAGCAAGAACACGGTGGACAATCATAGGCGCAATATTCTACGCAAAACACAGACACCCGATACCGGATTAGCTCTGCTCTATGCACGCACTTTGGGGCTGATCTAATAACCGCACCTGTGCGGTTATTAGTAATGAGATCAAAATCAATCATTTCGTAGTGTATTTGAAATATATTCTCAATAAGAATATAAAAAATCTTGAATTGCACACCGTTTGCCAACGAGTGACCTTGTCCGGTGAGCCGAAAAACAAGTGAAGTTGGCGCTTGAAACTGTCCTGTTTGAGCGACGAAGGAGCGAGTTTGGACGGTTTCAGCCAACTGAACGTAAGTTTTTCGAGTGAAGCGGGCGAAGTCTTGACTTTTTTGCTTACTTTTTGTGTTAAGACAAAAAGTAAGTCAGGGTCTGGGGCGGAAGCCCCAACATAACAAAATAACTTTTTCTAAATGCACTTCGAATTTTATTAGTACTCATTTACAGCATTTTATCAAAACAACAACCCACCTCAACGTTCTAACAGATAACCTTGGAGTTATAACAAAGCACTTTGTAGAAACTCTAAAGTACTTTTCTATTTCTACAAAGTACTTTTCTATTCCTACAAAGTGCTTTTCTATTTCTTTAAAGTACTTTTCTATTTCTACAAAGTACTTTATAGTTTCTACAAAGTACTTTTCTATTTCTATAAAGTACTTTTCTATTTCTATAAAGTACTTTTCTATTTCTTCAAGGTGCTTTGTTGTCATAAAAAAGTGATCTATTGTTCTATTTATACGACTCAACGCCCTATCCTTGCACTCCATTATTTTACCCAACCGACTCGTTCAACCGCCCAATCGCATTAACGCAACAGCACATCCCTTTCTCCCACTTTTAAGGTACTCTATCCACTACCGAAAACGATGCAATGCCGCTTCTACCCTACCGGATAGAATATCGTAAGTACCAGCTTGTTCCACTACCTATAGCAATAAACAACTATTTTAAAAATAAATTAAACAACACGTTGTTAATGCGAAAATTTGTTTCTACCTTTGGGGCTGAATTTTAATTAAAAAAGAAAATAAATACATCGCCTAAAGTGGAAATATACGAACTAGTAGTTCGCATACACAGCTAAATGAGGAATATGTCTAATTAAAGTTCGCATATATACGTACTAGGCGGCATGTTAAAAAAAACAAACATCTGAACATGAAAAAAATAAATTTTTCAAATATTTTAAGCTGGTTGGCGATTTTAATATCATTATCAGGTCTTTACTTCCAGTTTTTTGACGTGAGACATAAGTTATTATTTACTCCCCTAGAACCAAGTTCAAATGGAGAAAAGAAAGAATTCTACATTCCGTTACTATTAAAAAACACAGGAAATCAGACCGAGATTATTTTGAAATCAAGTTTATTTCTAGAAGTTAAAAGTGACAACTCAAATCAACAAGATGGTGGTTCTTTCAAAAGGTTTAGCCTAACAACACCACCAGACTTTCCAATGGTTTTAAGTCCTAACGAATACAAAAAAGTTGTTTTGACCGGAGATTATAGAGAATATTTCTTTGGGACATTGGAAAATATGGAAAATGGAAAAATGAAATATACTCCAATAATAGTTTATGACAGTCTAACGGTATTATTAAGTATTACATATTTAAGCAAATCAGGAATTGCAAGAGAAGAAAAATATTCGATTGGTTTTTTATCATTTGATCAAAATGAAAATATTAAACGGATTGATTACGTTCCAATTAAATTAAGGGAAATTGATTTAAGTAATGATGATAAAGAAATTATTAGTTGTTCAATTATACCTCAGGTTTATAGGGATAGCTGTACGATTGACTTGAAAGATACAAATTCAGTCAAGGAGAATTATGACAAAATCCAAATGATAAATAGAATTCTTTCAAGTAAAAAATAAACACGACCGCCTAACACACGCTATTCTAACCTGCTGATTGACATGCACTTAGCGGTATTTGCTCCCGCATTCACTTTTTCGCTTTGCGAAAGTGAAGCTCCCGCAAACCGCAGGTGCGCATAGCCTCGGTCGTTACAGCCAAGTGTAAAAAAAAAAGACAAACAGCAGAAGTTCGAGAATATAAGCCATTCTTCTAATTAAAAGAGTAATTTTCAAAAAAACAACAAATATGTACTTGTCAGAGCTAAGGATTAAAGGTTATAAAGTATTCAATGACGAATTTTGTGTCAAATTTAATGAAGGCATGACTGTACTCATTGGTGAAAATGGCTGCGGTAAAACTGCAATAATTGATTCCATTAGACTTTTATTAAACGAGGACGAATTTGGACGAATTGGAATTTCTGATTCGCATTTTCATAGACCAATTGATAAGTCTGCTAGAGAAGGTGGTGTGGATAGTATTGAAGTAAAGGGAACGTTTTCGACATTAAATGACAATGAGCAAATTGCATATCTACCATGGTTAGATGCAACTGATAATACTAAAGCATATCTTAACAAAAAGGTTGATAATAAACCAAACAACAGAGGAAGATTTGACCATACAACTTGGGGAGGTGAGTCAATTGTTGGTGTTTTTGAATGGGAACTGGTCAATGCTATTAGTTGTATTTATTTACCACCACTTAGGGATGCTGAAAGTAAATTAGAAGCTTATAGGGGTTCGAGACTTTCAAGATTGTTTAGAAAAGATAAGCCAAAAAAAGGTGACCCAAAACATAAAATTGAAGAGGAGTTTGAGATGTTTAACACAAAACTTCTAAGTGACCCAACTATCTTAGCTGTAAACACGGCTATCAAAAAGTATCTGAAAGAAAGTTTAGGAACCGTTTTAGGTCAAGATGCTATAATACAATTTGCAGAAGTTAACTTTGATCGAATTGTAGAAAGACTTAGGTTATTGTTTTATCCAAAAATAAACACTTCAACAAAAGCTGAGCTGTTTAGGGATATTTCAGAAAACAGCTTAGGCTATAATAATATACTTTACTTAGCTACAGTTTTAGCAGAATTAGATGGTTTAGAAAGTGAAAATACAAAACATAAAATTCTTTTAATTGAAGAACCAGAAGCACATCTACATCCTCAATTACAAATTAAACTTCTACAGTATTTATTAGAGCAATCTAAAGAAAACAAGATTCAAATAATTGTAACAACTCACTCTGCTACAATAACTGCTTCTTGTGGATTAAGCTCATTAAATGTCTTGACAATTAAAGACGGAAGTAATCCGACTTCTTCATTAATATCAAATTACAAACTAAATCCTGAAAGTTTATTTTTTCTTGAACGCTGGCTTGATATTACAAAATCAACCTTATTTTTTGCTAAAGGAATTTTATTTGTTGAAGGAATTGCAGAAGCCTTAGTAGTAAAAGAACTTGCAAAAAGAGTTATTGAAAACCATGTTGGCAATGATATAAATTCACCCAAAACCTTAGAAGATTATGGGGTTTCAATAATCAATTTGAACGGCATTTACTTTAAACATTTCATGCAACTATTTCAAGGATATAAACTAGATAGAGAAGGTAAACCAATTGGAGGTATTGTTTCAATTCCTATTCGGTGTGCTGGCATTACGGATTGTGACCCACAAAAAGTAAGTGAAACCAAACCTACATCAACTAGTCCATGTAAGTGTGGAAATACACATAGCACCGATTATGCAGCAGAATTATTATTGCAGAATTCAGAGCACTGCAGAATTTATACAAACTTGAAAACATTTGAGTATGATCTAGGTATGGAGAAAAATAATCTTCAAACTCTTTATAAAGTGATTTTTGAGAGTTATATCAACATGGTTGCAGGTGCAAGGGATGCGAAAGATAAATCAATAAAAGATTGGTCAGCAGAAAATGAAACTGATAAAGCAGAGGAGTGTTTTAAACTACTCTCTCTAATAGAAAATTCAAAGGGGGAATTTGCTCAAAAGTTAGCTTATAAATTAGCAACAGAAACAGGATTAGAATTTACCGTTCCAAAGTACATAGAAGATGCAATTTTATGGGTAACCGATATTAAATCTAAAACTACCAATGCCTGAATTGACAATTGAAGAAAAATTTGCTTTAGTAAAGGCAAGGCTTAATTCATTAGACCGAAATCTAAGTGAAGAACAGCTTGATTTTATTTTGCACCCGATTGAGAAAGCTTGTTATTTGAAAGCATGTCCCGGTAGTGGGAAAACTGAAGTAGTTGGAATAAAAGCCGCTTATGAAATTGCTGCATGGAATGAAAAATTCATTGGAATGGCAGTGCTCAGTTTTACCAAAAATGCAGCAAAAGAAATTGCAGATAGGATAAAGAAATTTGGAGGTACAAACGCAACGCAGCACCCACATTATATTGGAACAATTGATTCTTGGCTGCACGGTTATATTCTACATCCGTTTGCACACAAGGCAACCGATTATGTCGGCAAAAACTCTGACAAGAGTTATCGGCTTGTAGACAATGAAGAACGATACGATTTTTTAACTCCATTTCAAACTATCTTTTCCTATAATCCATTTAAAGTTGCTTGGGTAAATGACTACTATTTTGAATGCACAAATCCAGTCGGCTTACAATCCCAAAGTAGAACTTTAGATTTGACGACGGTTTCTTTAACTAGTACAAATGAGCTAAAAAACAATAAAAAAAAGTTTTTAAAAGCAGGTTTAGCAACCTACGCCGATGCCGAATTTTTGTGCTATTACTTACTAAAAAGGAATGAAAATATTTTAAAGAATGTTGTAAGTCGTTTCCCAATTATTATAATTGATGAATGTCAGGATTTATCAAACAACCAATTAGAAATTCTAAAACTATTAAATCACAAAGGTGCTATTGTACATTTTGTAGGCGATAACAACCAATCAATTTATGAGTTTAAGAAAGTTTATGTAGAAAAAATCAATGCATACATTTTCGAAAATAAATTAGTTGAAAGATTATTGACAAAAAACTTTAGAAGCAATCAAAAAATTGTCAATATATCAATTGGTCTTGAAAAATATAATACAGGTATCACACCAAATCAAATTGATGGCCATGAAGAAGAAATTACAGCTAAAAGTTGTATTCTTTGGGAATATACTGCGAATGATTTTTCTCAACTACCACAAAAATTTATTGACCATATAAATTTATTAAATTCAGCTATTCAAAAACCTGAATCAAAAATTTCGATAAATAAAAGCGGAATACTAGCTAGGGCACATGCAACATTATCTGGTTTCCGTAGTCATCCAATGGCTGACCTTAACAAGATTGAATTGTTTGCTAATGCACTAAATTGCTGGGGAAATAATCAAAGAACAGGTAAAGACATGCAAAATGCTTTACAACAAATCGGCAAATCAATTTCTATGCTTGCATTTGATGGAAATGGTAATCATCAACAACAATATTGTCCCGATACATATAATCATATTGAATGGAGAACCCAACTTAGCGATTTAATTGTTAAAGCAACAAGTAGCACAACTGGTATTTACCCTTTTGCAAGTTTAACATGGACACAATGGGTTACTAAACTAAAGGCGTTTCTAGAAAACTATTGGTCTAATTTACGTTCACCATCAAAAGAATGGGACTCTGTAAAAGCAAAAATTAAATCTCCTAGCGGTTCTGCAACAAAACTTGTCATAGACACAATCAAAGCAAATCAAAACATATATTCTGAAAAAATAAGAATGACTACAATTCATGATGTTAAGGGTGAAACTCTTGATGCTATATTGTTAGTTTCTGCAAAAGACAAAAAAAGCAAAGGTGGGCATTTCGAACAATGGTTAAGTCAAAATACTAATGAAAAGGAATTTGTAAGATTTGCATATGTTGCAAGTTCAAGACCTAAACATTTGTTAATTTGGGCAATTCCTAAAATAGCAAATAATCCATTCTTAAACAAAATAAAAGATTTGGGATTTGAAACAGAAAATAGTTTATTTTGAAGATTACAAGACAAAATAAAATTATCTTAAAGAACAAAAGAACAAAAACGTATAACTAATATTTTAAAAAACTGAAAATGAATATTATAATAGAATTTGACGAAATGTGTCATTTTAAAGCTACTATTGATGGCAAAGAAGTTGGTAATCTTGATATTTATGAGGATGATAATGACTTATTCTGGTTGAATGGTATTGATGTTAATAAAGCATTCCGAAGAAACGGTATTGCAACAAAAATGATTAAAAGAGCGATAAAAGAATATGGTGAAGTTTACATTTCGATTGCAAGCCAAAATCAACATAATGATAACAATGATAATACAGCAAGATATTTATGTGATGATGGAGCCGATTTAATAAATAAGTTATTAGAGCGAAATATAATTAAAAAAAAATGGATGAAAAATCCTTTTGTTGAATATAATTATTAAGTCTGAATGAACTGAAAGTTTAAAAACGTAAAAGCGTTGATGAAAATTTCTTTTTGGATTTTACGGAATATAAATTGTAATAAGTCAGTTATGATAAGACTAAACCCCCGCTGGCGCGGTTCTGTGAACCGTGACAAGACAAAGGGAAACTTGTCTGAACTTGGATTCAGCAGATAAATCAGATAAAGACAGAGGGGCACATTTGTCTGAATCAGAATTCTCTGAATTTTAGAATTTACAGAATAAGAAAAATATAAATCTATTGTCTATGGAAAAAGACAAGTTGACATTTGACATAATAGGGTGTGCTATGAAAGTGCATAACACACTAGGCAATGGTTTTCAGGAAGTAATTTATCAGCGCTGTTTGGCTATTGAATTGCAGCGTGCCGGATTGGATTTTGGAAGAGAAGTAGAACAACCCATTTATTACGAAGGCATACAGGTTGGCACACGCAGAGCTGACTTTGTGGTGGAAAATAAAGTGATTGTAGAATTAAAAGCATTGACGAATCTGGAAGATGTTCATTTAGCGCAAGCAAAAAATTATGTTGTGGCGTATAGATTTGAAAAAGGATTGTTGATAAACTTTGGTGCTAAAAGCTTACAGTATAAATTAATCTTTAATCCCTGTCTTAATTCTGAAAATTCTAAAATTCTGTGAATTCTGATTCAGACAGGATAGCAGAGAATCTATTTGCAGTGGAACAAGCTAAGGTGTTTTGTGTCTTGTTTTGAAAAAACAATCTATTCTTCTTTTTTGCTCTAACGAGCAACACACCGATTACAAATCGGCGCGAGCGTGGGTTAGCAGCACACCGAAAAAACATTAGTACGGCATTTTTGCTAATTCCGAGAATGATAATAAAACAACATAATATGGATATGAAAACGACAATCAAAATATTTATAACATTTTGTCTTGCTACGATCACTTGTTGTAGTTATGCAAATACATTATGTGTCAGCAATTTGTCAGATTCGAATAATGGTTCGCTAAGTCAGGTAATAACTAATGCAAATAATGGTGATACAATTATTTTTAAAATATCTAACGCACAGACAAAAATAATTAATCTATCTCAACCGATTACTATTGATAAAAGTTTAATAATTAACGGTATAAATCAGGCTAATGGAGATACAATAATTCTCAATCAGAATTTAAGCGATGCATGTATCTTAACCATTAGTGGAACGAATTTGCATGTTACTCTTGAAAACTTGAAAATAACGAACGGAACTAAAGGCGCCATCTTTCTTAACGCTAATAATACTTTAATTTTAAATGGATGTAAAGTATATTCTAATAAATACAATTATTCCTATTCAAATCCAACTGAATTTGGTGCAATTTATGCCGACAAACAGTCTTCGTTATATCTAAATCGGTGTGAAATATCAGGCAACACAGGATCTGATGCTGCCGGTATTTATGGAAACTATGCCTACGTAGAAATGAATCAAACACTCTTAACCAATAACCACACATCATCAGACGGCAGAGCTATAAAAATCTATGGCGGGACTCTATTATTGAAGGATTGTACTATTAAAAATAATACGGTAGGTGTATCAGGTATCAACGCTAAAATGAATCTCTATAGATGTACTATTAGTGGTGGCTATCATACCGGCAATGCACATGGAGGAGGGTTTAACACTTATGAAGGGTGTGATGTTTATATTGAAGATTCAAACATTGTGAATAATCTTGCCGGAGAAGGTGCCGGTATCTGCTCATGGGGTGGCAACATAGTCATTAAACGTTCAAATATTTCCGACAATTATAGCACAACCGACGCAGGTGGTATTCAGTTCTCTGGTAATAAATTACTAATAGATAGTTGCACGATACGAAATAATACAGCATTCAATCGAGCAGGTGGAGTAAATTTGTGGTGCGGAAAAGCAGCTACTATACAAAATTCAATTATTGATAACAACAAAGCAACAAATGGTTGGAGTGAAAATTATGGTGGAGGGATATGTTCGGTATTCACACCATTTACACTGATCAATTCAACTATATCTAATAATAAAGCATATAATGGAGCAGGATTATCTGCCACATGTCAAACAGATAGTATTTTGCTGATTAACAACACATTTTACAATAATATTGCCTCAAATACGGGAGGAGCTATCTATCTGGTACATTTCTATGGAAACATGAAAGATGCCATGTATTATTTACCTACATATCCCAAATCAATTTTTATTAACAATACCATTACTAACAATAGTGCATTAGATGGTGGTGGTATTTATTTTAACCATACCTTATTTTGCAGCGGTGATGGTATAATACATTTATATAATAATATCATAGCCCTGAATAGCAATTATGATTTCAAGCAAGCCTACAACACCAATACAACAACCTATATAAAAGGGAAAAATAATATTGGCATATTTACCGGATTATCAACAAATGTAGATGCCCAATTTATTAATTATAACTCAACCTCAAATATCTTCAAATCTTCTCCTCCAATATTGTCTAATAATGGAGGATATACTCCCACTGTTGAATTATCGAATAACAGTATGGCAATTGGTAACGGAATTGCAATGGTTACTGGTTTTAGTATTCCATCTACTGATCAAAGAGGCTATAAACGTTATTACCGCCCGACTATTGGTTCATTTGAAATTCCGGTATATCCATCGACTCCTTTTGGTGCTTTACCAGCTACAAATGTTACAGAAAATAGTTTTGTAGCAAATTGGTTATTAAATAAAGAGGCAACCAACTATTACTTAGATGTTTCAATGGATTACTTCAAAACATTCGTGCCCGGCTACCAAAACAAATCAATTGGTAATGTTTCATCTTACCTACTACAAGGAATCTCATCAAATGCAAATTATCAATATCGAGTTCGAATCGCAAATGGCATTGATGTCTCCGATAATTCAGACACTATTTTGGTTTCGACTCTTGCAAATCCTAATTTCAAAATCTCTAGTATAAGCCCTGTAGTGGGTACTGTCAGCACGAAAATAACACTTACAGGTATTGGTTTCAATAAGATTGCAACAAATGATACAATTTATTTCTCAGGTAATGTGAAAGCCGTTGTGTTAAGCGCTACGGAAACCAGCATCATTGCAATTGTTCCTTACTGCACAGAATCGGGGCCAATAACTATAAAAAAATCAGACGGTCTTTCCACAACCAGTAACGAAATATTTACACCAACCTCTTTACCTGTTACAAATTATAAAGTACAAACTACAAATTGTACCTGTAGAGGCAGTAATGATGGTATGATTACGGTAACTTTTGCTACCAATCTGGATTATAAAGTCACTATTACAGGCACCTCTTATTCCAAAACAGAACATACAAATAGTTCTATTTATAAATTAAACAATCTTCCTGCTGATACATACCAAATTAATTTTTCGATTGATAGTGTGAATAATTATTGCCAATCTTTTTCATTTACCATTACCCAGCCGCAAGACATGAGTGTGATGAAAGTAAAATCGGCAGAGAACATCGTTCAATATTCGATGACAGGAGGAAAACAGTATTATGTATCTGTGAATGATATTACTCAAATTGCAGTGATAGTACATTAACCATACCGTTGCAGAATGGCAAGAACCGCATTTCAATTTGGACGGACAAACTATGTCAGGGGACATACGAAGAGATGATATATTTCAAAGATAGCGGTAAGATTTCTATCTTCCCCAACCCAACCGACGGGCTAATCAATATCAAAATTCCAAATAATGAAGAAAAGGTAATGGTAGAAGTATCTACATTAAACGGTGCTATTGTGTTACAACAAATCATGGCTGTACCAGCAAACAAATTGGTTACTATTAATGCCACAGCACTTGCAACAGGACTCTATACTGTGAGGATATCCGGTTCTACCCTACACAGCACCATTAAAATGGTAAAGAAATAATTGAATCAAAATCAAAAGAATTATGAAACAAGCATACAGACTTTCCACTATAATATTATCCATAACAATAATATTTATAGCTTGCAAAAAAAATAACAACGACGAACCAATACCAATTCCAAGTGCAGCTACTCTGTCGACCCCTTCAAACAGTGCTGCATGTATTCAAGGCACATCGGCAAATGGGGTAACAGCATCAGTGAAATTTATATGGTCGGCTGCCAGCAATGTGGAAAGTTATCAGATAGTTATTAAAGACCTATCCTTACAAACATCTGTAAATTACACTACAACTTCTACATTGTTCACTGCAACATTAAACACCAATACGCCCTATTCATGGTACATAATAGCAAAAAACAGATCGCGTAGTACTATCAGTGATACATGGAAATTCTATCTATCAGGTACACCTTCAAGTAATTATACTCCATTTCCTGCTGATTTAGCCACTCCAGCATTAGGTGCAATAATCAATTCCAAGGGTGCTGCAAATGTGCAGGTTAGTTTCCAGTGGACAGGCAGTGATCCCGATAATGATATTGAAAGTTATGCTCTCTATTTAGATAACACCTACGCATCAAAACAAGTAGTTGCAGCACAAACAACAACTTCGGTCACGCAAAATCTTTCAAGAGGCACCTATTTTTGGAAAATAGTAACAACTGATAAGACTGGAAATACTTCCACTTCGACAGTATGTACATTTTGTATAAAATAGAAGAACTGAGCGATAAATAAGGTAGATAATTTCAAAATGAACAAACGGCCATGCTGCTAACACCCACGTCGGCGCGTTTCTGTAAATACGAGTGTTCTGTAAACCGTGACGAGACAAAGGGGAAATTGTCTGAACCTGGATTCAGCAGATGAAGACAGATACTTTGAAAAACTAATACATCCTTTTTATCTGATACAATCGTGGTTCAGACAGAGGTAACAGCGAATGTAGTTGTAGTGGAACAAGCTAAGGTGTTTTGTTTTGAAAAAACAATTTATTCTTTTTTTTGCTCTAACGAGCAACACACCGATTACAAATCGGCGCGAGCGTGGGCAGACTCTCGTTAGGCGTAAGTGTAAAAAAACAAGAATTCACATATTACTGACTACTATCCTAATTCCGACTATTTGTTATAG
>Ga0302288_1001546_pt1 | contig 14818 bp, 24 predicted proteins | sample III_Fen_N1_1_FD_194549 | JGI IMG/M metagenome (GOLD analysis project Ga0302288, IMG submission 194549) | Peat permafrost microbial communities from Stordalen Mire near Abisko, Sweden - III_Fen_N1_1 | ecosystem: Environmental > Terrestrial > Soil > Wetlands > Permafrost | place: Sweden: Abisko...
CACAGGGTATTGTCATTTTGGCTTTACTATTAAAAACTAACCATTTTAAATCTAAAATGCCTAGATAGTAATATTTAGGCATTTTTTTTGTAACCTTTTCAAAAAACAATCGTATAATAAGTATAAAACATAAAGCCATGACAGTTAATCCAGAATATAAATCACTAATTACTGACATAATGGAGGCTTCAATTTATTCAAAACCTAAAAATACCTTTACTGAATCAGGTGGTTATTTATGGGAGTTTGGCCTATTTGGCTGGATGCTTGTGGGTAGGGTAGTTAAAGGAATTGATTGTGATTATGTAATGTGGTTTAGTTAACATAAATTTTAAATCTAAAACAAAATGAAATACGAAATTGAAAATTTAGTCAGAGAACTAAAAAAGGAAAATGATACAAGAACAACTAAATTAGAAAGTTGCAACACTTCTGATTATAATCGTAGCTTTCTTACTCACACGTATAACAATACGTTGGATATTATTATACGTCTCGAAGCAATTCTTAAGTCTAACTAATTTTAAATCTAAAACCAAATGAATAAAATAACTTTTACTGTTGCAGATGCAATTCAGATTCAGAATTATCGATTGCTTAAATGGAAATCAGTTTTAAAACCAGAGAAGTATGATTTGTTGGCTCAACATGCCAAAGCCCAGAATTTTGGTGTAACAGACCCATATGCCATATTTCGTGGGCAAAAAATGGACATGTATATTTGTAACACCTTAATGGATTAGTAACCATTTTAAATCTAAAATCATGGGTAAGACATTTGGGCATAACAAAAGACAAACTGACTATAAAGATGGTAGCCATAAGATGCGACCATACACATCAGACCATAATCCTTATGAGTTAAAAGAAGTTGTAAGACCACGTAGAGGCACAGGCATTACTCCATTAGGAAAGCTTGTAACTACAAATGCCAACAGAGCACAAAAGAAATCTGCAAGGCAACAGGGACAGCAAGACATAATGGATGAATTTGAAGAAGAATAACACAAGTTTTAAATCTAAAATGCCTAGATAGTAATATTTAGGCATTTTTTTGTAACCTTTTCAAAAAACAATCGTATAATAAGTATGGTCGAGGTCTTAAGAGGGTGGGAGTAATCCACACCTGCAATAGAGTCTAGTTATTTAGAATGAATATAAATAAGGCTTTAGTTTAATATTAATAAGGTTTTTCTGTAACCTTTTTAAAAACATTTCGTTCAATCCTTATTAGGTTGCATACAATAAGTATCATTTGCATACATTAAATATCATTTTATTGTAACCTTTTTCTAAAACAATCGTATAATAAGTATAAACCCAAACACACACAACTTATGAAATTTACAACAATTGGAAAAGCAAAAAAAGAAACAGGACTATCTTATTTAGGTGGTACAAACATTTCACCCAAACTAACTAAGAATGGCAAAGTTAATCAATTAACATATGGTATTTACCTTGCACCTGCAAGCACATCAGGCTATAACGTTTGTTTACATTCAACACCTGAATGCCGTTTAGGCTGTTTAGCTACATCAGGTCGGGCAGCAATTGATATTTTTTCAGGTGTAACACGTATCAGTGATGCTCGTATCAAAAAAACTAAATTGTTTCATGAACATCAGGAATATTTCATGCAGTGGTTATTTGCAGAACTCAAAGCAAATCAACTGAAAGCTAAAAAACGAGGTATGTTTTTTTCAGTACGTTTGAATTGCACCAGTGATATTGATTGGGCTACAGTTTTGGTAGGTGGTTTGAATGTATTTGAAATCTTTCCTGACATTCAATTCTATGATTACACAAAACAGATTACAAAATTGTTCAATCCTATTGCAAACCATCAATTAACATTGTCATATACCGGATATAAACCTGAATTATATAAGACAATGTTATCCAAGGGAAACAATGTAGCTGTTGTATTCAATGTTAAACATGAAGCAGATTTGCCGAAAACATTTATGGGCTTTCCTGTTATCAATGGAGACCTTACGGACTATCGCATACAAGATGCAAAGGGGGTTGTTGTTGGTTTGAAGTGGAAACGTATTGCAGACCGTATTGCAGAAAAAGAAATCATCAATTCAGTATTTGTTGTTCAACCTGACAATGCAATGTGCGGTTACTAAATGTACATAACTAAAATAGAAACCGTTAAGCCTTAAAAGTTTAACGGTTTTTTTGTAACCTTTTTAAAACAATCTCGTATAATAAGTATAAACAATTAACACAATGTACCATGAGAAAAGCATTTAAAATCTTATACGTTTGTCCTATATGTAATAGCGACAATGTTGAATACAAGTCTTGGGTAAATCCCAATACAAATTCAATTAGTACCCCGGATGAAGCAGATGATAGCGATTGCTGGTGCTGCGATTGTGAAACCCACAATGAACTAATAACAATACAATTACCCAACAACGGAACCAAAGTAATTGGGTTTCAGGTTGTTAGCGATGATGGAAATATTCATCCCGCAATGGCTGGTTCATTTTGTTTGTATTCATTATCACAGGCAAATGAAATGCTTATGGATAATTTTAAAGATGTGTGGAAGTTAAGAGCAATTTACACAGGTGAAATTGAAGTGCCAACTAAAATGTACACTGGTAAAGACCCACGAATTTAAATCTAAAACAAGTACGTAAAAATAATTCATAATAATTGTAACCTTTTTCAAAGTTTTACGTATAACATAATATAGCCTGAGAGTCTTCGAAGCTAGCAGGTGAAACCCTGACGAGGGGCAAACAAAACGGAAGTCTATTAGCTCAGTTGGTTAGAGTACCTGCGAAACAGGGAGTCATGGGTTCGAATCCTATATAGACAACAAGGCGTTACATCGAACCCATTGGTTAGAGGCAACAGACGACATGAATGTAGAGTACTAAATGTCCATGTAAGAGTTGATAAAGGTTCAAAACCCGTAAAGTCGTTGTAACGCTGCGGTATTGAAGAAAATATTAAGTCAAAGGTCGTGATAGTATGGCGTTAAAGCCTGAAACACTCACCTGCTAGTGGGAAGGTGGCATAGCAGTGTCATGGATAACTTAAGGCTTAATAGTGTGAGTCGCCAAGTCAGGTTAAGGCATCGGGAAATCCCGACATGCATGGGTTCGAATCCCATTTCACACACGGAAAATCCAACCGTTATACTAAAGCGGTGTTTAACCTGAAACTGACTATTGCAGACAGATACACGAAGTTTAACACCGAGTTGGAAAGCTATCTTTAGGTGTCATGCGGATATGGTTGTCTATTGGGATTTGACAGTCCCATTGTCGAATAGACAAAAAACCCTGTGGTTAATATCCACAGGGTTTTGTTTTTTAAATCTAAAAATACAACTACTTTTATAAACTTCATGTTATTTGTAACCTTTTTAAAATATAATCGTATAATAAGTATAACCATTAAAACACACACAAATGGGACAATTAGTTTACATAGTAAGCACTGGCAAACGTGCTAGTGATAAATTGAATAAAATACTCGAAGAGAGTACAATCTGTAATATGTTTCATACCGAAGCACATAATATTGATTGGCTGAAAGATATTAACACCAATCCTGATTCTCAATCAGCATATCTGAAACCAAAAGATAAGAACCTTACAATGGAACAGCTGAAAAAAACCATGAGTATGTGGGCAGCTGAAAACCAAATGACCTTTGACGTTGGATTCTCACGTACAAGTGATGAACAGGCTGCTGCTTATGCTGAATTCATCGTAGCGAATAAAGCTTCAATTAAACAATTGCGTGGTGCTGACGAGCTTATAAAGCGTTATGACCTTACAGATGAACAGATTGAAGTTATTAAGGCTTTGAACTATGTAGCACCTGAACCAGAAAAGCTACCTATAGGAGAGCAGACAAAAAAGACTTTGCAAGGTGGATTACTTTTATGTAAATCATGGTCGCCTACACCTTTCTGGGTATTGTTTGGCAATGTTAAATCTCCTAGCTTCATGAAAGCTAAGATTTATAAGGATGATGATTATAATTCATTGTACCGGGATAAAAAGGGCTATGGTTATTTACTACTACCATTGTTACCATTTTATAATAGTATGTCCGAATTCTGTGCTGAGGTATATTCTAGTGCTGCTGACATGGGATTGCGTGAAGACCCCTACTACTTTGTACCAATTATTTATGGTTTGGACATTGACGACAAACTTTTTGTTGGGAAACAATTCGCTAAAACATATACACAGGATGAAATTGTTGAACGCTTTATATTCATGATGAAATATTGTTCACATATCTCACAACATGGTTTTGGATGGAATGTCGAAAAACAAACTTTCCGTTCATATGGTAATGGTGGCTTAGAAAAAATTGATGCAGCAATGTCCGTTTTAACTTGCTTGCTTATAGCAGCCTCAGTAAACATTGGTGTTTCATCAGCACTTCAAATGTATAATAACGCAAGTCCAATATCTAAAATTAAAATGAGTGATTTTAAATTTAGTATTTAATGTAACCTTTTTAAAAAATAATCGTATAATAAGTATAAACTTAAAACATAAAACACATGGCAAATTTAATTCAAATTCTTAATCTCGTTGCACAAAGTCTTATTACTCCTGAACAGGGTGAACTCCTTGTGATTGATGCCCTTAACTATTCAAGGAAACTTATTAGTGTTAATGATGTTCAACCAAGACCAGCATGGCTTTCCATTACTGTTGAAAAAGAAGCAATGAAAATGATGAAGGATGGTTCGAAACTACAGGCAGTTAAATACCTTATGAATAACAGGAATGAAGCTGCAATTGAAACAGGTATCTATGGCCTGAAATGGTGTAAAGAATATGTTGAAGAAATTTACGAACACCTGACAAAAATATAGTATGAAACTCATACTTTACATATTACTATTCATCGCATCAATGATAGTTGGAATTATCCCTATCATTGATGTCTTTGCTCCAACCCCCGCAGGTACTTCTGCCATATGGGTTAAAAGTGCACCACTTGGGTACTTCTTTGATGTTTGTCTATTGGTTTGTAGTTTAATAACAAATGTTTTTGCACAGAAAAAGATACAAGAACTGTAACCTTTTCAATGTAATCTCGTATAATAGGTATAAACCATAAACACACACAATCATGGCAAAGACTAAAGTTCAAACACATGCTGAACGCATGGAAGACTTAACGTTCATATTAATCTACCGGGGGTTTTATAAATCCTATGAGTGGTGGCGCATTACAAGTGCTAAGGAAATTAAAATCAAAAAGCAAATGCCAGAGTATGAATTAAGACTTCACAATTATGCCAATGGTTATAACCTCCTTTTGAGTGATGATGTTATCATGGAGGTACTTGAACATACAAGCTGGGAAACTATCTATGGTAAAGAATGTCAAGCAAAGACATCGTTGTACAAGAGACTAAGAGAAAACTCAAACGATAAATCAATTATTTGTGGCTGGTTATCCCCGGATGGTACTATGCATCATTGTGAATATAATGACCATGATGCTTATGTGCATACAATACTCAATTCTAATGTTAGCACAATTGAAAAACAAGGTTGGTTACATATCAGCAAACATGATGATGGACAACCATTTTATTACACGCCTAAAAGGAAAATGACACAAGCACAAGCCTATGCCTTAAAAAATATGGGCAGTGAAGTATATGAATGTGATGTATTGTATCAATAATAACTGACATCTTAAATCTAAAACAATATGAAAAATATCCACAGAACCAAACCTTGGCTTACTTGGTCGCTAATCTTTATGTTTCCAATGTTCTTTATGTGCCTCTTATTTACCGGCATTGCAGTTGAACATTTCTTCGGATTAGGACTACATAAATCTACCTTTATCGATGCCTTTGTACGTAATGATACTGTTAGTCTCATTCTAGGAATTCTAATGCTCTTGAATGTAATTGGAGTCCCGGTGGTTATGTCAACACTTCTTGAAATATCTAGGAAAGCTAATAAGATTGATATCTTAGATGATGCCATATATGATATGTATAGTGCTAAACGGAAATATGAAATAGCTACAGAAGAACTGGCCAGTAAAGAAAAAGTTAATGATGCAGAAATTTTAGAAGCAGTCAAAAAATACGTAATGGTAAGAAAATGAAATCTATAATATAAAGAAGTGTGTTTAAGTGCGTTAAAAGTCTGGGCTTTAATTAGTTCAGGCTTTTTCGTTTTTATTCATACAGGAGTGTAACTATTTTTTTAAAATTTCGTATAATAAGTATGGGCGAGGTCTGCGAAGGGTGGTAGTAATCCATACCTGCAACAAAGTGTGGTTATTTAGAATGAATATGAATAAGGTTTTTCTGTAACTATTTTGAAAAGAAATCGTATAATAATTCATGAAGCAATTTGAATCTAAAATACTATTGAAACGATTAGTAAAGTATTTTGAATCTAAAATGATTTTGAGAAATAAATTGTAATTCTTGTAACCTTTTTCTGAAATACTCGTATAATAAGTATAAACACAAAACACACAATCATTCACTTAACACAACATTAGTTATGATAACCAACCTTCATGAGTTTAACAAACAAGCAATTGAGAGCACTGTAGAATCAAAGAAAATGCGTCTTAGCGCAAATGCTAGTGCTATGGTATTCCAAATGTTTACTAAAAAGGTATATAGTAATCCTATTGGTACAATTGTAAGGGAAATTACTTCAAACTGTTTTGACAGTCATACCGAAGCAAAAGTTAACACCCCTGTTATTATCCGTAAAGGCTTTGAAAAAGAAACCTCTAGCCACTATATTTCCTTCATCGACAATGGTGTTGGTATGTCTCCTGATAGGATTGAAAATGTTTATTCAGTCTACTTCGAGAGTACAAAGAATTTAGATAACGACCAAATTGGTGGCTTCGGTATCGGTGGTAAAACTCCACTTGCCTACAAACGCAATACTGGTATTGGCGAAAGTGAATATGATAACAGCTTCAACATCATAACCAAATTTGATGGTATTGAATATTACTACCTTATCTATGAAGGTGCTGATAGTCCTAATGTGTCCCTTCTATTTCAACAGGAAACAACCGAGCACAATGGTACTGAAATTCGTATACCAATGGCTCAAAAAGATATCTACTCTTTTGAAAATGAATTGGTAAGGCAATTGTACTACTTTGAAAATATCATATTCGAAGGATTTGATAATAGCAATGTACCTAATGACTATCAAATCATTCAGAGCAAATCATTCAGATATCGTGGCACAAAAATATCATCTGCAATGCATGTATGCTTAGGTAAAGTAGCTTACCCTATTGATTATAATGTCTTAGGCATGTCTAGCAGTGATTATAATATCCCGGTAGCTATTAAGTTTGAAGTAGGTGAACTTGATGTTACTATCAGCAGGGAACAACTGGACTACTCAACAGCTGCAATTAAACTCTTACAACAGCGTTTGGTTTCAACCAAAAAGGAAATTCTTGAAATGCTCAATGTACAATATGATAATATCATTAGCCTTAAAGAATATTTCGATGTTAAAAAAGCCTTTGGCTATCTTAAACTTACCGATACCGTTCAATTGTACGTGGGTAATGTTATCACATCAAAAGATGTTTCATACCCTAACTACAAATACCGTAACATCAACGTACAATCAGAAAATTCTCTGTTCAAACTCTTCTTCAACGCTACACCATACGGTAAGAAAATCTCTAACTATGATACTCGCAATGTCCGGGGTAATGCACTTAAACTTAACCTTGATGGCTTAAAAGAAAAACAAAGTGTCTATCATATTGATGGTGAGTTTCTTAGGAATAATGTGAAACAAGCATTTATTAAAAGTATGTATCCTACGTTTCACATCATTAAGAAGAGGGAAATTGCAAATGCTGATGGAACTGAACTGGAAAATTCTGATTTGGGTTTCAAAGACAATGTACTGGATGTTCAATTGTTGCTTGACATGCAAGATGAATATTATGAACTTGTGAAAGCATGTACGAAAGATTATGATGCTGTGGTTGTTTCAGAAGATTTCATTGAAAATAGAAAACGTAAAAAACTCACATCTGAAATTAAGAATACCACCGTTAATGTTAGCATTGTACATGGTGCTTATTATCCCACTAAAGAAAGAGTTTTACTTTCACATTTGTTCGACCTTAAAATACCTATTATCTATGGTAGTTTAGGTGATGAAACCGAAATGAAAAATCTGGTTAATACATATAGAATACTGTTTTCTGAAAACACTGTTGCTTGTTCTTATTCCAAAAATACCTATGATAGGAAAAATCCTTTCTCATTAAACAATGGTAAGAAAGATAAAAATAATTTTATTACTGGTAAGAAGGGTATAATGTTCATACTCTTGGCACAAACCAATATGAAATACGTGAAATATTGTTATAATGCTTTAACAATGAGCGAATTTCAAACAAAGTATTTCAGTAGGAAAGCTGAATATGTTAAAAATTACTTTGAAGAAATGGAAATAGTTAATGGTTTTAATAACCTAGGGGTACTTTACAGGTATGACCATTTCAATAAACTTTCGAGTGTATGGGGTGCAAAGATTGAAAAGATTAATGCCCACATTAAAAAAACTAACATGGAGCACAATAGCAGTATTGATAGCAATTCTTACTTAATACATAAATATTTTCCTGAATCGAAGAACATAACATTAAGTTTTGAACGTAAGAGAATTATCAGGCTTATAGAAGAACTCAAAAGACTTGAAGAAGTGAATGAACCATACCTGAAATATATTAGGGTACAAAGCTTAGAATACTCAACCAATGCATGTGGTGATGAATTTTATGAACTTCTCTTAATGGTAATGAAGTTTTAATTCGAATCCAATCTAATTATGTGAGTGTCAATAAAAAGGCACTCACATTTATTTGAAAATAAATAACAATAGTTGTAACCTTTTATTGAAAAATACGTATAATAAGTATAACACAAACACTTAAAACTTAATCCAATGTCAGAACAGAAAACAGTTATCACATCATTTAAAATCGGAAACACATTAAAGATTTCCGTAAACGGTAAGCTCTATACCAAAGCATGTAAAGATGCTAAAGAAGCTGATGAACTTTTCCGCTTGTGTATCGTAAGCATGGAAAATCCCACACCCGAAAACATTAAACTCATTCGCATGTCATTGAATGAAAAAACCCGCTTCGCCTATCTCTTAGGTTTTGAAATTGATAATGATACCCAAGAAGTATTTCTTGAAGGTTTCAATACCCCTGTCCCACAGAAACTTGTGGATATTTTCAAAGAATATCATGAAAATAAATACCCAATGACAGCCTTGAAGAACTTCTGGTCTCTTCTTATGAGCAACCCGGATAAACGTGTACGTACTTCACTCTTTGATTTCATTGCCGTACATGACTTCTCAATCACTACAAACGGTTACTTCATTGCCTACAAGTATGTTGCCAATAATGAAAAAAAGAAAGTAACTAAAAAACAGGTTGCAATTTCAACCCAACTGAAAGACTTTGTTACAAAACAAGTGCTGCATGTTACAAAGGATTGGAAAACTGCACCCAAAAAATATGTTGTCTATAAAGACCTTAAAACCGATGTACTGTTTCTTACTAAAGAAACTACTGCTGCCACATGGGATGAAAAAGCACGTGATATTCAAATCATGGGCAACTTGGAAAAGCTTAACAAAAGCCTTATCACCGAACCTATTGCAATACCTGTTCTTGCTCCTGATGTAACAGATGAAATTGTTTTCACTGATAGGTATTCATATAAAATGCACATTCAACTTGGCGTACCTGTATTACAGAAACGTGGTGAATGTGATTCAGACCCCGGAAATGAATGTTCGAAAGGTCTGCATGTTGGTTCAACAAGGTACGTTCAAAGCAATGCTTCGGAAGGTGATACAATCTTAGTATGCCTTGTTAACCCAGCCAATGTTGTATCAGTACCATCATACGACAAATCAAAAATCCGGGTGTGCGAATACTTCCCATTTGCAGTGGCAAAATTCACCAATAAAAAAATTGATATCATCGAACAGAAATATTACGAAAGTGATTACAAAAACTTCGAAGTAACTGAACTCAATGAATCAATCGCAAAAATTAAAGCCGAAGAATTACCATACGAAGCTGCAATCAATGCAGAACCTGAAACCCGCCCAATGTCCGAACTCCTTAAACAATTGGAAACCCGTTTGGTAATACTAAAATAAATCATGTGTTGTGTTAAAAGAATGTCCTGTCTAGCAATAGATAGGCATTCTTTTTATCTAAGAGTTTTAATTTTAAATCTAAAATCCAAATGACAACCAGAGAGTTTAAACAATGGCAAGAGAAAGCAAAAATCTATGGATTCTATGGTGGACAACTTAATGTATTCTTAAGTCCCAAAGGATTTAAAAGTATTAAGAACCCTTGTGATTATATAATAAAATTATTGGATAACAAGCTATATGATTATTTCTGGTTTCCCTTTAGTAAGAATGAACTTACAATCGATGGGGAATATTTTAAACTTCCCAATAGCTCACGCAGTACTTATGATGGTGTCAATGTACACTACAAACATGTTAAATCTCTTAGAGCTACACCACACCAAACATTTAAATAACATTATCCTATGGATAGTTTAACACAACTCATTATGAATACTTTAGAAATTACCTACGAAGAAGCACAACTCCTAATAAAAAAACTTGAATATACCTATAAGAAAAAAGGTAGCCCATTCATAGATAAAATAAAATCATTTATCACTGAATGCGAAAACAATAAGAACTAAACCTTAACTTTAAGTAATACTATTCAATAACCTTTAACACAACACATTATGAACATCACAAAGAAATCAGGCATTGAATTACTTGATGAATATCAATTAATGCTAAAGAAAGCAAAAGACTTTGATAATACATTAACCAATCGTTTGGTCGTCCTAAGTAAACGTTATCAGAAAAGCATTCCCAATAGTATTATTGAAACATCAAAAGCTTATTGGGAAGCAATGCCTACAGCAGTAAAAATTGGTTATATCCAATCAATGGAGAAATCGATGAAGCTCAGAGAACCTAAACAACTTACACTAGACCTTTCAATAACCCTATAGCCATGATAGAAACACCCAGAATAAAAGTAAGTGAACATATTGCTACAGTCCTCCAAAACTTGAATAAAACCTACCTATTATCAAGTGAAGGTAGAATATTGATTCTACAAGACGTTAAAATTGATGTAGAACATACTAAAAAATGGTATGGTGAAGGCGACCAGTATTATGTAAACTTTAATATCAAAGCCTACTTTCCAGTTCTAAAATCTTGGGGATATATAACTGATAGATGTGTTGAAAATTATATTCAATACGATAACTTTTATAAAATGCGCCAGCGTTGGCTTGATTTAAATGAAGCCTTAAATGCTAATGGTTTCATCTTAACCCATAAACCTGAACCAAATGAAATTCTACCTGAGACTAAAGAATGTACCCCTAATGGAGATTAATAAAATTAACTTTTAAATCTAAAATCAAATGTCCAAAATTAATTATGTTACCGGGGATGCTACATACCCACAAGGAGAAGGTGTTAAAGTTATAGCCCACATATGTAACGACTTACCCGGAAAGGATGGCAGAGGGGCTTGGGGTGCTGGCTTCGTCTTAGCACTTAGTAAACGTTGGAAAGAACCTGAATTCTTCTACAGAAATCTAACACCAGCAGAAAGATTCCTTGGCCTAACCCAATTCGCAAACATTGATTCCAATACTTGGGTTTGTAATATGATTGCCCAGCATGGAATATCAGATTCAATTAAAACTGGTGTTAAAGACTCTGACCCTTTCAGAGTTATTGTCCCTCCTATCAGATATGATGCACTTAAAGTTTGTCTTCAACAACTCGATGGCTTCTGCTTAGTTCGTGATGCTTCTATTCATATGCCTCGTATCGGAAGCGGGTTAGCAGGTGGTGATTGGAATATCATTTCAGGAATCATTGAAGAATGTACAACAGTGCCAGTGACTGTTTATGATTTACCCCCGAAACAAACCTTAAAATAAAAGAAATTCAACCAAGGATTTTTATTCGTTTAAAGGTATTACATACCTTTAAATACTCTCAAAAACTAAAAAAGACACAATTGTTAATAACTTTAAATCTAAAATCATTATGAACGTACTAAAAGACATTCAATCAAAAAAAGAATTTTTAATATTAGATACATTGGAATTATCTAAACAATCATATAGAGATATGAAAAAAGGTATCTATATTAGAATATTAACCGCTGAGAATACTGTCCATTGGTTATGCCCGGATGGCCACATTGAAACTAATAATACTTACCTCAATAATTTATATGAAGTGTTATGTATGGACTAAAGCTAAAAAATAATAATCCTGACAATGTACAACACTTGAATTAATTCATTACCTTTGCTCACTTAATTAACCTAAGTTAATAAACCTAAACTAAATTATCTAATATGTTGAATACCCTAGTACTTAAAACAGAACTTGAATCACATGACAATGAACTCTTTAAAGCCACTAACGAAATCACTGACCTAGAACATACCCTAGATAAATTAATTAAACTGAAACACATTACCAACGAAACTCATGACTTCCTCTTCGAGGAAACTGCTAAAATCCTAGACCACGTAGGTAGCCTCTCCCAACAAATATTCGATGTGGAACAGGAAATTGAAGACCTATACGCTATGGAATATAAACACTCCCCGGAATTAGGTCTTAAACTCTGGTACGAATACTATGAACAACTCCATAAACCATATACTAATATCAAAAATAGATGCTGGAGAATGTTCGACTCCTTAGACGTACTCTACATAAATTGTAATAAATCTAAACCTAGTAATTGGGATAAACGCCTAGGCTTGGAAAATAAAGCAACATTAGCTTAATCTAATAACACCAATGTAATCTAATAACACCAATGTAATCTAATAACACCAATGTAATCTAATAACACCAATGTAATCTAATAACACCAATGTACACCTAATATTCTAAGGTAAACTTTTAAATCTAAAATCTGATTATGACAACATACTATTTTACAGTAGACCTTTGGAAACCCAATGGTGAACTAACTAGTACCTCTGCTCACGCTAAAGCTTTAAATGTAAATGATGCCTATGATAAAATAGCTAAACAATATGCCGGGAAGTATTACGATATCACCTACGATAAAGAAATCTAACCCTCACCCTAACCCTTACACTAATAAAATGCCAATCTAATTACTGGATTGGCATTTTTCATTTTATTATTTGTCAAGTTTATTGCGCAATAAACTGGACATTTTGTTTTATAGAATGTCCAACTACTCTGGCACTTTAATTATAATCATTTAGTACTCGGACACCATGTCTATGTTAATGTCCGAGTATTAAATGATTCCTAAATATATGCTTTCTAATCTAAAACTATTATAGGGTTTGAATCTAAAATTATATTTAAATTCTAATCTAAAATGTCCAGTATAGAATGTCCACATATATTGTACAACCCCTGCCTTGGGAAACTTTTATAGTTTTTTATAAAAAGGGTTTCTGTGAAAAAAAATTTAGAAGAGAAGTTCTGCGTGTGGGCACACCAAAAGTGCCCCAAAGTGATTATAATTTGTTAATATGTTTTATTCCCCTAAAAAGAATATTCCCTAAAAAGAATATTCCCCTAATGAAAGTTTAATTCACCTATGGTTATTACATTAATATGGCATTGTTTCAATAGTAGAGTACTATCGTTTTGATATCAAAATGATATCACTTTAATATTATTGCAACATCATATTAAAACATATGTATTTTTCACCGTATAACTCCCTGATAATCAATACCCCTTATAACTAGCTGATGTGTACCCTTTTATAGCTAAGGTAATATAAAAAAGTACCTAAAGGTACAGTTAAAGTACCAAAAGGTACATAGGTAAAAATGATTAGTATTAGAGCATGCTATAGCAATCTATAGTTAGGAGTTCTTCGAGTTTTCTATGAATGAAGTTAATAATAAGTTTTAAGTTTTTATCATATAGTAATTTTTGTTTTTCATTAGTCATTAGAAAATTGGCTGCACTTTTCAATCTAAATTCATCAGTGCAAATATCATTACTATTATCACCACTATTCATTGGGTTTATTGAATTAGTATTCATTGTTGTCATGGCTTTGTTTATGTTTTTTTTAAAAGCTAGTAATTTTTTTATATTGAATCCAGTTATAGAGGAATTTTATTTGTCTTAGTCTATGTTTGAGGGTTATGGTTTCGGATAGTGGTACGATATTAAATCTTTCCATTTCTTCTGCATAATTTTTATATGTTTCAGTTGAAAGGTTTATTAGTGCTTCAAGATATAGTATAGGTTCAGATGCTTTATTTTCATAGTAGGCAATAAGCCATTTAATCATATCGATTTCTATTGAATGAGAGTCGATATAATCTTCTGGAAGAATTTTTATCATTGCTGGGGATTCTAGAACATGTAGGAAACCTGTTAATCTCTTTTTTTCTTTATATTTTTTGAGTCTATTGAACATTTGAATTGAAGTTTTAAGGTTTTATTTTAAAGGTTTTATTTTAAAGAATTGCCACGTGTTTATATGTATCTGGTATTTTTGTGTAAATATTTTCGTATGTAGCTTCAATGATTGAGCCATTAGCGATTTTGAACATAGGGATAAATGTTTTATCAGCAATGCCTAAATATTTTCCCCGGTAGTACACGAAGTTATTTTGCCAGATGTAATATTCCTTATTTACTATTAGTTTTGATTTTCTTAATTTGATATA
>Ga0302288_1001548_pt1 | contig 14811 bp, 13 predicted proteins | sample III_Fen_N1_1_FD_194549 | JGI IMG/M metagenome (GOLD analysis project Ga0302288, IMG submission 194549) | Peat permafrost microbial communities from Stordalen Mire near Abisko, Sweden - III_Fen_N1_1 | ecosystem: Environmental > Terrestrial > Soil > Wetlands > Permafrost | place: Sweden: Abisko...
CCTTCTTGCAAACCTTTTAACGCTTCTGCTTCAAAAGTGTTAAAATCAAATACTGGAGTATTCATATTGTGTCAAATTTATATAAAATATAGTTTCACACAGTTTATTGTATAGACTCCACAGTTTACTTTTTCTGATAGAGCAGGCTTTAACAGATTTATATTTATCGCAGTCAAGATGAAGTCAGATGAATCAGTACTCATTTTTTTTCGAAAACGATTGAAATCTTATTAAAATCGGCGGCGGCATTTATGACCTTTCGGAAATCTTCGTATTGTTCAATTGGCAGCATCACATCGCGATAAAATTCTTTGACCGAAACAATCAATTCATTATTTTCAATTTTATATGTTGATAAAAATCCGGCGGCTCCACTGGCACAAGCTTTATTAATTGGAATTGCATCGGTTCCTTTTATGGTGTATCCATCGGGAATTTTTACACGGATATCGCGCATATAATAATGAGCATATTGCAATTCGATGGGATTTTCACGTTTATGATCGTCATACATTTCTTCCTGACGACCGATAACTTCACCAAGCTTAAAGATGATGCTTTCGCCAGCCTTTTCTATCAGATTTTTAACTTCGAGGTGCGAATCGATGATAAATGGTTTATCGAATGGCGACTCATTATGATTTGTATTTTCGAGTTTAAAGTCGACAATTTTAGTATCTTCATTCATAAATTTAAGAACAGTTTCCATTACTTCGGTTTTCTTATCCTCGGGCAAGAAATCGTAATATGGTTGTATATAATTTGCTTCGTATCCGGCCAACTCATGGCGATAATGCACTTTTGTGACCAAATTGGCGGCATCAAGTTCAATGGATGCAATCTGATTGGTATAACTTTTTTCATAGGGAGTATTGGGAATTGATTTTATATCGGGTAATGCCGAAGTAAAACCACTTCCAATGGTAAGTGTTTTAAGGAAAAGTACATCGTTGTTTGTAACTTCATCGGGCAGCATACCTAATCGGAACTGGGTCTCGGTAGGCGATAAATAGGTATTTAAATTCGGGAAATAAATAACATATTCATAGAGATACTGCCATGTCATAAAGTCTTTATCAAACTTACATTTTGAACGATCGGATGTACAACCGAGCTGATGATTGATGCCTGCCAATTGTAAAAATTTACAAAACAAGCGGGTTAAACCATCTTCGTTGGTAAATTTATTTTTCAACGAAAAGGTTATAGACTCAAGGTCTGGAATACCTCTAACGGGTTTAAGAGTGATATTATCTTTTATATAAATTTCGATAGCCTTAACTTTTTCGAGTTCGCTCAATTTATCGAGTTTCAATTTATTAAGTTGTTTTTGAACCAGTTTATCCTCATTTTTATCTTCTTTATAAAAAGCATCATACAAGCCTTTGGCAGCCGAAGCCCAGGTATTAAGCGACGTGGTTGAGGTTTCCTTATTATAACTGAATTGATATTCGACTTTTGCTTTATTGGCACTGTATGAAGAATATTTTTCGTCGCGAAGCGGAGGTATTGAATCGATTGAATATGAAATACTGTGTTTCGATGTTGATGTGTCATCGGTTACTTTGAATGGGCAATTGTATCCTTTTATATTAAACACCAGATTTTTGAATGTAAACAATGATAATGAAGCGTGCAAAATGGGGAAATCTTCCTGAAAAACATATTTACCATTGGATCCGACGTTTTGTTTCAAGGTATATAATACCTCAACAATACTTCCTTTCTCCACACCTTCCATTGCAAACATTTTGTAAGCTCCTTTATCCTCAAGATTTTCAACTTCCTTGATGTTCGATTTATCGAAATTGGTGATTTTTCCATTCGGAGAAATTGCTCGTGCTTTTAAATCGACAATATCAATGGTTCTGCTTGTCGGGATATAAACCCGGTTGAAATATTCAACACCTTTATCGTTCAGCACCAAGGTTTTTCTATGAATTGTTTCATATTGACAAACTTCGTCACCTTCGGTAATATATTCAACGGTAACAGCTTCTTTTAGAGTAATACAGGGGAATTCGTCTTTAAGCTTTTCGGGGAATTTTTTATCATTTAAAACAGTGTCTAATTTTATTTTTTTATACTCAGGGTCTTGAGCCAATACTTGGATTGCAACAAGGGATAAAAGAAGGAACAGCGTTTTTCTCATGTTAATTTATATTTTTTTGACACAAACAAAGCGTCTTTACGTGAATATTTATATTTTTTCAAGAACCACAACCTGCGAATATACTTCACAAAGTTTCTTAATCATAGCATTCCATTGATCAAATCGAGATGCTTTTATTGTTATTGCATCAACATATAATTCGAAGGAATATACAACTTTTCTATCTTTTTCATCATAACGATAACCAGCTTTTAGTCCAAACTCGGGATCGGTAAATTCAGAAGCCGGTGGCAATTTCGAAATTTTATATCCTTTGGGGACATCAAGTGAAATATGATATGATACTATATGTTTAAAATCGATTTTCTTATCAAATTTTTGTTTCGCGGTATCGACTTTTTCGTTTTGCAGATTACGATCAAGATTTAAGTTTACATAATAACTGTTTCCTGCATTTTTCACGTAGTTGGGAATGGAAAAGGTTGAACGAATATTCAAATCTTTATCACGGTCAACGGTGTCGATATCAATTGTCTCTATTTTATATTTATTGGAACCTCGCGATAATTGCTGATTGAGCATCTCTTTCCATTTGTTTTGTGGAGTTCGTACCAAATTGATGCACATATTGAATTTGAGATATCCGCTATGCGTTGCATGAGAAATACCTTTTAGAGTATCTGCATTAATTTTCAGGCTTAAGGTATCAATATACCGGGTCAACTCTTTGGGCATAATTGGAACCGTGTCTAAAATATATTTGTCACCATCGGCAATCAAAGCTTCTTTGCCTTGAATAGCATCCGATGGGAATCCAAAGGGAATAAAATATGCGGTGCCATCGGTGAAATAATGTTTCCCATCAATAAAAACACATCCAATCATGTGATTGTCGACCGCACCAGTTGGCAACTGTTCATAGGTATACGGGATATCGCGGGTACCAATCCAGACAAGATGAGCATTGATGCCGGCATAATCATACATTTGTTTTTGAATGCTCGACATATCTTTACAATCGCCATAACGACTATTGAATATATCTTTTGCATCACGAGGGATTAATCCCGAATATCCGGCTTCGATTGCCACATATTTTATATTCGACTGAACCCAATAAAAAATAGCACGAGCTTTTTCTATGTCTGTTTTCTTTCCGGCACAAAGCGAATCGACCATTTTTTTCAGAGCCGGCACAGGATCGGCATTCAAATTTTTAGAAAGCGAGGAATACCATTTATATAAGCTGCCGACATCATTCAAAACCTCTACGTTCTTATTCTTTACGGTATAATCGGAGATATAAATACTAAGATGTGGCTCATAAAAACTTATAGGAAAATCTTCATCTCGTCTATCATATTTATCCATTTTTTGGACTGTCCACAGATATTTGGTCATTTTCCCTTTATGATCTTCGGTAAATTTTATACGACCATTGTCATTAAATATTTTGTATTTAATGGACACATTGCTTGGAAATTCAATAGAGACTTCGGATTTATCAACGGGCATATATGACGAAAAATAGAAATTGCCCAATACATGAGGGTCGTTATAGGTTTCATCATAAGTTACATTCGACAGACTGCCTTGAGGTATCTGCGGGAAGACGATTCTTAACGATTTATTATCATCATAAAAGACAGAACCGCTAAAATCGTCATTTTGAACAATGTTAGTTACTTTTTTCTTTTTAAATTTTGTACCATTGTATTCATAAAGCAAAGCATTCAGATTTCTAATATCGTTGAACGTCGAATATGAAACATATTCATCGGAGTAATATTTTGTGTTTGTTCCAACAAAGAAAATATCATGCGAATGCTTATTCCTAATTCTGATTTTGTCGGACTTATCGAAATCTATAACAATATTATCCTTGGATGTCAGCATTACAGCTTCATTTCCTTTATATTTTTTGGCTATAGACGATAAATCATATTCTTTGGGCTGGGCATAAAGAATACCATTGCAGAAAAACAATAACAAACAGAAGACTTTCTTACTCAAATAATTCACCATATACATAGTTTTGCTTTTTCACAAGCTTACCCTTTAAATCATAATATTCAAAAACGCCGTGTTTTTCATCAAGATACCAATGTTCAATTCGTTCTAATGTTCCATCAAGACGATAAAAGCTTGATTTGCCATGCTTATTGCCAAAGATATAATTTTCTTCCGACCGAATTTTTCCATTTTCATAAAAAGTTTTGCTAACACCCGTTATTTTATCATTTTCGTAGGGTGTTATTTCCATTATTTTCCCCGATTGATAATAGTTTTTGAATTCACCAACAATAATACCTTTTTTGTATTCCATTTCGATAGCTACAGAACCATTGGGATAGAATGTTTTGATTTGAGCCGTTTCATCCTGAACCGGAATATTGGGGACAAAAACTTTATTTTTATCCAAATATGAATAAGCTATTAAATCATCATGTTCGTATACTTTTTTTATCATTGCAGTTCCTGTGGAATCGTACCAAATATGTTCACCATCGTAATCATCGTCTTTATAATATCGTGTTACTGTTTTACGTCCTGATTCGTCAAACCATTCCCAAACACCATTTTTGACATTTTTTTTGTATGTTCCAATGGTTTCGGGTTTCCCATTTTCATAATACCAGGTAAATGTGCCATCAATGTCTCCGTTTATATATGTGCCGGTTTTTAGAACGCTACCTTGCCGGTGATATTGTTTAAAAACGCCGTCAATTTCGCCTGCCTTGTAATTACATTCTTCGAACAAAGCTCCGTTTGGATAGTAGCGTTTTGCCAGACCATCGAAACTGGCATTTTTCATATCACATTCAAAACGTTTTTTGCCATTGAAATACGTTGCAACAACATGACCTTGACCGTTGTTTATTCTATTTTCGAAAGCAACAGTTCCGGTTGTATCGTAATAGGTATATGTTTCGGTTAAGCCGTTTCGCAGATACATTTCATAATCGAGTTTCCCGTCTATGGTATAATATCGTTGATAGCCTCGCATTTCGTCATTTAAATAATAGAGTTCTTTCGATTTGAGTCCGGTTTCGCCATAAGAAATCCAATAGCCTTGTTTTTGACCATTTCGATACCAGCCTTCAACAGACTTTACTCCATTTTTATAATATTCGATATAGTAACCATTCTTCTTATCCTTGGTGAAATTAATTTTAGAATTGACTACTCCATTTTTGAAATAGGAAATATACATTCCTTCATTTAATCCTTTTTTATATGCTTCCTTGAGCGAGATATTTCCATTTGTATAAAAATACGTCCAGGCTCCGTCACGTTCTCCTTCAAAGAACAATCCTTCATACATTTTCTGGCATTTAGGTGTCATAAAGGTTACCGGAATCTTTTTGCCTTTGTCTTCGAACTCGGCACAGACAGCTCCTGTATTTGCTGTAAAGGTTGTTATCCGTTTTATAATGCTATTTTTATAATCGACATTATACCATAGACGGGCTTCATCGGTGTAATTCGACGATTTTCCATTAAGTTTTCCATTAAGATAGAAATCATCTTCGGTCAAAACTCCGGTTTCGTTATATTCTTTATATTCTCCCGTCAGCAAACCATCCTGCGAATATGTTGCTTCCGATTTTACTTTTCCGTTGTCCCAATATGCAATCCATTGTCCTATTTGCTCTTCATTTTTATATTCACCTTTCGATTGCAACTGACCATTTTCATAATAATATTCCGTTTTCCCATTGCGTTTGTCATTCTTGAACCAAACGGTGCTTTTGATTTTCCCACTTGGATAAAAATATCGAGCCAGCGAATCGGTTTCTCCTTTCACATATTTTAATTCGGCCGATTTACATCCACTTTGATTAAAATAAGTAGCCCATCCATTAAGTGTATCGTGAATAAACGGTTCTATAGATTTCACACCACCCGAATTATAATATTTGTAAAGATTTCCTTCTAATAATCCTCGTTTGTAGGTAGTTTTAAATTGAAGATTTCCATTATCGAAATATTGCAAAAACAGACTATCTTCTTTATCATTTTTAAGGAAGAAGTCTTTCATTAAACGTCTATTCTCATACCAACTTTTACAACGCCCATCCGATTCTCCTTTATCATTATACCCGACCACGGTTTCTACATTTCCGCTTTGCGACAAGAAAGTCCATTGTCCCTGTCTAAGATCTTTTCCATTGAGTGTTTTCTGTTTACCAAAAGAAAGCAAACGTCCATTATTGCGAAAATAGCAGTGAACCATTTCGGGTTTACCATCGACAAACATAATTTTGTTTGTGTGCATATCTTCTATTTTTTGACCATTCCAGTTCTTAAATTCAGCAATAGCTTTCTCGTTTTTCTTTATCCACTTGTTTATTTTGTCGTTATTATATGAGCAAAACATATAATACACAAATGTTTCGAAATGTTTTGATGTAAACATTTCCTTCATATAAGCAACCAGATTTTTTGAGATAAATGATGTGTCTTTATCGTCATACGTTAAATTCGACAACATCACATGAAACTGACGAACCAGAATATCGTTTACGTCAATACCTGTTTTATAACGAACATCGTTAGCAACCTTTGATTCTATGATTTCAACGAGATTTGAATATTTTTTATCGTCTTCAGGTATATTTTTTACCACATCTTTATCTTGATCTATAGAACCATCAACAATGCGTTTCAGCATTTTGGTAACATTGAGCGATCGTCCAGTATTTGGTTCAATAACCAGAAACATTCCCAAAGCAAGCATCGCGGGAATTTTTCGACCTTCATTATAATATAATGTTCCTAAAGCCATATAACTTGATGCATGATATGGATTAAGGTTGATTGCCTTTTGAAACTGCAATTCAGCTTCATTCATTTTTTTTTGATTGATGAGATTTAATGCATAGTTGTAACGCAATAAATAAAGATACGGATATTCGTTTATTGCTTTTATATAAACGGATTCCGATTCTTTTAAAGCTCCCGAATCGTCCAATGCAGTACCAAGATTCATATATAATTCTACGGTTTCTTCATAAGGATTTTTGAGAGCTTCACGCAATGTTTTGATTGTTGCTGCATAATCCTTCTTCATCAGAAGAGAATAGGATTTTTCATACATTGCATTGGTGTAATTGGTATCATTCCTGTCTACCTGATTATATTTTGCTATTGCAGAATCATACAATCCTTTATCATGGAACGAAATTCCATCGGCAATTAATTGACCTGAATTGATTAATGGATTCTTTAAAGAATCTTGTGCATAAACGAAAAAACAAAGTGAAGTTAAAACGCCTAGTAGTATACTCTTTTTCATGTCCTGTTTTTATATTTTTCAATTACAAAGAAAACGAAAAATTATATTTTTGAGAAATAGATTTTCACTTTCTACAAAAAAATAATCGAAAGAATCAAATACATAGCTAAATTAGCATATAATTCTCGGATATACTTATTAAAACAAACACATTATGAAACCGTTTTGTATCACATTTTTAATAGTTTTTTCAGTCAGTCTATCAGCTTTTTCGCAGAAACAACCGAGTTGTGCCGATTTTAGTTATTTATCGAACGATATTTCTCCCGACCTAGGAATCGTTATCTATTCGTCCGACGCTGAAACTGTTTGGAATGCGTTGAGACTTGCAAACTTTGCAAGGACAAAAGGAGATGTTGTCATGATTTTTTTATTAGGAAAAGGAATAGACGGCTTTCAGCTTGATGATTCAAAATTTGATATTACAAAAGAAAGTCAAAACTTTGTTGCCGGAGGTGGTCAAATATTAGCGTGTGCTACCTGCGTAAAAATGAGAGGAACGGAAGAAGTAAATAAATGCACGGTCTCATCATTAGCCGACCTTTACAGGATTGTAATTAAAAGCAAAAAATTACTTACGTTTTAAAAATATAAAACGGTCTTTCAATAAAATTAAAGAGTACCTTTATGAAATGATAAAAATAACGTGCTTAATCGAAAATATGGTTTACCGTGGTGGTCTTCAAGGCGAACATGGTTTATCTTTTCACATAGATACCGGTACTCATAAAGTTCTTTTCGATACAGGGCAAACAGGTAACTTCGCTTTAAATGCTCCACGATTGGGTATAGATATTTCACAGGTTGATGCCGTTGTTCTCAGTCATGGACATTACGACCATACAGGAGGTTTGGCGACATTTCTCGAATTAAACAGTCAAGCAAAGATTTATCTCAAAAAAGAAACACTTTGGCCAAAATTCAACGGAACAAAAGAAATTGGTTTTGTCCATAAAAATCTAAAATTCGAATCACGATGTAAATTTATTAAAAGCAAGACAGAAATTGTTCCCAATATATATGTCATGAATAGCATACCGGTGATTGACAACAATGACACTCACTGGAAACATTTTTTTACAGAAAAGGCCGGACAAAAAATTTCAGATTGTTTCAACGACGAAATGTTTCTGGCATTAACAGAGAACAACAAACTTTCGGTTTTGAGCAGCTGCTCGCACCGGGGGATTTCAAACATTATGAGATCGGCAACCCAACATTTCAAAATGCCGATCAACCTTATTGCCGGAGGTTTTCATCTTAAAGATACACATCCCGACAGCGTAAAGCCTATTATCGAAATTTTCAAAACACTTAAACCGGAAAAAGTAGGTGTATGCCATTGTACGGGACTCGAACATTATGAATTATTGAAAGCTGCATTCCCTTACGAAACATTTTATTTTCATACAGGGAATTCTGTGGAACTATAACATCAGTTGCTTTTTTCAATATCAATGGACGGAATCAGTGAAATAGATTTTCTTAAACCACAAAGATACATTCACCAATCCAATCATTACAGGTACCTCAACCAAAGGTCCGATAACGGCAGCAAAAGCTTCTCCCGAATTTATTCCAAAAACAGCTATGGCAACAGCAATAGCTAATTCAAAGTTATTGCTTGCTGCCGTAAACGAAAGGGTTATTGCTTGTTCCGATGTTGCCCCCACTCTTTTACTCATGATAAAGGAAGCCACAAACATTAACATAAAATAAATTAGCAAAGGAATGGCAATCAGTAAAACATCTAAAGGAATCTTTACAATATATTCACCTTTTAAGGAAAACATCACAACAACGGTAAACAATAAGGCAATCAATGTCAGCGGGCTAATTTTGGGAACAAACGTTGAATGATACCATTGGTAACTTTTAACACGAATCAAGATAAAACGCGTTAAAAATCCCGCCATAAAAGGTATGCCCAGATACACAAACACACTTTTTGCTATCTGTCCGATGGTTATTGTGTTAACAGCTACACTTGTTGGAATTCCAAACCATGCCGGAGCAATGGCGATAAAGAAATATGCATAGATTGAAAAGAACAATACCTGAAAAAGAGAATTGAACGCCACCAAACCGGCAGCATATTGCGAATCGCCATTAGCCAGATCGTTCCACACAATAACCATAGCAATACACCGGGCAAGTCCTATCAAAATGAGTCCATACACATACGGTAGATTTGCATTATGTTCGCCCGGACATATTTTAAAAAGTAATACAGCCAAAGCAAACATCAGAACAGGTCCGACAATCCAATTCTGGACAAGCGACAAAGAAAGAATTTTCCAATTGTGAAAGACTTCGCCAAGTTCTTCATATTTTACTTTTGCAAGGGGTGGAAACATCATAACAATTAGCCCGATTGCTATGGGAATATTGGTTGTTCCACTCGACATTGTGCTCCAGAAACGAGCAACCGACGGACTAAGCCAGCCGATGAAAACCCCAAGGAACATTGCAAGAAAAATCCACAAAGTAAGATAGCGGTCTAAAAATTTTATTTTTTTTTGAGAAGACATAAGATTACTGTTTAATATTTTCGATATAAAATGTATAAAAGGCTTCTTTTATTTCGTCTCGCACTCGCCGATATTCACTTTTAATAAACTCGTCAGAACCTTTTGTCTGTGAAGGATCATCAAATCCAATATGAAGCCGATGTTTAACGTGTCCAACAAAAACAGGACAAGCCTCATTAGCACCACCGCAAACAGTTATCACATAATCCAACTCTTCACCAAGATATTTTTTAACAGAATCGGATGTATGATGACTTATATCAATACCAATTTCTTTCATTGTCTCCACAGTTCCGGCATTAAGGATACCAACAGCCCGCGTACCCGCAGAACAAACCGTAATATTCTTATCGAACGATTGTAAAAAGCCATGTGCCATCTGACTGCGGCAACTATTTCCGGTACATAAGATTAAAACTTTCATAGATTTAAAATATAAAGTTAAACAAATAACCAACAATCATAATTCCTGATGCAACAACAGCCACAAAGGTCAATATTAATGGAAGCTTCAATACTTTTTTAAGAATTATCATTTCAGGTAATGACAAACCAATAACTGCCATCATAAAAGCCAACGAAGTTCCCAACGAAGCTCCTTTTTCAATCAAAACAGATACTATAGGAACAATACCTGCTGCATTGGAATATAACGGCACACCAATCAACACGGATAATGGGACACTATACCAAGCTGACTTGCCCATTAATGCAATCATAAAATGTTGAGGGACATACCCATGAACAAAAGCACCAACGGCAATTCCTATAGCAACATAAATCCATACTTTGCCAACAATTTCTTTCACAGCATTGACACCAAATATAATTCGATCCGATACCGTTTTTTTCTCTTCGTCATTACCAATATCTTCAACTTTCGATTCATACACCCAATCCTGTACCCAATGCTCAAGCTTCAATTTACCGATTATATATCCGGCTGTAATAGCAATCACCAATCCTGTAATAATATAAATGAGAGCCACTCTAAATCCAAACATTCCAAACAATAAAATTACTGCAACTTCATTTATCATAGGAGCTGCAATCAAAAATGAGAATGTAACGCCCAATGGAACACCTGATTCAACAAAGCCCAAAAATAATGGAATAGCAGAACACGAACAAAAAGGAGTAACAATGCCAAGCATTGATGCCAAAACATTTCCTGTAAAAGTTGATTTTCCTTCAAGTATTTTTCTTGTTTGCTCTGGTGAAAAGTAAGAACGGATTATTCCCACCAAGAAGATAATCAAAACAAGTAATAACAAGACCTTTGGCATCTCGAAGAGAAAAAATCGTATTGATTCGGTCAATTGGGAATCTTTCTTCATATTTAAGACCGAATCTACAAACTAATTGGTAATTGGTGATAAATAATGGTAAATAAAAATCCAAACGAGAAGCAGTATCAGCGAAATAGCTATTTTCTTATTTATATTCATTATCAACAATTCTATGCGGAATATCCAAGCTAAATGGTATCGTTTATATAAAAATATAATAAATACCGACACCAATAAACAATACAGCAACGATACGTCTAAACCAAAGTTCAAATGTTTTAATATGATTATATAATTTGCCTACATTTCCAATAGCAAAAGCCAAAAGCCATGCAAAAATAATAACAGGCAAAGCTGTTGCTACTGCAAATATTACAGGCAAAAATAATCCACCAACACTGGCAATTGTTATTGGAATGAGCATTGCAAAATAAATAACACCGCTATATGGACAAAATGCAAGAGCAAACACCATCCCCAGCAACAAAGTACTCCAATAACTTCCTTCTCCGTTTTTACCAATTTTTTCGGTAAGTTTCGAAAACCCGGGGAATGTAATCTTTATAACATCAAGCATAAACAAACCAATAATTATGAGCAATGGACCTAAAACCTTTTCGCCCCATCCTTGAAACAAAAGTGAAATATTCATCTGATTTGCTCCAAAATAAAGAACTATTGCCAGCCCCGTATAACTAATAGCTCGACCTAATGTATAAACCAGTCCATTAAGAAAAACACGCCTTCTATTTTCCAGTCCACGGCTGATGAAACCGATAGCCGAAATATTGGTAGCTAAAGGGCAAGGACTAATAGCTGTCATCAATCCCAGAATAATTGCTGTGATAAATGAATAGTGCGAATTCTCAAGTATATTTTGTAAAAACTCCATTACTTCAGACTCTCTATTGCATTTTTAATTTCTTCTTTAAGCTTTTCGGGATTTGTTGTTGCATACATAAATCCCTTCCCGGTTAAATCAATCTGTTTATCACCTTTTACAACAAGAAGCGATTGACCCGCTACTTTTAATTTTTCAGCCAAGGATTTACTACTTTCGTCATCCAGATTGAATGCTGTAAATGCAATAATACCTTTCTTTACTTGTGATGGATACAGTGTTTCAACAGCCTTTTTCGATTCGGCTTCCACACTTTGACAAGTATGACAACGACGAGTGAAATGGAAATAATACACATACACCTTTTGAGCTGCAATTTTAGCTTGTTTCTTTGTTGTTTGTGCTCCCGAAGACAAACTGCCCATCAACATCACAAGAGCAAAACATAATGTCATTATTTTTTTCATCATAATATAATTTAATTATTTTTAATTTGGATAATGTGAACCCGCATAATAATTGCAATTCTAAATTGTTTGTGACATACAAGTCCTGCGGGTTTCATATACATATTTAATTTGTCTACAACGATTTATATCGACAATGTTGTCATTAATAAAATGGTCAACTCTGCCTCCGATGGCACTTTACCTTTTAACACGACCTTATCATCGACAACCAAAGCTGGCGTGGTCATAACATTATATTTCATGATTTCCATGATATCCTCAATCTTTGTAATTGTTGCATTAATACCATTTTTAGCAACGACCTCGCGAGTTACTTTTTCTAATGATTTACACTTGGAGCAACCTGTACCCAAAACTTTTATATCCATCGACTATTCTTTTATATTATATTAACAAACACAATCATTCTTACACTCCATATCCTTAAAAAAAGCAGAAAACAAGTCCTTGTATTTAGAAATTGTAGAGCCACAAAGACAATAATTCATTTTCACGCCATCTATTTCACCTTGAATCAAACCCAATGCTTTTAATTCTTTAAGATGCTGCGATACTGTTGTCCGGCTAAGTGGAATAAAATTCGTAATATCACCCGAAATACAGATTTTAGTTTCTGCCAGATATTTCAATATCGCCAATCGTGCCGGATGCGAAATAACCTTGGCAAAAAGAGCCAGCTCTTGCAACTCTGTATCAAATACTTCCTTCTTAATCATAATAAATATGTTTTATGTCGCAAACATACGACATAAAACAATATAAAGACTGATTTGTCTGTTATAATTTTTATTAAAATCGAGGTTTACTTTAGTTGATAAAGCGAATTAATAATAGCAACAGCTGCAGGGGTTTTAATATACTTTCGTTTTATGCTTTCAATCATTTCCACTGACATTTCATCTTCATATATATTTACCAAAAAGTCAGCTTCAATAAGAATTTGAAAATCTAATCCATCTACTTTGTGATAAGTATGATGATTGCCGATAATATAACAGATTCGTTCGATACTCTCAACGGGAACATTTAATCTACGCAAAATATCTTTAGCAATGGGCGGTCCTGATATTTCCTGATATTTACCAATACACAAGCCATATTTCTTTTCCGATACCGGAATTCCGATATCATGAAGAATTGCAGACATTTCGATACAGTCTATCATCTCCTGACCAAGCCCTTCGGAACGACAAATGGTCGAAGCAAAACCATACACCTTAAGAGCATGATTAATGCGACGGACATCAGTACCAAAATAGTGAATCATTGCATTTAAAACCTTGAACATCATTTTTCTTAATAGTATTCCTAAATATTCATTACGACATTACCCCCATAATTTTGAGTACTGCGTTAATCGCAGCATTATACGTTGCTAAAATAAACATTCTCTTTCAATCACAATACAAAAAGGATATAATAATCTGATAAAAAATGTTGTATCTTTGCTGAACATTTTTACGGGGTTGACTGGTTTTGACGGCAGGTAGAGTAAGGATGTAAGCATGCAGGGCTATGGAATTAACCCTTTAAACTGTTTCCAAAATTTTCATATGGCGAATCAAACTTTGCTCTCGCTGCTTAATCGAATAAAGTAGATTATAGCTTCATCTCTTCACTAGGTGGGGAGACGAGACGTTTCGCGGGCGGTCGGCCTGGTACAAGCCTGATCACGAAACGCATCATTAAACTAGGATAGTTTAAGATTTTCTCCGGATCTTGAGCAAAAATAAGGAGATACGGTTTTAATGGGGTGCACTTTCCCAGTTAACACCCGACAAGTAATAAAGTTGCTAAGCATGAAGAAAGCATTGTTGTTCCTTGTTCCGGACCCGGGTTCGACTCCCGGCAGCTCCACAAAATATCACAATTAACAGAAAACGGACATCAAATGATGTCCGTTTTCTGTTTTTCTTTAGTCATACTTTTATCTTTCCCTACTAAAGTCAGATTTTACCTCTTAAATACAAAAATCTAACACCTGAATGTTCGATTTTAATATGTGAATTACAGTTTTTGTCATCTGAATTTAGATTTCGTGATGTGAATATCAAATTTTGTAACATGAATAAAACATTCAATAATGTGAATATTAGTTTATAATATATTAATTAGTCGCTCCTTAAGAAAGATATAAGAATCATAGATCTAAGCTGTTGATTCATAAAAACAGTAGAATTGAGTAGTCATAAATTGCAAGGGAAATCCTATATTTGGGCAAAATGCTTGCAAATTATGATACGCAAATCGCCCAATCAGAATCAGAAA
>Ga0302288_1001550_pt1 | contig 14799 bp, 6 predicted proteins | sample III_Fen_N1_1_FD_194549 | JGI IMG/M metagenome (GOLD analysis project Ga0302288, IMG submission 194549) | Peat permafrost microbial communities from Stordalen Mire near Abisko, Sweden - III_Fen_N1_1 | ecosystem: Environmental > Terrestrial > Soil > Wetlands > Permafrost | place: Sweden: Abisko...
TACAACTCAAATATCAGATTACAAACATTTCGTTGAAGGAAATTAAGAACATCTTCATATGTGATTTTGAAATTTATTTGTTGACAACAGCAGGCTGTAATGCCAACACAACAGCAAAATTTATGCAATTTTTCAAACGCATCATCCTTATTGCTCGTAACAACGGATTGATTGTCATTGATCCTTTTGCAAATTATAAAATTCGATTGACAAAGGTGGATCGCGGTTACCTCACACAAGAGGATGTAGAAAAAATACTTAAGAAACAATTTATTACAAAAAGATTAGAGTTGGTTCGTGATATATTTGTTTTTTCGTGCTTTACTGGATTAGCATATATCGATGTAAAAAATCTTACATCGAAAAATGTCCGCACTTCGTTTGATGGGAATTTATGGATTATGACAAAACGGCAAAAAACTAAAGTTGAATCAAATATTCTCTTGCTAGATGTTCCTAAGATGATTTTGGAGAAATACAAGAGTGTATCACCCAATGACAAATTACTTCCGATTTTGAGTAATCAGAAAATGAATTCTTACCTGAAGGAAATTGGGGACGTGTGTGAAATAGATAAAGAGTTGACGTTTCACTTAGCGAGACACACTTTTGCCACAATCGTGAGCTTTTCAATCATTCAGCTCATTTTAAGCAACTTGCAATTAGAAAAAACTCAATAGGTAATGGATAAGTAACGAGCTAAACACGTTGGTTTGCTTTGATTTGCAGTCAGTCAAAATAACTCTTTGACAAAGGTAGAAAAAGATTTTAGATATGCAATGCCCAAACCATCTTTAGTGAAATGCAAATAAAAGAGACCTTGAAGTCTGTATAAATTACATCCGGTCTTACTATATTAACTCATACAACTATTGTAATTTTAACCGTTCTGATTCTTTTTCCAGATATGATAAATCAAATTTGTTTATATTGTATTGATCCAGATGAAACTGGAATATTCCCTTTTTATATTGTCGTGTCGCATCATCCTCCTTTGCTTTTAAGAGAATTTGGTAGAGTGATACTTTTGTAGTCTTCATTACCTGTATAACCTTATCCCACGTAGCAATATCCATTATGTATAAATTTTGTGGTGGTAATAGATCTACTCGTAGATTATTTTCCTTAGCATAATCATAGGTTGTTTGTTTGAGTAAGTTATCCCAAATGTCTAATCCATTACATATATTGAATTCTTTGTAAGTGACAATGATACCAAAAATTTCTTGTTGAGCATTTTGCAGATTATTGGCTACAGTAAGCATTTGCTTAGCATATGCTTTGACTATCGAATCCTTCAAGGCATTGTAAAACAACAAACTATTAGGCAAGATACTTGGACGGTTAGGTAATTCTATAGCTTTACATTCGATAAGAATAGAATTCTCAACGACAAAGTCAACGACCTTACTTTCTTTTGAGATGATTTTTCTCAAATCATTTTCAGAAATATACTGACATTTAGCTTCTGTCAATCCTAATTCCACATATTTTTCCATTCTTCTTCCAAAATGTTCGGTAAATGACGGGTCATTAGCTTTTAGAAAATCGTATATGTAATAGTTGCAAACATAATTGAATACATTTCGATGTATAACCTGAAGCTTATTGTCTAAAAATTGAAAGGGGTACATGGTAAAGAATGACATCTCATAGTATTGTAGATCATTATCCTTAATTCCTCTTTTGTAATTGTTTATGTGATCTGCATAACCTGATGGATTTAATGTTAGCAGGTTAATGTATGAAAGAACTTTTTCTTCACTTGAAATTTGACATAATATATCTATCATATCCGCCCAAATAAATCCATCAAAGAAACTATTTTTCGGATCAATTTTATTTGAATTAATATACAGCCACATTACAAGATTAAAGAGGATGAAATCTTCTATAGTCAGTCCGGTAAGATGCTTGAATTTATCACAGGTATTGTGTTTGATTGTGATTGTAGTGTATAATGCTAACTGGCGGTGGAAAGTGTCAGTGTGTACATATTTTTGAAGATAAAATTGTTGGTACCCAATTACAAAAAGAGAATCACGCATTGGTAGTCTCTTCAAATATCTGACATAAAGCGTTCCGTTGAATTCTTTCATGTAATCCATCAAAATTGCAACATCTTCTTTATGGGGCGTTTTATATGGATATTTCTCTTCTGCATACAGATAGGTCCATTTTACAAGCGTAAGCACCTCCCAAACTGGAAAATTGAGAATCTTGTTTAGTTGTGCATAACGCAGTTGCTCGTACAAGACTTTTAGAAGCAAATCCTTTTTATAACAACGTATCTTATTTCGTATATAACTAAATTCCATGAGTGTGAATATTAGAGGAAAGCATATCAAGTAGGTTGTTTGACTCCTCCTCTATCCATTGATTTTTTCTTATCAGCTGGCTGATAAGCTCTATTTCTTTTTCAGTGAAGTAGGTTTTATCAAATCCGGAGAAATCTGAAGAATGATTCCATTGGCTATTATGATTGGGGGAATCAACCGGTAACGTATGTTGGAGATTTGACGGAAAAAGTATCTCGATATTCTTATTTTTCTGCATCAATATATCTTTTATCCGACAATAAATTTTCAAACCATGGTAATCCCAGTCACATGAATAATACAACGGCCTATTAAGCTTTTCATTACTAATATGCTGAATGTTAGCTGTATTATTTCCTCCAACATACCAAAGTTCAATATTACGTTGACGAGCCTCATTGGGCTTTTTAAGAAAATCCAAATTTTCACAAAGCACAATCAATTCAGGATTCAGGCAATCTACTACAAACCTCCATTGAAGCACCTTGGGATCTTCTAACGGAAAATCTTCAATCTCTAGTATATTACGCACAATCTTATCCAGCCCTTGATGTGTTTCTAAATACTTTGAACCTCCATATTTAAATACCTCACTTGAAAATGTTCGACGAGTAGTCAACGATTTCTTAATGTTGTCTTTGTTGTTATAAATAAGTATCAAGGTTTTTATATCTTCTACTGTGTACGTCTTTCTTCCGTCAACTTCAGGTTCAATGCTACGAAGAAATGTTTCGTATTCTATAAAGTCTTCTAAAAAGTTCTTTTGAAAATAAGTATCGTAACCAGCATTTTTTATCAGATAATTACTATTTCCATGCTGGTGATCAATCAATTTTCGCCTTTTTAAAGCCTTAAACTGACCATCTTTAATCACGGCTGAGTTTATTTTTCCGTTTTCGTATAACGTATGCATGGCTTTTAATATGCGCCACGTAAGTTCTTTATTCATGTTGTCATATACCTGTTAAGCTTCATTTTATATCCAATTTACTTCGAATAGCCATTGGAGTATAGTTTATTTCCTCTTCGGTCTCTGTATTCCGGTGTAGGATGTAAATGTATTGGTCATTATACCGTCCCAAAGGATTGATAGCGAAAGTAATGATTTGGTAGTCGTATTTTTGAGCAATATCATACAACATATCAAAGTTTGTGCCCAACCCTTCAGCCTCGTCAATTGGCATAAAACGTATACCAGTTTCGTTTTCCTGATTCTTTCTCCTTACAATGGATAATCGGGCAATACACAGCAATGCAATCGCAGCATAGGTTTGCCCAGTACTTCCCTTGTTAGACTTTCCGCTTGCATTTTGCATTTCAAGCTTAAGGGTCATATATGAGTTAGGATTCAAAAGATCACTTATAGTAATTTCGGAAATATGATTCTCCGTTAACTCCCGAAATGCTTTCAACATTTTTTCTTCTATTGAAACAGATGTGGATAATTTACCTGCAATTGAATTTTCAAATAAATCCAGTTGCAAATTGGATTTACTTTTAAAATCAGAAAGCCAGTTAATCGGAAATTCTTTTGAGGGAGTATTTACCAACTTCATTCTATAATTTCCGGAAATTCTTTTCTCGCTATCATTAAAAAAATGGTTTATTTTTCGGACTATATCAGCTTGTGCGCTGACAGCACTCTTAACATCGTCCAGCAAATCAATTATTCGTTGTATTTTTCGTTGGTTTAAATCCCTATTTTTGTCATTGATTCGTTGTAGATGAGCACTAACTTTACCAATTACGTCCTCTTCAATTATTTCTTCCGTTCCAAATACTTCCGGTAGTAAATAAGCAATTAGTTCGGAAAAATCTTTGTTGCTTTCAAAACGATATATCTCGTTAGAAATAAATTCAGTTATAATAGAACTAAACTCAGCATTGTAATTGGCTTCTTGTTCTATAAAAATATTTTGCTTTCTCTGGACTAATTGATAGTTAATATTTATTCCATTTAAAATGGTCTCTTCATTATAATCTAAGATGTAAGATTCCTTCTTCTGCTTCAATAGATTTACTGCATTATCCAGCTTTTCCTTTTCTTCTTTTAGGGTGAGCCCTAGTAATACATCTGGCTTTATTAAGAGTGATTTTTCTTGAAAACACTGGAATTTATTATCAGAACCGAGATAAAAACTTAATTCAGATTTCAAGTTTTCTTCTTCCTGAGACAATTCATTTTCGCCTAAAATACTATTGTAATATTCTGACACTTCTTCAACTAGTGCATCTGCTTCATTAACTTTTACAACAAGAAGATTGAGTATGTTTTCATTGCTATTTTGCGTTTTATAGGCTTCATCTATCTTAATCTGGGCATTAGCAAATTCATGGATAATTGCGTCGTTTCTTTGTAAAGCAGAAATATAGGATTGAATTTTTGTCGAATCAACATTTAATAAATTAATGTCTTTGAATTGTTCCAATTCATCTCTTTGTTGGTAGGCTGTAATTGCATTTGTTACATCTGGTAAATCGGTAAGGATAGTGTTTATGCTATCCAATTTTTTTTGTTCTTTTTTCAGTTCTATTACTTCTTGCTTAATGCTTTGAGATTGCAAAGTAAAGTATTTGTCTATAATACTTCTGTCAATTGTATTGAGTTTTTGCTCCTGAATATAATCGACATATTCCCATATTCCATCCAGATTAATCCAAAATCCATCCGTATTTTCTTCAATCTTTATGTTTTCGAATAGTTTTTCTGGAACAGGTAAGTAACGAACTTCCTGTGTAGGATTATCCGGTCTTTTTCTTGCAAGAGATTGGAAGTGCAACACCAAACTCTCTTCGACTCGTGTCAATGGTCTACCAAGTGAAACTGCCCAGTTAGCCAACGACTCAGGATTACCTAAGTCCGTATATTCAGACATACAGTTTAAATGTTCAATACGGGTTTGTATTTGAGGTTTTCTGTTTATGTAATAATCATTTCCAATCCTTAATCCATTAATCCATTCTGATTGTTGAAAGAATTTTCCTAGTTCATTAGTCAATAATCTTGAATTCAGACTTTTATAATTCGTGTGTAAGTTTTTACTCTTTTTATAGTCTTCATATACTTTTTCTAGTTCACTCTTTTCAATTTTTAATTCTCCAAGCAAACTCTGCGCTTCCGTCAATATATCATTCTCTAGTTTTGCTAAATTGTAATTTTCCAGAGCTCTTTTTACATTTTCAGCAATACTATTTTTGTTTGCATTGGCGTAGTCAATGTCCTTTTTGGCAGCAAGAATCAATTGTTTCAGGCTATTGAATGCTTTTCTGAATTTCACTTTATTCGTTGTAAAACTTTCCAATAATTGGGCATGTTCATATTTCAGATATGACAATTCTTCTAATCGGTAATTCTTTTCAGAATCTCTTTTTGTCTCCAGCAATTTTTTTAGTTTAGAAACTCGTTGAAATTTTCGGTCCAACAATTTAATAGACTCCAGATTTTGTCCATAGGAAAACACAGTAGTCTCAAGTTCCTTGACAATACCATTATATTTGATATTCAACTCCTTACTTTTCTCATGACCAAATAAAAAATTTAAAAGGCTATAACTGTCATTTATTCTTAAGTCCTTGCCTCGCGAAAAAGACTGAATGATTTGAGCATAGTCCTTTAATGTCTTTTCGTTGGCGGTTAAATCTAATGGAAGAATGTCGTTATTGTACAAAATCCGATGATAAGTACTAAACTTATCCCACCTTGAAAAAACCAAATCTCTACTATCCATTATCTCAGGCAATTCATCTAATGCATAAACATCATCTCCATTTTTTAGATCAGATGCTTGCAACGGAATACTCATAGACACTAATTTGTCATTTTCAATTTCTATACTGGATTGAATTATGAACGGTTTAGTGTACTTATTCACACTCTCAAGGTAAGCGCCTATAGTTATGAATTTTTCATCGCCCATTTCAATATTGATAAAGGCATAGGCAATGTCAGTCCCTTTTCCAAGCGTTTTCAACACCAGGCCATCGGGGTCTCTGGGCTCTTTCATGGTTGATGTTGACGATTTGAATACTGTTGAACCTACAAAAATCAACTGAAGAAGGTCTGCAATAATACTTTTTCCAGAAGCACTGTCACCCATGAAATCAGTACGTGAAGGATGAAAGATGTAATCACACTCTTGGTGATGTATCAACCCTAAAGTTGAAAGACTGTGTAAACGGGGATAGTTTTTCATGTCAACTTTCTTTCAGTATTTCATCTATGTTATTTATCTCATCAGCAAATTCCTTTGTTAATCGTTGAAATGAAGGAAGTATCTCAAATGTTCCATCTGTTTCCATTTCAATCCATTTTATTTTATTAAATTCATCAAAAGCATTCTTAATACATGCATCTATCCTATCATCGTTCAATTGCGTGGATTTTTCTCTTCTTACTTTTGCCAACAACCGTACAATTGAGGGTTTCAAATCAGGGTAGTCTAGCCTTATCAATCGTTGAAACTTGCTCAGGGTATTTAATTCAATATGTCGATCAATATAGTAAATTTTATAGAGCAATAAGCCAATGATGATATTTTCCAGGGATATTACGTGCCTATGGTTTAGAGGGATTCCTGCTTTAATGTCAGGATAGAACTTCAAGTAATAATACTTTTCCGAATCATATCCACCCTCTTCAAGCCCAAGTCCAAAGAATTCAAGGTAGTATTGTCTCAAGCTGGATGGGAAGCGTTGTATATACAAAAATAATTCTTTTTGTTTTCCACGTTCTTGGATGTGAACTCCATCCTTTAGCGCAGAGTCCAACTTAGCAAATAGTTCTTTACCTTGCAAACAGTCCAGAAAATCAAATTTATTTTTCACTTCCGCTTCATCCATATATCCCATATCTCGTAATTATATTTTTGTGATTGAATGATTTTCTCTTTATCAATAAGTACATTCCATTTTTCATGCTTGTCATAAATGCTTATCGATTGGTAAATGACGGTTACAGCTAATTGCAGGTCATTGTCATGTTCTTCAAGTATTTCGAAAAATTTTTCTGACAGATTAATCTCAGTCGAGTATTGTGATTCTCGTTTAATTTTGTCAAGCCAAATGTTGATATCCATCTGTCTAATCCACTGTTGTTGGCCTATTTTGAAAGCACTAGCTTCTTTTTTCAAATCTTTGACGTACGCTGTACGTTGATTTCTTGGAACCTGAAATAATTCATCCCGTTTTTCAACTATCGTGAAATTTGATGTCGGATAGTGGATGAAAAATTCTTCTTTATCGCGAGGAAATTTTAATTCCCCTGAAATGACTTTTGTTTTATCCAACAGATAGAGTAAAAACTTTTCAACGTTTGTGTCAAAACGTTGTCGGTTAAGTGACGCAAAAAATTGTTGGATTTTAGGTTGGATCTTATTTATTCTGGAATCAACCATACTCAGCATGATTTTAATGCTTTCAAAATAGTCAATTGCTACAGTTGCCTCTTCATCAATGCTCTCATTATATTCGCGAACCGGGTGAGACATCAATATTGTTTTTATTTTATCAATTTCTCGAAATGCCTGCCTTAACTCCTGATTTTGAACTCGTATTTCATCTATTTTAGATTCAATATCTTTCAATGCAGTTAAGAGTGGATCTTTTTTAAGTTTAGCCCTATCACTAAACTCGGAAACCGATCTGTCAATTTGTTGATTCAGGTAGTCAATTTGTTCTTTAAGATATGTTTTTGATTTGTCGAAGTGGATTGTTAGCCAATTGAATAAATCATTTTCAGTTACTGCACTTTCAAGCTTTTGATGTAAGTCGCTACAAGTAATTTCAATTACAGTTGTATTGAATCTTTCAGAAAGCATTTTCGACACCTTGTCACAAAGATAAGTGGCATAGTCTGTGAATGAATAGGTTTGGTTTTCTTCATTGTAGAACAAAAAGAATTCCTGTAAGGCCATTATGTGAGAGTTGTAAAATTCCCACTGTTGCCGACCTCCCTTCATACTAACTTCTTGAAATGCCTGTCTAATATGCTCCTCTTTGAATACTCCTTTATCAAAGTAGCCATTTTTAGTCCGTTCATACAGCCAGATAATAGCTAACCCTTGTTCTTTCTTAGGAAAGAACATTTCGTAGGTATTTTCTATTTTAATCTGGTCGAATATTGAAGGCATAGTACTACTTATAGACTTTGTTGTTAGAATGCTACCAATTCAAATTGTTACAATTTAATTGTTTTTTCAAAATCAAATTAAAGATGTTCATCGTAAATTACAATAATATTTTCATGACTAGAATCAAGAATAGCTTTAGGATTTTGGTCTTTGCCAAGTTCTTCTTTTGTATATCTTGCCACACTTTTGGAAAGATAATCCTTAAGTAAAGTGTCTGTTACATATTTATTGTTATATATGACCTCTGGTACTTGACCACTAATTGCTTTTACTAAATGGTGGGTCCAAATACCATTATTCAAAACATCGCTTGAATAAGAACTTTGTCCAGGTTGGCAAGATAGAAATGTTGCATAATATGGAAATTCATTATTAAGTATTATTAGTTCTTCAACATTAACGTCAGAAATTTGACTTCTTTCATATTCATCTTGAAAACTTTGAGCACAAGCATCAATAAAGATAAGTGCATTCTTGCATTTTGATTTTTTTAGAGGGTCTAATAAAACTTTACTTAATGAAACAGCAGTTTCAGATATATGATGTTTATGCATATCGTAAGTTGATAAATAATTTGTGATACCATTATGGAAACCATGACCAACATAATAAAAAATCAAACGATCTTCGTCTGTTAGCAAATTAAATAATCCATATAAATCATACTCTAAAGAACTTTTAAGAGCTTTATCGTTTACAAACATCAAAATATCATTTTCATCAACATTCATTGAATTAATTAGTGTCTCTTTAAAACTTAGTGCATCATTATTTGCATATTTTACTTTTGTTATTTGATTCTCATCTTTAGGTGCATAATCTTCAATGGCTATAATAATAGCTACCGTTTTTCTAAAATTGCTAACATTCAACATTATTTGTCGTTCTGATACCTTTTCTACTAAAACACTATTAGCTTCCCTTCTTATATATTTTTGGCTTTCAAATAATATATCTTGGTCAGCTTTTTCTGTTTTGATTACGAAAATTGATTCTCCTCCACTAATTAAATAATTGTAAGTTACTGTTGGAATAGGAAAAAGTAATGATATTGCTTTCTTAGTAATGTCAACAACTCGAAAATCAGTACTAAGCCCAACAATCTCATTTGATGTCGGATTGTTTTCTTTAAGACCAAAAATCAAAGTGCCACCATTAGTATTTGCAAATGATGAAATTATTTTTGCTATTTTCTGTGGAACAAACGGTACTGCCTCAAAATCAAATTTTTCTGATTTAGGTGCATTTAGTAATGTTTCAATATCTAATTTAGAAATATCAATGTTTCTTATTGGAATTCTGTTTATACCAGTTTGCTTTAAAAGTAGTCCCAATGTTATCTGTTTTGGCATATTTAATCCGTCTTCACACCAAAATTCTGCATCAACATATTCAAGAACATCAAATTCTGATGTATAGAAAAGTAGAACTTTATCACCATCCGAGGGCCTAGCTACAACAGTTATATCATTTCCATTTTTTGTTATACCTCCAATGATACTTCGAGCGATTTCATAATGATCTTTACAATCATATTCAGGAAGTTTATTTAAATGTTCAATGATATTGCTTACTGATCTAGAAATAAGACTTTCTACACGTTTTAAATTTTCAAATTCTGATCTAGATACATGAAAAAACTCAGGAGAAATAACTCCTTCACTATAAGCAGTTTCAAAATCAGCAAATGAATTGAAACTTTGAGTAGACATTTGTACAGTCAAGCTTTGAGTTCCTATTTTACTATAAGTATTTAGTAAGTCTTCAGGTATAATAATTCCTTCCTGAGCAAAATATTCCTGAACTTCTTCAACAGAAGATCTAAGTAAGAAGTCCAACTTTTTATCGTGTCCAGATAGATGAAGATATCGACATAAAACTTCAGGTAGCTTTAAAAGTACATTATTACTATACCAAGGATTGGTTATAAAAAGGATTGTTTCATTAAAATGAACATTTACATTCTTTACAAAATCGTAATCTGCATACTTGATCTTAAGTTCTTCTGCTTGGTAAATTTCTAATTTTTCTATTTGAACTTCAATATTTACTAAATATTCTCTGGTATTATCATCAGTTGTATCTTTATTAATCCAAATTTTAAAATACGGAATAATAGTTTTCAAATGATCTATTAAGGTTAAACATTCTTCTTCTTGAGAATGAACTAACTCAAAATCGCTTTGATTTAGAATCTTTACTTTGAAGAGATTTAAGAAGTTTGCTATATTTGGATGTCGCTTATTTTCCGCACTAAGTTCTATGAAATAAAACTGATCTTGAAAAATAGACTCATTACCATCTATAAAATAATTAAGAGTTTCACATTCTGTGAATTTCTTTTTTGTATTTAGGAAAGACCCAGTATTTGCCCATTCTTCAACTTCTGAAATATCATCTGAACTCCAATTTGTACATTTATCTAATAATTCTTTATAAATTGATTGTATACGATGAAAATTGTCTTTTTTTGCTTTACCTTTTTCATTTATATCCGATGCAATATTTTTTAAAATTTTCAGATAGTCAACTAATTGTAAATTAGTTTTAAAATTAAAGAAAGCTTTCCAGTTTTGAGATAAATCCCCACCACTATAAATAGGCAAATAACTTCCTGATAATTTAGCAATATCTTCAGTGTTAATAAACACATTATTAGCTTTTTGACATATTCCCATCGATGTAGGAATACACTCATTGTTTTTTACAAACCATTTCAAATAATTAGCAACTTCATCTCCAGAACTTCTACCTGGATGTCCAGGATTACCCCAAAATGCAATAGATGGAGAATCTACATCATCTAAATCTAAATTAGTAATTATATCGTTCCAAAAAAGCTTGGCAAAAGTTATTTCTGATGTGTATAAAAGAAAAGTCAGTGTTTTTAGGTTTAAATATTCATCAGCATTGAACTTGGTAAGAAATGGTTGAAAATATTTATCCTTCTCCTCAAAATATTCAATTTTGAATAAATGCTTTTGAGTTAAGTCATGTTTTCTTGTTTTTTCATAGGAAATAGATGAGATACCTTCATTTACTCCCATTATTTTGAGAAAATGTTTCCATTGATCCTTTTCTGTGATTTTTACACAATATGATTTATTGACATAAATATCCAATTCTAAAATTTCCTCGATTTTGAGTCTCGGATTGTAAAAATCTGAAAGAAAACATTCTCTAGCAGGTAGTAGAGAGTCTTGTTGAGTTAATAGATTTATTCCTGATAATTGCTTGATTAATTTGTCTTCAAGATCTCCCTTTTTATAAAGATTAAAAAGATCTTGTATAGTTTGGATTGCATTTTCAAGGGTAACATAGTTATCAATATGGGGAATGATAGTTTGAGTAATATAAGTTATATCTGTTTTCTCAGTCATTCCTAATGTCTCTAACCAAGCTCTCGTTTCAGCATCTCCTAGAAGCCAGTTCTGCAACTCTTGATGTAAAAAGGATAAATCACTTTTAGGATTATTCCAACTTTTATCATCCGCAGCAGGAAAACATACTTGATTTGGACGTTTAATAGAGTTTTTATGATCCCAAATAAATGGGAGATTTAACAGCGTCTCTTTTGAAATATCTCTAACATTCTCCGAATCACAAAGAATCTTGAAACATTGTATTAGTTGAATATTATTGACTAATGTATGTGTGTTAGTAAAACTAGATGAAATTAGAAAAGCTGGAAGATCTTTCCAATCAAAGCATTTAGCACCTAGCTTTTTAAAATCTGACCCAAAACCAGTGTTTTTTGCGAACTTTTTAGAACTAATTATCCCTGTCGTTTCATAATTGTCTATGAATTTCTTAATAGGTTCTTCACCTATAAATAGTTTTTCAGAAAGAAACGTAAAGTCAACAATTGTATCCTCAATTTTCACTAAACTGTCATCTTTTGAAATAACAAAATAAACATTTTTAAGAGCCTCTTTAATACCCTCATTAAATTTTTTACCTAATTCATCAGTAATTGTTTCATTTGGTATTAATTGATATGCTTGAAATTTAATTTCTGTTTTTACTAATTTTGAAATCCACTTGAAAATTTCAATGGCGATATTTTTAAAAAGCCATTGATTCCATTTCGAATCAGCATGAAGAGATTCACGATTCGAAGAGGTCAAAAAACTGGTATTAACAAGTACTGGAAAAAAATATTTTGTTTCATCAGTAGGTAAATACGAATATATTAATCTTTCTTGGCTAGTTAGTCTAATAATACCTTCAAGCCCAACTTTGGCTGCTAATGATAGTTCTATAGTTTTTGCATTCAATAGTTTATCAGGGATATTTCGCTCATCCTTCAGTACCGTTTTTACTTCCTCTGGAATGATAAGGCAAATAGCATTTATTAGCCATTCAGTTTTTGAATCCTTACTATTTTTTAAAGTAATCTTATCATTATCATTTCGCTTAATTTCAACCTTGATTGGTTCTATTACTTCAAAATTAATCTCAGATATATTTTTAAGAAATAGAAACATATTAATATTCTGAGATAGATCATCAATAGCTTGAGTTGTTTCTTTTGTATTCTTCAGTTTAATTATTGTTGCAACATTTGCATTGATACTTTTAAGAAATTGATCAATAGGTTCTGAAACGTCATGTACTTCTGTATAAATTGGAATTATTTGCCAAGGAAATTGGAATTTTCGATCATTCTTTTGCTCCCAATCTATCTTCGATATATCATCCCAACCCCATTTAAAGGGATAAGAAGAATCAAATCTAAAATATTCACCATTACTAAATATCGTTACATTATCGGATTGTCCAAAAACTGATTTGAACCCGATGCCTTTATAGCCTGTTTTTGTCGGGTCCGATTTTTTTGTACCATTGTTTACATTACAAATTCCCTGAAGATCGCGAGGAGTAAATGGTTTACCTGAATGTCCAACAACTAAATTATCTTGAAATACTTTTATCCATACTTTAACCGTAGTATTATCTAGTGAAGAATCGTCTGCATTTTGAAGAAGTTCATAAATAAAACGTCTGGAATCTGTATATAAGTCTCCTGATAATGCATTCAGTGAACTAGCTTGATTTACCGCTTGACTAGGATTTGCATAATCAGTATTTTCTAAAAATATATGTTCAATATTTGTTTCTAAACTCATATAATCTTTTGATTTTATCGACTGGGGATTAATTCAACTCTTGAATTCTTTAGCGTGCTGAAGTTCTTTTTTACTATTCAATTAACACCAATATATCTTCACTATAAATTCCTGTATGTCTTCTTACAGTGCATATATCCACTTTACTTTATCTTTCTATTTATTTACATGCTAAAATGTAATAAATAGATAATGGAGTAATATTTGAGCAAGTATACAGCCATGAAATTATCTTAGGTATCTGTAACAATATTTTTGGTTGTTTTTAATTAATTTAGAGTCAAAGATAAAGACTTTTTTTTACATTTCTGAAATTCAGGTCTATTAATTTTGAAATTGTCAAATAGGCTTTTTATCTGGTCGAAACTCTTAATGGTTATATTCATAAAAACCTCTATCGTTTTATTGCATCAATATCCAAGTTAGCTTTGAATATAAAGTCGGTATATTCCGTTTCAAGTCAATATATGGTATAGTTGTGTCACAAAAAATTCAAAGTAAAAGTGTTTTAAAATTTTTAGCATTGAATCATGCTTGTTTTAAAATTGCTATCAATCTGGCTTCGTCATATATTATTATGACATTATTGTATTTTCTCTACTTGCAACTAATTTACCTTTCACTTTTGATTGTAATTTTCGCTTGTACTGTAGGATTATTGATTTCTAATTATTGACAAAATTTATTTTATCTATGCTTTTGGCTCAATAAATCTCATTTGAGACAAACTCCTGCGCAATACTTTTTCAGATTTCAATAATTTGCGAATAAAAAACTCTTAAATAGTTGAATTTCTATGCGGAAAAGTGGTAAAACCATTTCCCAGAATAGAATTTTAAAATAACACACATTATCGAGAATTATTCTTCTAAAACACCGACTTCGGAGGTGTTTTTGTCCCTGAAAGGGCAAGTCATTTTGAGATGCTGAAAGAATTTCAAGCATCTCAAAATACAACTTGCCATTTGCTAAGTGCAAATACGATTAGCTTTATTGAGTATCTGGAAATTTATCGAATTGAGCTAAAAAATGAGAGTGAATAATTGACTTCGGCTTTCAAGCTCTGCGAAAGCCTTATGTAGGACAAACTGAGACATACTGTGCCAGACTAAGACAGTTTGAAAAAGGGACTGATTTAATGTTTTTATTTGCATTAAATATTGATTAAGAACTTTCTTGTCAACAATAATTCAGGATAGATTAGATGGCGATTTTAATTATTTA
>Ga0302288_1001552_pt1 | contig 14792 bp, 10 predicted proteins | sample III_Fen_N1_1_FD_194549 | JGI IMG/M metagenome (GOLD analysis project Ga0302288, IMG submission 194549) | Peat permafrost microbial communities from Stordalen Mire near Abisko, Sweden - III_Fen_N1_1 | ecosystem: Environmental > Terrestrial > Soil > Wetlands > Permafrost | place: Sweden: Abisko...
GATGAAAGCCCTCAATTTAAAGGTCTATAATTTAATCGACTATTTTGACAAACCTCGACCTGTTACCTCCATTTATCCGGAAGCTGATGCGTATTATAAAGGCACTGAAAATCACGGAGTAGATGACCGGTTAGGAATTAAAAACTCAACTGACGGAAATCAGCGTGAATCATTTTTGAGATTTGATTTAACCGGTCTTGATAAAAATATCAATGATGTTGATTTGCATTTATCTGTCTTACGAGCGGGAGATGCAGGGATTACCTATAAAGCAGATTTTGTATCCGATGATTCATGGACTGAAAGCAGTATTACTCTTGCTAATCATCCGGCAGTCACTTATGAAATCGGACGTTGGACCAATAGCTCGGATGTTACATTGGACGTAAAGAAATCGTTCTTAGAAACACTGGATGCAGATAAAAAACTATCGATAAAACTGTCTGCAGTCAATGTGGTTGTCTCTCAACTTGAGTACGCTTCACGGGAAAATACAGTTGTCACTTTACGCCCACATTTAGAGATTACAGGAGCAGGTCCTTCAAATGTAGCCAATTTAGATGAGCTATACGTCCAGGCTAAAAGAGTCCCTGCCTTTAATCCGGACACATTGGTTTATAACTTATTACTTCCTGTGGGTACTACAGCTAATCCAGGTATCCTTTATGAAGTGCCAAACCCGGGAATGAATGTAACAATCACTAACCCGGTCAATGTCCTTTCAACCCTGCAGGCAAACAGAACAGCTACAATTAATGTCGCTTCAGCGGATGGTTCAAATCACAGGACGTACACGCTTAATTTCAATGTGGATGGGATTGTTTCTGCCGTTGATGAAACCAGTAATAATATAGCTTTTTCAGTGTTTCCTAATCCGGTTAGTATCAATGGACATTTAAAGCTGATCATTGAAAGTGTGAATGAGCAGAATAATATTATTTCAATTGCTGATTTAAGTGGTAAAAATATATATATGACCAACTTATCCGGATCAAATTCAATAATATCATTAACTGGAATATTAAAAGGGATGTACCTTTTGACAGTTAAAAATACTTCAGGAATGTCAGTTAAGAAACTTGTAATAAACTAAATTAACATGATTAATTTTAAGTGTTTATACATTCGAAATGTAATTACAACCCGGTCTTTTGTAGATTCAAAGTAAGTATACAGAAAATAAAAGAAGTTACATACTTAATGGCTTAATTGAAAGCATATAAAGTTGCTGATATAAATGGATTTAAATATTAAATAGTATGAAATCAATCCTCAAAGTTTATTCAATTATATTTTTCCTTTTTTGTATTTGTCTTTTACACGCATGTAAGAATGACGAAACTGTTTCCCCAATTCCTAAACCGGAAGGTACAACGAATCCTGATACGATTGTCAGGAAAGATAGTACCGGCCTAAGATATATTTCTCCGTTTCCTTTTGGGGCAGCTATTAATATTAATACGCTTAAATCCAGTACTGTTTACAGAAACACAGTTATTAAAGAGTTTAATAGTGTGACTGCCGAGAATGTCATGAAGATGAAAAATATCAGCCTGGGACGAGGTCAGTATTACTGGGATGATGCAGATTATTTGATTGCATTTGCCCAGGCCAATAAAATGCGTGTTCATGGGCATACATTGGTATGGTATAATTCGACACCTGCATGGATTGCAAATTTTGTAGGAACAAAGGATGAATGGAAAGCCATTTTACACGAATATATTTTAGCTGTTGTTGGGAGATACAAAGGTAAGATTCAATCATGGGATGTGTTAAATGAGGCTATAAATAGTGATGGATCTAACAGGGATTGTGTATGGCTTCAAAATATCGGTATTGAATATATTGATCTGTGTTATCAATATGCGCACGAAGCAGATCCCAATGCTTTATTATTCTACAACGATTTTGGTACAGAATATAGTGCGCCAAAACGTACAGCAATAAACAAACTTGTTTTAGATTTAAAAAGCAGGAATGTGCCAATCGATGGTATCGGTTTGCAAATGCATACCAGCATTGACAGGGCAAACAGTTCTATTCAAAACGCGATTGCTGTTGCTGCATCAACCGGGATGAAAATTCATCTTTCGGAGTTTGATGTAAATATAAATTATCAAAATCTTACTACCCTGACTTACAATGCTACTCTGGCTGCTGCTCAAAAAGATAAATATAAAATTACGGTAAAAGCTTTTTTTGATTTACCTGCCAGTCAACGGTATGGCTTTACATTTTGGGGCGTATATGATACTTTGACGTGGATTAATGCAACCGCTCCCGATTGGCCATTGCCATTTGATAATGACTATAATAAGAAGGATGCATATTACGGTATTTTGGAAGGCTTGAAATAATGTACTGATAATAATTTCAATAAATAATACAACTATGATCTCAAGATTTCAAATCTCAGTTCTGCTTATTCTGTGTATCTTTCCAATAAGAGGGTTTGCAAAGGATCATGCAATAACTGTCCCTGTAGAAGCAAGGGAGAATGCCAAAACCCCGGAATGGAAGAACTATGAAGCTCAAACAGTAGCATTGATTCCGGGATTTAAAAAGACCAAAGAGCCCGGGCTCAATCAATATGGTGGCTGGTTACAGGATAAAAGAGCTGCAACTGGATTCTTCAGGACTGAATTGATCAATAACCGTTGGTGGATGATCGACCCTGATGGAAATCCGTATTATTTCAAAGGTGTGGCTGTGTTCACTGCCGGTGATTCCGACAACCAGAAGAAGAACCTGAATAATAAATTTGGGAATGACTCTGTATGGGCTGAAAAAGAAAGCCGCATGCTTGAATCGTATGGGTTTAATGGTGCAGGTGCCTGGTCGGAAGTGAATGTGTTTCACAAAATGAAGAAACCGTTGCCTTTCACCGTTATTATCAACCCAATGTCCGGCTATAGGTCAGATCACCTGAAACGATTTGGCGGAAAATATAAGTTCAATGGCTGGCAGGGATATCGTTTTGATCTGGTTATGGTTTTTGATCCTGAATTTGATACATATTGTACCAGAAGTGTTCAGGAAATTACAAAATACAAAGACGATAAGTTCCTGATCGGCTATTTTACAGATAATGAATTGCCCTGGATGAATGATGCGTTAGACCGACACTTGAATTTTCTGGCAAAGGATGAGCCAGGCTACATTGCTGCTAAAAAATGGCTGGACGACCGTAAAGGGAAAGATGCTTCGGTAAGTGACATTACCCGGGAGGACCGCATGGCTTTTACTGCCTATTATTTCGAAACCTATATGCAAAAAGTAACTTCTGCACTGCGTAAAGCCGATCCGAATCATATGTACCTGGGTTGCCGTTTTAACCAGGATAAGGAACAGGAACTTACAAACCCTGAAATATTCAGGGTGGCAGGTAAATACATGGATGTTATTTCAATCAACCATTACCGGAAATGGCAACCCATCAAGGAAGAAATGGATAATTGGGCTGCATGGTCAGGCAAACCGTTTCTGATTACTGAATGGTACACCAAAGGTGAAGATTCCGGATTGCCAAATAATACCGGTGCGGGTTGGAATGTCCACACACAGGTCGATCGCGGTTATTTCTACCAGAACTTTACCATTGAATTGTTACGCAGCAAATCCTGTGTGGGATGGAACTGGTTTAAATACCAGGATAACGATCCGTTGAACCTTAAAACAGATATCTCAAACCGTGACTCCAACAAAGGACTGGTGGATTCTGCTTATAGCCAATATCTTCCAATGCTTCTGAAAGCTAAGGAATTGAATGATAATGTGTGGAATCTGATCCGTTTCTTCGATAAAAACGGGAAATGATATATCTCTCCCGGGTTCTTTTAAAACTGAGGATAGTTTTACTAATGAAAGAATGTATGAGTAAAGGTCAAAATATATTGTCCGGTTTTGAATGGTGTTATGAGTAAAAATATCTGAGTATGTGCAACTAAATACAAGATAATATTTATTGGACTATTTCATATATATAAATTTTCAGATTTTATTTTAACAGGGGTTTTGATCCCAAAGCCCTTAAAAGGACGATGCTAAGACGCAGCATCCAAAATTTATTTTTTTCACTTGGACATAAATGGATTACTCTTATTCCCTTTTTACTCCCTCTCCATTCGGAGAGGGTCGGGGTGAGGTCGTGGTTTTAATGTCAGAGGCAAAATAGTTCATTAAATCCCATTCATTAATAACCACAATAAATCACAACACTTCTTCGTTTAAAATTTTCCCACTCTTCAATTCCATTTTCTGGTAATTTTACAATGTCTGTGTCATGTCTTTTTCACCTGTTTTATGTTGTCAATTGTAAACTCAGATTTTCCGGAGGTGATTCAATATTAAATGATTTATGTATGTCCAGATTCTTGTTTTTTACTCTCATAGATAGTGAGGAAGTCATGCTAATTATGTAACTTGCTCAAAATAGGTGTTATAATCTTAATACTTACGTTGTTCCGTTTTTCATTAAATCAATTTTATTTAATCTGTTCCATTAAAAGATATCTTTGTATATTGAAAAATCAGATGTTTAAGTGTTAATAATCCAATCATATACTGACTGAAGTATAAATTTGTTCAGCCGTGGAAATTAATCTTTAAAATAAAAATATCAGACATGAACAGTCACAAATTTTTTGCAGCAATTGCTATTACACTTGCATTCGGTTTACTATCCTGTACTGACAAAACTCCTGTCACTCCGATACCAATAACGATTGTCCCGGTAACCCCGGTCGATACTACTCATAGTAAGCCCGGCGATGGGATTTATAATACTGTAAATACCCGTACAAACGCACTGAGTACTAAATGGACAGCTTACACGGCTAAAACAGTAGACCATCTGCTGGGATTTTCGTATTCGAAAGATCCTGTACTAGGTACTTATGGCGGGTATAAAGTAAACCAGTCGACAGCAACCGGTTATTTCAGGGTTGAAAAGAAAGGTGACCGCTGGTGGATTATTGATCCGGAAGGATATCCGTTTATCAACAGGGGAGTTGCTGTTTTTGTTGCCGGAACATCAACCAATCAAAAAACTGCATTGACTAATAAATACGGTTCATCACAGAACTGGGTGAATTCAGAAAGTAATTTGCTCAGGTATAATGGATTTAACGGGGCTGGAGCCTGGTCGGATGTAGATCTGATCCGTAGTTCTACAAAACCGTTGGCATATACCGTGATTGTGAGCCCTATGGGAGCCTATAATACCCAGAATTTGAAAAACTACGGGGGTACTTATCCGGTTATACCGGGAACTTCACAAGGATGGCAAGGGTACCGGTATGATTTAGCCATGGTGTTTGACCCTCAATTTGACACGTACATTCAAAGTTCCATATCCGTGATTTCAAAATATGCAACGGATAAGAATTTGCTGGGATATTTTACAGATAATGAATTGCCGTGGGTGAATGATGCCCTGGACCGCCATATCAAATACCTTGGAATCACCGAACCCGGATACATAGCAGCCAAGGCATGGTTGGATGCCAGAAAAGGCAAGAGTTCCACAGCAGCGGATATCACAGCAGCAGATAGGATTGCATTTAATGGTTTCTATTTTGAAACCTATGTTCAGAAGGTTGCAGCGGCTGTACGCAAATACGATCCAAATCATATGTACCTGGGTTGTAAATTCAACCAGTGGAGTGAAGAATTAGCGAGCTCCGAAATTTTCAGGGTAGCGGGAAAATACATGGATATCGTATCCATTGACCATTACCAGAAATGGCAACCGGATATGACCGTCATGACAAACTGGACCACCTGGTCGGGAAAACCTTTTATGGTGGTTGAGTTCTATACCAAGGGAGAAGACTCCGGACTGCCAAACAATACCGGTGCGGGTTGGAATGTGCCGAGTCAACTGGACAGAGGTTATTTCTACCAGAACTTTGCCATTAACCTACTTCAAAGCAAATGCTGCGTGGGCTGGCATTGGTTTACCTATCAGGATAACGATCCATTGAATTTAAATACCGATGTTTCGAACAGGGACTCAAACAAAGGAATTGTAAACAGTGATTTTACGCCTTATACACCGTTGATGGATAATATCAAAAAGCTGAACGAACATGTGTATGAGTTGACACAGTTTTTTGACAAGTAATTTGAATAGTAACATGAACGCTCAAATATTTTTATTGTTATCGTCTCTTATTATCCCGATAGGCATTGCTCTTATCCGAACCCCTCTCTATTTGAAACGTGAAAAGGATTGGACAATGGAATTTAGATGTTGGACGTTTTAATACAGTATTCCTAACAAACAAACTTTGATATTACAAACACTATTTTTATGAAAAACAGTAAACTGCTATGTATTTTCTTTGTTTCATTTCTGATTTTACCTTTTTTTGCTAAAAGCCAGGTTGTAAGTTCAACCCATGAACTCATTGTGGAAGCTAAAACAAAGCCTTCTACGGTTTATAAAAGTTATAGTACCCGTACCATTGAGCAATTGACGGGATTTAATGTAAAAAAAGCAGTTCCTGTCAATATCTACGGAAGCAGGACTGATAAAAGATCGAAAGCTACCGGATTTTTCAGAGCTGAACTGATTAACGGACGCTGGTGGGTTGTTGACCCCGAAGGATATTTAAATATCTGCCGTGCAGTAAATGCCGTTCAGCCGGGGAAAGGTACTATCTCAAACAAGGCATTCGCTGCCAGCTATGATAATAATCCAGCCACGTGGATGAGCAGCACCATGGATTATCTGAATGAAATCGGCTTTTATGTTGCCGGTTCATGGTCGGCTGTTTCAACAATTACTTCCAATCCACGCCAACTTACGAAACCACTGGCTTATACCATCATCCTGAACTGGATGAGTGGTTACGGCAGCAGCAGGACTTATCAGCAATCAGGTCATATGGGGTATCCGAACAATGCAATTTTTGTTTTTGAAAAAGGCTTTGTTGAATATTGCGACAAAAGAGCCAAAGAACTGGTAAAGAATAAAGAAGATAAAAACCTTTTCGGGTATTTCACCGATAATGAATTGCCTTTTTATGGGAAAAGCCTGAATATGTTCTTGAGATTGGGTAAAACATCACAAACGAATGAAAACTATCTGGCAACTAAAAAATGGTTGGCGAATAGCCATTTTACTGAAGCTGATACAACAAATGCTGAAGTGAGAAATAAATTTCTGGGGTATGTCGGTGAAACATACTCTAAAGTGGTTAATACTGCCCTGAAGAAATATGATCCGAATCACATGAACCTTGGATCCCGGGTGAATGTAAAGGAAGCATTAAATGATCCGTACTTTATGCAGGCATTTGGAAAGAATGTGGATATTCTGGCGATCAATTATTATGGAGTCTGGACTCCGGATAGCACTTCGATGAGCAATTGGGGTACGAACCTGAAGAAGCCATTTATGGTAACCGAATTTTATACCAAAGGGGAAGATTCAGGTTTGGCTAACACAGGAGGTGCCGGTTGGATAGTGAAAACCCAGTTAGAAAGGGGTTATGCCTATCAGAATTATACCCTGGCACTTCTGGAATCAACGTATTGCGTGGGTTGGCATTGGTTTAAATATATGGACAATGACCCTACCATCAAGGCTGATCCTTCGAATATCGATGGAAATAAAGGAATTGTAAAAACAGATTACGCTCCCTATTCCCCATTGGTTGGGAAAATGAAAGAACTTAATCTGAAAGTGTATAACCTGATTGATTATTTTGATAAAACAAAGTAATACATTTATTTTGTAAGACTCACACCCAAACCCGAAAGAGAAATTGTCTTCCGGATTAGCCCAGCCAGGTAAATAATACTATTTTTTTCTATGTGTTTAAATAACACAGTTCAAATTTGATAGAAATAAATAATTAACGTATATTTACGGCTTGAAATACTCCTGTTTTCTTACCCTGTGAAAGGATGCTTAAAGGGTTTTGATTCAAAGGGAAAGAAGCTTTTCATATATTGAAAAGAGTATGCAGCATAACCATTAGTAATCGATATCATTTATGAAACGTAATTTTCTGACCTTCATCCTGAGTTTTATTTGCCTGTTGAGCTTTGCGCAAGCAAAGGTTGACAAAAAACTAGTTTATCAAACCATGCATAAGGTTGCCGATTGGCAGTTGTCGCATTTCGAAGGCCAGGTAAATGCAGGATCTCAATATAAAAACTCCCATGCGCTGTGGTCCTGGACAAATGGTGCCATGTACCTGGGTATGCTCGATTGGGCAAAGTTAAGTAAGGAAGAAGTGTATTTTGATTTTTTAAAGTCAGTAGGGGAAAAGCAAGCATATACTCCCGGACCAAGTTTGTTTCATGCCGATGACATCTGTGTCAGCCAGTTATACCTTGAACTTTTTGCCCGTTACAAGGATTCGGCTATGATAAAACCCACGTTGAAACGAATGAATTTTGTGCTTGCTAACCGAACATACGGGGATCTTGATTTTACCCGCAAAGGGAATAGTGCCCGTTGGAGTTGGTGTGATGCCTTGTTTATGGCACCTCCGGCTTATGCCCGTGCAACAAGGATTACCGGGAACAGTAAGTATCTTGATTTTATGAATGAAGAATATAAAGTAACCTATGATACTTTATTCGATAAGTCACAAAGACTGTTTTACCGCGATACCCGTTATAAAACACAGAAAGAGGCAAATGGTGAAAAAATATTCTGGGGAAGAGGAAACGGATGGGTAGTTGCCGGATTGTGTATGATCATTGATAATATGCCTGAAAATCAACCTGCCCGATTAAAATACATCAAGCTATACCGGGAGATGATGGAACGTGTGGCCGGATTACAGGATAAAAACGGTTTTTGGCATTCCAGTTTGTTGGACCTGAAAAGTTATCCGATGCCTGAAACGAGTTGCTCCGGATTTTTTACATACAGTCTGGCATGGGGGATAAACAGAGGGTTTCTTCCGGCGAAAAAGTATAAACCAATTGCCCTAAAAGCATGGAAAGCACTGAACTCAGCCGTACATCCAGATGGAAAAGTCGGCTGGGTGCAACCCATAGGTGCCGATCCTAAAAGCGTAACTTTCGATATGACAGAAGTCTATGGAGTCGGAGCCTTTTTAATGGCAGGTTGCCAGATGTACAACCTGAAATAATTAATAATTAATAATTAATAATTACCAGGATGCTGAAACATAGGCTTTTGTAGATTAGCAAATATGTCATTAAATATCTCCGATTACTTAATACAGGATGACCTTGGGCAACCAATGAATAAAAATTCAAATTAATCAATTTAATAAAAATGAAAAAAAACAGCATTATTTCTATCACCTTATTCTGTATTATTTTTTGTTTAAGTTCAGTAAGAGGTCAGAAAGAAATTTATTTAGATGTCAATCAACCCATTGACAAAAGAATAGAAAGCGCCTTGTCAAAGATGACAATGGAAGAAAAAGTGGCTATGTGCCATGCACAGTCTAAATTTAGTTCAAAAGGAGTCCCACGTCTGGGGATACCTGAAGTATGGACCGATGATGGCCCTCACGGCTTACGCGAAGAGGTATTCTGGGATGAATGGTCAGGTGCCAAGTGGACCAATGATTCATGTACTGCATTTCCGGCTTTAACTTGCCTAGCAGCGAGCTTTAACCCTCAGATGTCACTTATTTACGGACAGTCAATCGGGGAAGAAGCCCGTTACCGGAATAAAACAGTGCTGTTAGGCCCGGGTGTCAATATCTACAGGACTCCGCTCAACGGACGGAATTTTGAATATATGGGCGAAGACCCGTATCTTTCATCCCGCATGGTTGTTCCATACATTCAGGGTGTCCAACAAAATGGTGTTTCGGCCTGTGTGAAACATTTTGCATTAAACAACCAGGAAGTCAACAGAATGACAATTGATGTTGAAGTAAGCGACCGTGCACTACGTGAAATATATCTTCCTGCATTCAAAGCAGCTGTTGTTGAAGGAAAAGCCTGGTCCATTATGGGGTCTTATAATCAGTTTCGTGGTGAACATTGCTGTCACAATGATTTGTTGTTGAATAAGATCCTGAAAGGTGAATGGGCTTTTGATGGAGTTGTCATCAGTGACTGGGGTGGTGTACATGATTCCGACCAATCGGTGAATAATGGCCTTGACCTTGAAATGGGTACATCTACAAACGGATTAACATCGAAAGCAACTTCTACATATGCCGAATATTACCTGGCAAATCCATTTCTAAAAGGATTAAAGTCAGGAAAATACAGTGAAGAACTTCTGAATGATAAAGTAAGACGGATATTAAAACTTATTTTCCGTACGACCATGAGTGCCAATCGTCCTTTTGGACGGTTTGTAAGTCCGGAACATTCAGCTGCCGCTCTTCAGATTGCAGAACAGGGAATTGTCTTATTGAAAAACGATAAGCAACTTCTCCCAATAGCAGTAGGAAAGTATAAAAAGATTGCAGTAATCGGAGAGAATGCAACCCGAAGTCTTACTATCGGTGGTGGGTCATCATCGTTGAAAGTGGCTTATGAAGTTTCACCTTTGCAGGGGCTCATCAATAAATATGGCGCAGATCATGTTATTTATGCCAAAGGATATGCTTCCGGCAAATCGGACTATGGGCGTGAAGCAGCTTCTAAATTAAATGCTGATTCTTTATTGTCAGCTGCTGTAGAAGTAGCTAAAAATGCTGATGTTGTTTTGTTCGTCGGAGGACTGAATAAGAATCATAACCAGGATTGTGAAGGAGGTGACCGTAAGTCGTTGGACCTGCCTTTTGGCCAGGATAAACTAATTGCTGCGTTATTGAACGTCAATAAAAATGTGGTGGTAATCCTGAACAGTGGTAATGCAGTAGCCATGCCTTGGGTAAATGAAGTGCCGGCTATCCTGCAAGGGTGGTATCTTGGTTCTGAAGCAGGAAATGCAATGGCAAACGTGATCACCGGGGATGTAAATCCTTCCGGTAAGTTACCATTTTCTTTCCCAAAGAAGCTGGAAGATAATGCCGCACAATCTTTTGGCAAGGAATCCTATCCGGGTGACAATGGAAAAGAAAAGTACATGGAAGATATCCTTGTAGGTTACCGTTGGTTCGACACCAAGAAAATAACTCCGTTATTTGCCTTTGGGCACGGGTTGTCGTATACAACATTTGAATATGGTAAAATTAAAGCCGATAAAACCACGTATGCCGGGAATGAAACTGTAAAACTTACCTTCTCCATGAAAAATACAGGAAAGGTAAGAGGTGCTGAGGCTGCACAGGTCTATATTTCTGATGTAAAATCCTCCGTGCTTCGTCCACTAAAAGAATTGAAGGCGTTTTCCAAAGTCATGCTTGAATCCGGTGAAAGCAAAGAGGTGGAAATTAATCTGCCGGTAAAGGATTGGGCTTTTTTTAATGATAAAACCCAAACATGGGATATTGAACCCGGAAAATTTATTATCATGATTGGGTCTTCTTCAAAGGATATCCGTCAAACCTTACCGGTTGATGTTGTAACTAAATAATATAAAAGATTGACAGAAATTAGATTCTGATATCAACTGATCTAAAACTGTTGACACGTCAATAAAAAAGAGGAACCGAAAGTTCCTCTTTTTTATTATCAGATATAAAATCATTGAAAAACAAACTCTTTTCAACTTTTTAGTCATTTTAATGTTATTCAAAAAATGAGTATATTTGCACTTTTGAATGAAATTATATTCTCCTAATCAGATTTTATTTCCATTTTAAGGTATATAATAATAACAAACTCCTAACTCCTTAACTATTCATCATGAGTCTATTAAATGATACCGGCAAATATGTTTTGCTAATGAAACGGGTCTTAGTATTGCCAGATAGTCGAAAAATGTTTTTTCGTCAGTTCCCCAAAGAGTTGGAAAAGCTAGGACTACAATCTTTACCAATAGTGATCATAATATCTGTTTTCATTGGTGCAATTATGACCATGCAAACTAAATTAAATTCAGCGAATCCCTTATTGCCCAGTTATACTACCGGTCTGGTGACCAGGGATACCTTATTACTTGAGTTTTCTTCCACCATTATGTGTCTGATTTTAGCTGGTAAGGTGGGCTCAAATATTGCATCTGAAATTGGCACTATGCGAATCACGGAACAGATTGATGCACTTGAAATTATGGGCGTAAATTCAGCCGGTTATCTGATTTTACCTAAGATTGTTGCATTTGTTGTAATGATGCCTTTTTTAGTGATTTTCAGTATGGCTCTTGGTTTAATAGGTGGTTATGGCGTTGGACTACTTACAACTATAATTACTACAGGTGATTATATATCGGGTATACAGTATGCCTTTGTTCCTTTTTATGTGTTTTATTCTGTAGTAAAATCATTGTTTTTTGCCTTTATTATTGCTTCAGTTGCCTCATATTACGGCTATTATGCATACGGAGGTGCTCTGGATGTTGGTAAGGCCAGTACCAATGCTGTAGTAAATGCAAGTATCCTTGTTTTGTTTTTCAATATACTTATTACCAGTCTAATGTTGAATTAATTTCATTAAAAGAGAAAATGATAGAAGTAAAAAATGTAGATAAATCTTTTGACGGAAATCAGGTACTGAAAAATGTATCTGCTGTTTTTGAAACAGGCAAAACAAACATGATTATTGGTCAAAGCGGTTCAGGAAAAACTGTATTAATGAAAAGCATCATTGGATTACACCGCATTGATAAAGGGCGTATTGAATACGATGGTCGTAATTTGCCAGATATGAAGATGAAGGATATCCGGGTTTTAAGGCGTGAAGTAGGTATGTTATTCCAGGGTTCAGCGCTTTTTGACTCACTGACTGTATTGGAAAACGTAATGTATCCATTGGAGATGTTCTCTCCAACTTCAAGAGAAGAAATGGTTGAACGTGCTTATTTCTGCCTGAAGCAGGTAAATCTGGAAGAAAAAGCATTCGGTTTAGCTCCATCAGAAATTAGTGGAGGCATGCAAAAAAGAGTTGCCATAGCACGTGCTATTGCCCTTCAGCCAACCTATCTGTTTTGTGATGAACCAAATTCAGGGCTTGATCCTGTAACATCACTCATTATTGACAAGCTGATTCATGAAATCACGCATCTTTTTGGAATTACGACCATAATTAATTCACATGATATGAACTCGGTTATGGAGATAGGCGAAAATATTATCTTTATCGAAAAGGGTGAGAAAACATGGCAAGGGAACAATAAAGACATTTTTCATGTTCATAATGAAGCACTGAATGATTTTGTGTTTGCATCAGAATTATTTAAACAAGTCAAAAAGGTAAATCAATGAAAATTATTTCGTACAACGTGAACGGGATTCGGTCTGCACTAAGCAAGAATTTTACTGAGTGGCTTCAGATGGAAAATCCTGAAGTGCTTTGCCTGCAGGAAACTAAAGCACAGCCGGATCAGATTGATACAATGCTTTTTGCGAAACTGGGTTATACTTCATTCATCCATTCGGCTGAAAAAAAAGGATATAGCGGTGTTGCAATTCTAAGCCGCATTGCACCTGACAATGTTGTTATTGGCATGCAACATGAAGGTTTTGACTCTGAAGGAAGAGTAATCCGTGCCGATTTTGGGGATTTATCTGTTGTGTGTGTCTATATTCCTTCCGGTTCATCAGGAGAAATACGTCAGGCCTTGAAAATGGAATTTTTAAAAGCTTTTGCCCCATTTATAAATGATTTACGAAAGACCAGGCCCAATATCGTAGTATGCGGAGATTATAATATCTGCCACAAACCCATTGATATAAACCATCCTGAAAGACAAAAAGGTGTTTCGGGATTCCTGCCCGAAGAACGTGAATGGCTTGATCAATATGAAGCTTCAGGCATGGTTGATTCGTTCCGTGTCTTTGACCAACGCCCCGAACAATATAGTTGGTGGAGTTTCCTGGGAGCTGCCCGTTCCCGCAATGCCGGTTGGCGAATTGATTATCATTGGGTGAGTAAATCACTTCGTGACCAGCTAAAGTCGGCCGCCATACTTTCAGATGCTGTTCATTCTGATCATTGTCCGGTCATGGTTGAATTAAAGTAGATGCATTTACACGCTTAATTTTAAGTATATCTTCATTTTATAATTTATTTCATTTTGCTTTCTCCCAAAAATCTCATTTTTAATGATAAAAAACAATAAATCTTAGGAATTGCGCTAAAGATGACCTAAAATGTTTTTAACTTTGTCCGTTCAAAAAAACTTTGTATTTATGAAATTCAATCAGTTCAGGCTTATATTTTTTATCTCTTCTATCATTTTACTTAGTTCATGTTTAAGTACAACCACTGTGACTGTAGCGTCAAGTGATCCAAGCTTTGTCTCACTGACCTTTGCTGCTAATGATAGTATCCCTTATTTAAGTACAGCAGTATTTACTCTGGTTGACAATACGATTGTAAATGTTGACTCCTTGCCCTTTAAAATCCGTGTTGATAGTGTTAATCCTACTTTTAGTTTTGTAAGTTCAGCCGCAACTATATTAAGATTCCGCAGTGGCTATAAATATAAAAAGGATTCTGCACTGGTTGCAGGTTCAGGTAAGGACACCATTGATTTCAGGCAGCCAGTGGGATTAAGAAATTATGCCGCAGATGGTAAAGCCTATAAGGATTATAGTATAAACGTAAATGTACATCAGGTTGATCCCGAATTGTACCTCTGGAGTAAAGCCTCCGATAATTTGAATGCATCCATCATTGCAAAAAGTCAAAAGACCGTTATCCTGAATGATGTCATGTATTACTATTTAAATGATGGTGCACGTGCCTATCTCTACACCTCTACTAATGGATCTAATTGGGCTTCG
>Ga0302288_1001555_pt1 | contig 14767 bp, 12 predicted proteins | sample III_Fen_N1_1_FD_194549 | JGI IMG/M metagenome (GOLD analysis project Ga0302288, IMG submission 194549) | Peat permafrost microbial communities from Stordalen Mire near Abisko, Sweden - III_Fen_N1_1 | ecosystem: Environmental > Terrestrial > Soil > Wetlands > Permafrost | place: Sweden: Abisko...
AGTATCAATTAATAGGCAGCGCATAACGATGTTACAGAAATTGTCTTCGTCGCACGGATAGCGTTTCTTCCAAACTTTCTTTGGCACAACTCCAAACGCTGCACCGCCATCTATGTGAAAAGTTCCGGTTTCTATTTTATGTAGTTTCATGTTTTTCTAAGTTTAAAGTTTGAAAGTACAAAGTTTATAAAGTTGAAATTAAGAATAAAAAGATTAGTTATAAAGTCTTTAACTTTACAGACTTTCAAACTTGTAACTTTATGAACTTAATAATTTTTTAGTACATTTGCGTTTCGAAATCATTTTTACTTACAAAAATAGGTAAAAAACTCAACTTTCAAGCGTATGCAACGAGTTCATTTTATTGCTATAGGTGAAGTTCCCATGCAAAATCTGGCGATAACTATTCACAAAAAGAACAATTTTCAGGTTACCGGTTCAGATACCGAAATTTTAGAACCGTCGCTTGGCCGATTGAAGGAGCATAAGTTATTACCCGACGAAATGGGATGGTTTCCGGATAAAATTCATAAAGGGTTACAAGCAGTTATTTTGGGAATGTATGTAACTGAAGATAATCCTGAACTTATTAGAGCGAGAGAATTGGGATTGAAAATATATTCATTTCCTGAATTTATTTTTCAACAAACGCGAAGTAAAACACGTATCGTGGTAGGTGGAAATCATGGCAAAGCAACTACAACAGCTATGATTTTGTTTGTGCTGAAAAAACTGAGGATTGATGCCGATTATATGGTTGGTTCTCATATAGAGGGTTTTGAGAATATGATGAAGCTTTCGTACGAGTCACGTATTGCAGTATTTGAGGGTGATGAAAGTATGACTTCAATCATTGACAGTCGTCCACAATTCCACTTGTATAAACCACATATTGCTGTTCTAACAGGTCTTAACTGGAATCGAAGCGATGTTTTTCCTACTTTTGAAGAGTATGTGGAGCAATTTCAGAAATTTACGGAATTAATGGAAGTTCAGGGACGATTAGTTTATTTTGATGGTGATGACAACCTCAGCAAGATTGCTCAGCAGTTGCGTCGGGATATTGTGCCATTTCCATATAATACGCCTAAGCATGAAGTACGGGAAGGAGTGATTTATCTGATAACTAAATATGGCGATATTGCATTAAAAGTTTTAGGTGAGCCGAATTTGCAAAATATGGATGCTGCCCGATTGGCATGCAGGCAAATTGGGGTGACGGATGAGCGGTTTTATTCGGTTATTTCTGAATTTGAGTAGCTTATTTTATTTGCAGCTAAGTGATAGATTGTTAATGATATGTTTTTTATAAACAATGCTCAGATAACCAAACTTGTAACTCGTAACTATTTCCTTGTAACTATTAAATATTACTGATGTTTATTTTTATTTAAAATGACTGAGAAACAAAAATTATTGGACTCCCGTTATATGCGTATGGCTCGAATTTGGGCTGAAAACTCTTATTGTGAGCGTCGGAAAGTGGGAGCATTGCTGGTGAAAAACAAAATGATAATTTCCGATGGTTACAACGGTACTCCTTCGGGATTTGAAAATAAATGTGAGGACGAAAACAATGTGTCCAAACCTTATGTTTTACATGCCGAAGCAAATGCTATCAGCAAAATTGCCCGTTCGCACAATAGCAGCGATAATGCAACTTTGTACGTCACCGCTTCGCCTTGCATTGAATGTGCCAAATTAATTATTCAGGCGGGTATAAAAAGGGTGGTATATGGCGAGAAATACCGCATAATGGATGGAGTTGAACTGCTGGAGCGGGCAGGAGTGGAGATAAATTATTTAGAAGAATAGACTTAAAAATATATGAACAAAAAGAATTTAGTACTGGTAGTAATCGTGTTCCTATCTATAGTTAGTGGAATTCTGTTAGGAAATTTATTGTCCCGTCGTGCGATAGGTGTTGGACTTTTTTCGCACAAAAGTCACAGCAAAGTATCCGACTTGCTTTCTATTATTGATGCACAATATGTAGATACGGTGAATGTAAGTGAAATGACCGAAGAGATGATGGCCGATTTGGTATCGAAACTTGATCCGCATTCGGTTTATATTCCTGCCGCCGATTTAGCTGATGTGAACAGTGAGTTGGAAGGTAGTTTTAGTGGAATTGGGGTTCAGTTTAATATCCAGAACGACTCGGTAATGATAGTGGCGGTGCTGAGTGGTGGTCCTTCGGAAAAAGTAGGTTTGTTGGCTGGCGACAGGATTGTACAAGTGAATGATTCTTCTTTTGTAGGTAAAAAAGTGACCAACGAAAAAGTGATGAAAAAGCTTCGGGGTAAAGCCGGAACAATAGTAAAACTGGGCGTTCGCCGTCGGGGAACAAAAGAAATGCTGCATTATTCTATTACACGTGGCGAAATTCCGGTTAACTCGGTGGATATTGCTTATATGATTGAGCCCGGAGTTGGTTTTATTAAGGTAAGTAAATTTGCAGCCACCACGTATTCCGAGTTTTTGGATGCAATAGCTAAGTTGAGAAATCAGGGGGCAAAAAAATATATTATCGACTTGCGCGAAAATAGTGGCGGGTTTATGGAACAAGCCATCAATATGGTAAATGAATTTCTTCCTGCCGGAAGGATGATTGTTTATTCTCAAGGAAAAGCATATCCTCGCTCCGAAGCCAAATCGGATGGTAAAGGAAGCTGTGTTGATTTGCCTATGGTGGTATTGATTGATGAATTCTCGGCTTCGGCAAGTGAGATTTTCTCAGGAGCTATTCAGGATAACGACAGGGGATTAATTATCGGTCGTCGTTCGTTTGGAAAAGGGCTTGTTCAGCAACAACTTCCGTTGAAAGATGGCTCAGCTATTCGTTTGACGGTAGCCCGTTATTATACTCCTTCGGGTAGGAGTATTCAGAAACCTTATGTGCGTGGAAAAGCCGAAGATTACGAAATGGATATTATGAACCGCTATAAACACGGTGAGTTTGATAGTAAGGACAGTATTCATGTGGCTCATTCGCTGAAATATAAAACCGTAGTCGGTAGAACTGTGTATGGTGGCGGTGGAATTATGCCCGATATTTTTGTGCCGCGCGACACGTCGGAATATACGCCGTATCTGAACAAGGTGGTCAATTATGGCTATTTATATCAGTATGCATTTCAATATACAGACCTAAATCGTAAAAAACTTAAAACGATGAAGACTTGGCAGCAGATGCAGCAGTATCTGGAAACTCAGAATTTACTGCCCGGTTTCGTTCAGTTTGTATCAACAAAAGGTATTCCCGCGAATCAAAATCAAATCAATATCTCCAAACGATTTATAATAAATCAACTGGAAGCTTATATCTCCCGTAACTCCTTAGGCGATTCGGGCTTTTATCCTCTTCTTTACAAGGATGATAGTACTGTAAAAAAAGCATTGGAACAATTGAGAAAGAAATAGAAACATTTGAGTATTCTAACAAAAGGGCTTCACTTTTTAGGTGAAGCCCTTTGTTTATTTCTGACAAAATTCGAACACTAACAATTCTACTGTTTAGCAACCTGTACCGAATAACTCCAGGGTTTTAGTTTCATTTCTTCGTTCTGCTTTGCCGGAACGGTTTCACCCATATAGGTCACAAATTCTCCTTTTATTTCGTCGGCTATTTTGAATGTTTGTTCTTTGTCGGAGAAATTGAACAGACAGAAAACCTGCGTTTTTTTGTGAAAACGAATATAACTCAATACCGAGTTTGGGCAGGTATTTCTGAGTCCCATAAAACTTGCATTATAGGTATTACTCCAAAGTGTGGTATTCCCTCGTTTTAACTGATTAAGTTTTGTTATAACCTCTCCCTTTACAGAGTAAGTCAATGGTATTCCCGGAATAGTATAAGTAAATACAGTAAATGCTTCTATTGGAGTAACTTCTATTTGCTCATTCTCACTTTTGTTGTAGGAATTATCTGTAAATAGTAGCCGAATATTGCCGGTTTTACATATTTTCGCTTCGTGCTCAAGATGCTTGATTAAATCAGTCGTATTCTTTTTTCGGTTGACAATATCAGTCATAATATCTTTCAACGAACCATCGAAAGTTGCGTCAAAAGCTTTCTGAGCCTGAGGTTGATCATCCCCGGCAATGAAAAAACAATCAGGTTTAATTTTATCAATAGCTTTTCGGGTGTGTATCCAGAAACTCTGCGGAACAGAGCCTGATTCATAGCAATGAAATCCATCAATATCAGCACTTTTTACCCAATAAGCCATGCTATTAATCATTGCTCGGCGTAGTTGTGGGTTCTCATAATTCAAATTAGCTGTATCCTTACAATCAGCTTTGGTGGAATTTATTGCATTTTCAGAACTATCTTTTTTGTACCAGTCGGGATGACTTTTCACCCAAATATTTTCACACGAAGTTTTGTTTGCCACCCAGTTGATGATAACATGCATCCCAAGTTTATGAGCCTCCGTCACCATATTACTGAAATCTGTTTCAGTTCCAAAAGCAGGATTTGTTTTTGTGTAATCTTTAGAAGAATATATGTCTGACAACCAAAGAATTTCAATGCCCATCTCTTTTATATGCGGGAGTTGTTGTTGTAGAGTCTTGAAAGTTCCTTCGGGGGTGTATTGTCCAATGTTGACTTTGTAGATATTTGCGCCCTCTATCCATTCCGGTGAGGTTTTTTTATATTCCAGATTATCCATTAAATTATCTGAATCGGCTCTTTTGGGTTTGCAGGAAGTTATAGTACCTGCAAAAGCCAATAATAAAATAAGCATTGAGAAAGTGTACCAGAATTTTTTTTTCATAAAGAATTAAATTTAATGTGTTCTCTTTGTGCGTTAAAGGAGCTCAAAAATACCATTTATTACCGTTGAAACAAGCTTGAATGTGTAAAGTTCATACGGTTGAATAGGTTCGTTTTTTTATTTTTGTTGTACAATTAAACAAATTGCATACCTTTGTTTAAGAAAACAAAGATTATCGTTGGCATTACTATCTATCCGATGAAAAAGACAAAGAAAAGCAAATCCAGGTTACCCAAATTGTTGAAGTTTGTGTCAATGTATGATAAATTGAAAACAAAGGGATACTATGGAAATCTGAGTTATACGTACTATTCAGATATTATTGGTGAAATATGAGCCTGAGACTATGTCATTCCATCTGGACCAAACCTGTTTTTCAGCTTCACTCAAATCCTATTGAAATACTGAAAATGAATATGTGGTTTATTTCATTATCAGTAAGTTATGCCAGAAAACTAAACGCTACTATTGTTTTGCATACCGACGACATTGGAAAACGGATATTTGAATACTTGCCTTATGATGAAATATATACTTCATTAACAGATATAGAAACTTCAGAATATTTTTGGGCTGCCGGAAAAATAAAGGCTCAATTTTTAGAACCATTAGGGAGTGTGCATATTGATGGAGACGTGTTTCTGAAGAAGGAAGGATTAAATAACCTGATTGTTTTTGGAGAGAATGATGTATTGGTACAAAGCGAAGAAAGCATTAATGAAGTATATCTGTCACACATTGAAATGTATAGACGATGGCTCGGGAAGTCGAAATTTCAGCAGATATTTACTCCACCTATTAAAGCGTATAATTGTGGATTAATTGGATTTAATAATGAAGTGCTGAAAGATAACTATATTAAAAATTATAATCAATTAGTCGGGTTTTGTTCTGCTAATAAAAATGTTGTAAAGTACATGGCAGGTCACACTTCAACGTTTATTCCTGATATAATTGCCGAGCAAATGACTCTTCCAAAATTAGTAAAAGAAGCTGATTTGAAAGTCAAATTTCTTTTGCCAAATGATGAAAATATGCAGTACGAGGCAATTAAAATTGGTTACACGCATGTGTTGGGAGGCAATAAGTTTGCGCATCTTGATAAGGTAAAGGAAAGATTACTTGAAGTGGACAAAGAATTATTCTATAAAACTAAAGCTCACATTGATACACTTTCGTGGAGTAAATTTGGCTAACGAATGAAGAATATTAGTGAGTTGGGTATATCATATTGAAGATTATTGCCTATTTTTGTCCAAATAAATTTAAAAGTAATGATTCAAATTAAAGACAGTGAATTGGCTACAGCAGCCGAAAAGGGAATGGATGAATTTCTCCGGATTTTTATCGATGCATATTTGAAAGCCATTGGTGGGAAACTGACGACCGAAACAATGCCTTTGCTAAACGGAAATCAACACACATTATTGGCATGGCATTTTTTTACTACCGAAATGCGTGATGGTGGATTTGTACAACTGATTCAGAACGGTTACGGCGGGTATATCTTCGGTAATCCTTTTGCTAAAGCAGTTAAACAATTTGGTGCTGTAGAATTGTCGAAGTTGATTTATAAAGCAAAAGAAATCTATGACCCTAATAAAGCTGCTCTTGAACGGGAAACAACTGATGAAGAATTCAATGCACTTTATGTTGATTTTGAGGTGTTTGACGAATTAGAGGAACTGTATTTTGATATTGAGGAACAACAAACAAATCTGATTGCAGCTTATGTAGATAATCATATTGCTGACTTTGCCGAAATAGTTAAGTAATCACTATTATCTGTTGATACATTTTTGAAATTAATATTCAGATAAACTGACTTGTAGCTTGTAACTTTTTACAATAATAAATCTTTTACTTTCTCTAAATCTTCAGGAGTATCAATTCCTACAGTTTCCACATCGGTAAATCCCACTTTAATGCGGTAACCGTTTTCGAGCCAGCGAAGCTGTTCTAAAGATTCGGCAATTTCGAGAGGAGATTGTTCCAACTGAGTCAACTCTTTCAAAACATCTGCCCGATAAGCATAAATTCCCACATGTTTGAAGTAGGAGTGAAGCGAAATCCAATTCTCAGGTTCAGTTCCACGTTTGTAAGGAATTACAGAACGACTAAAATACAAAGCTTCATTTCGTTTGTTGATAACCAGTTTTGGGTTATTCGGATTATTCAGAAATTCAATGCCATCTTTTTCAGTTATTTTTTTTGCAAGTGTAGCAATCTCAGTTTCCGGTTCTTCAAAACATTTTTGCAGTTCTGTAATTTGTTCGGGCAGAATAAACGGTTCATCACCCTGAACATTGATAACCACATCAAACCATTCTTCAAGTTTTGTAAAAGCTTCGTAGCAGCGGTCGGTTCCGCTTTTATGCTGGTCGGAAGTCATAATGGCTTTACCTCCAAAAGCTGTTACAGCATCAAAAATCCGTTTATCGTCAGTAGCTACATATACATGATTCAATGCTTTTTGTACTTGTTCGTACACGCGTTGAATCATAGTTTTTCCATCAATATCAACTAACGGTTTCCCCGGAAAACGAGTAGAGGCAAAACGTGCCGGAATTATTCCCACAAAACGTAATGGAGCGGTAGTTTTTGAATCAGAGTCGGATGTCATGATAGTGTTGAAAGAAAGATAGTTTATTTTAAATCGCTTCGTTTATAAAGTTTACGTTTCGTATAATCAAACCACCGTGTGCTTCGAATAAGTAACAAAACAATAAGTGGAAACGCTGCAATATTAAATGATTGAACAGAAAGTGCAAATGCGAAAAGTGCCCCTATTAGCAGAACCATATTAAATATTTGGTAGAAAAATAATATTCTGCGTAAAGTTACGGATTTAATCCAGATAAGAGTTCCTGTGATTATATTCAAAGGATTCAACCATAGTAAGTTCAAATTATATTTTACCAATGGATGTAATGAAAAAAACATAAGATAAAATACAATAAGTCCGGCTAATCCGGTTACAATTAAAAGTGCAGAATCAAAAATTTTTAGATGACGTTTGCGGCTTACATCCCACAGCGTAATTAACGATCCCATTAGCAATAGGACAATCGATATATTTAACGGTTTATAACTCCAGGATGAGCTATTATTTTCTTCTTTGGTTTCCACTTTATCAACTAAAACGTATTTGTCGTAAACTAATTTTCTGGATTGTCCGTTTGGGCTAATAATTTGAGCTGCTTGCAATTCATTCATAAGTACTTCAGGAAGAAACATAGCTTCACTCTGACTTGCCACTCTGTCAGCATCAATTCCGAAAACCAAATCAATACCAAATTTCAACCACGTGTCTGTACCCACGTACATACCTACCCATTGCCTAAAAGTTTTAGCATCAGTACTTATGTCGAACCTTACAAATCCTAGTAATGCGCCCGTTATTTTATCGCGTGGACGTGTAGAACAATTGTCGAATACAAAATTATATCTGTAAAATCTGTTCTGTGGTTCATAATTTTTGATTAATAAATTGATTATTTTCCTTTTTTCGGGCACAGTCAGATTTAGAATCTGCTCCCAAACCATTGAATTCCGTTTTTTATATTCCGGAAGGAAAATGGACGTTTCGTAAACTCCTAACTGATAGTCGGTTTCACCTTTAATAAATTTTGCATAGAAATCCTCTGTTTCAAAGCTAAAAATCCCATAATTAAAAACAACATCAATTCCTTTTTTCGGGTCATTTATTCGGATGGCGGTATGTCCGAATTTAGAATATACTTCTTCTCCCGGCGAACAGGTAATTAAACTTATAACTGCAGAGTCGCTAAAAGACATCTGTTGCGCATTTAAATTTATAATGCTCAAAAATATACATAAGACAAGAATGATTCTCTTCATAACTAGTTGGAGCTAATATGTGGAAAACAAAAGTAATAAATATATTTAATAATATATCATAACTTATTTTATATGTGTTTTTAATAAATCTACCTGTTCAAACTTCTTCCTACTCTTTTTTGTCGTTTTGAATTAAACGAAAATGTAATTTTTGCTGCAAAAATGTATTTTTTTAATAACATTGGGTTGTATATCTCAAAAAATCACTAAATTTGTGCTTTATAACATTGTTGTCAAACATATTTCTCGAAGAATTTTTATGGCAAAAAAACATGTTTCTGAACTCAAACCTATGGAAGAAATTCTAACTGTTTGGGATGTGCTTACGCCCGATGAACGACAGTTTATTAACAGTAACTATACCGTTCATGAATTCAAAAAAAATGAAATGATTCATTGCGAGGGTGAAACTCCGACACATATGATGATTTTGGCCAGTGGGAAAGTAAAAGTATATAAAGAGGGAGTTGGTAGTCGTTCGCAGATTATTCGTATGCTGAAACCCGGAGAACATTTCGGATATCGGGCTATTATTGCAAACGAAGCGTATAATACGAACGTTACTGCTTTCGAAACATCTACTGTCTATATGTTGAAATCAGAAATATTTTTGTCTATCCTTCGTCACAATAATGCTTTTTGTTATCGGTTTTTAGAAGAAATGGCTACTGATTTAGGCGCATCTGATGCCCGAACCGTTAATCTGACTCAGAAACACATTCGTGGTCGTTTGGCCGAAGCATTGCTTCTTTTACGAAAAAATTACGGCATGGAAGAAGATGGTGCTACTATTAGCATATACCTTTCCCGGGAGGATTTGGCAAATCTGTCCAATATGACCACTTCAAATGCTATTCGTACTCTTTCTAATTTTTCTAATGAGCATGTTATTGCCATGGATGGTCGCAAGCTCAAAATCATTGATGAAGAGAGACTTCGCAAAATCAGTAAAATAGGATAACCTACTTAAATTTGATAACCATTTCACTGATAACTATTCACTGAAAAAATGAATGCATCCCAAATTCATGCTACATTCAAATCCGTTTTACAGTTGCTCATTTCGGGACGATTGCAAAATGCTTTTGATAAAACTCAGACATTAGTAGATGAGTTACAAATAGGCGAATATTCCGACAGATTGAACGATTTGAGACAGAATTATCAATACCTTCTTCAGTATTACATTGCAGATGTTGAAGACCCACAGCGAAAAACGGTTTATAATAAGCTTATTTCAAGAGTTTTTTTGCTAAATTCAGAGTTGAGAGAAGAATTGATGCTTCGCAATTCGTCCAATTACGAATATTCTCAAAAACGTTATTTCCCTCATACAAAACGCTATAATTCTTCTTCCGAATTATTGGTTTCGCTTAATTATTTTCATTCTCAATCGGATTTAATAAAGAATCTTGATGATTCACATGAAGTAGAATTGAAGCGTTTGCGTTCGAACTATGAAACAGCCATCTCCGAACTTTTTACCGTTTTTTGGCTCACAACAAATTACCAGTCTGAAGAAAAAGTACTGTTATCAAAATTGATGCAATCCGACTATCCCGGTTGGCTTGAGAAAACGATGATTGTTTCGGCTATCACGCTCAATCTCTGGCGGATGTTTGATGAGAGTAAACTTTCATTGCTTTTCGATGCGTGTCAGCACGAAGATCAACGTGTCAGGCAACGTGCATTGGTTGGTGTTTGTTTGGTTTTAGCCAAACACGACCGTTTCATCTCTTATTTTCCGTCCATCCGAAACAGATTGGTTTTATTGGCTGATGATAGTCATATTGTTGAAAATTTTCAGAATATTATTATTCAGATAATTGCTACTGTTGAAACGGATAAGATTTCGAAGAGAATGCAAGAAGAAATTTTGCCCGAAATGTTGAAAATTAGCCCGAAACTGAAAGATAAAATGGATGCTGATAGTTTGATGAATACTGATGAGTGGAACGAAGAAAATCCTCAGTGGCAGGATTTGCTCGACGAAAGTGGAATTTCGGATAAGTTGAAAGAATTAAGCGAATTGCAACTAGAAGGTGCTGATGTGTATATGAGTACTTTCTCTTTGTTGAAAAATTTTCCGTTTTTTTCAGGTTTTAGTAATTGGTTTCTTCCTTTTGATGCGAAATATTCTGTTGTAAGTGAGTTGTTTGTAAATGATGATAAATCGTTGTTGACGGCATTTGTGAATAATAATGTGATGTGTAACTCCGACAAATACTCTTTTTGTCTAAGCATATTGCAGATGCCTGAATCGCAACGTGGAATGCTTAAACAATCGTTTAAAATGGAAGCGGAGCAATTGGACGAAATGTCGAAAGATGAGGCAATTTTGACTCCCGATATAACTGCAAAAAATATCTCGAAGCAATATATTCAGGACTTATTTCGTTTTTTTAAATTATATCCTCAACGAGCTGATTTTTCGGATATGTTTGCTTTCTCCTTAAAACTTCATCGTTCGTATTTGTTTGATATACTGGAAGTAAATGCAGGATTTAAGACCAGTATTGCAGAATATTATTTTTCAAAAAGTCATTATGAACAGGCGTTGGATTTATTTGAAGATATTCAGCACGAAACTCCTCCTACAGCGGCACTTTGGCAGAAAATTGGTTATTCTTATCAAATGACGTCTCAATTTGGGAAAGCATTGGATGCCTATCTGAAAGCTGACATAATTCAGGCTGATGATGTATGGACTATTCGAAAAATAGCACTTTGTTATCGCTTGTCAGGGAATTACGAAAAAGCACTCGAATATTACCGCCACGCCGATTTTCTTAAACCCGATCAACGGTCGGTTATGATGCAAATAGGTCATTGTAATATGGAATTAGGCAAATTTAAAGATGCATTGAATGTCTTTTTTAAATTGGATGCCCTTGAGGTTGATGATGTAAAGGTTTGGCGTGCTATATCGTGGTGTTCATTTATTTCAGGGAATATATCGCAAGCTGATTATTATGTAAAAAAGCTATTGGATGATGAACCTACTGCACATGATTATCTGAATGCCGGACATATTGCGTGGTGTCAACGAAAATTGAATGATGCGGTTGAATTTTACCGGAAAAGTCTGAATTTACAACAAAACAATCGTGAGATATTTATAGAATCGCTTCTCGATGATAAAGCCTATCTGATTGCTAATGGTATTGATAATGATGAGATTCCATTAATGATGGATGCATTGATGACCCCTAACCCCTAAAGGGGAACTAATCTACTTTTGTATCTTTATTTGATATATAGAACTATTTAAATTCCCCCTTTAGGGGTTAGGGGTTGTCTTTTAAAACCTATACCCTAAGCCCCATTCAATAAATTCTGCTTTTTGTAAATGAGTTTTTAGCCCGATTGAAGCAAAAACATGTTCGGATAAAGCATATTTTAACGAAGCACGCGTATATAACCATCCATCTTCTTTTTCAATGTCATAGCTATAGATGAATGGTTTTTTGAGAGATGAAGTTGTAGCACTTGCATAAGGCTCAAGATTTTTTATTGGGTTATAAAGATACAATCCAAAATGGAATCCGGCTGTGAGTTTACCTATCATTAACTCATGCTGCCACGAGATACCGGCTCTGATTTTATTACTTAATACATCTGATTTAATGTATGTTCGGGCATATTTTGTTTCATTCTCAGATGCGACTCCCGAGCTGTTTACTTCTCCGAAAACACCATCATAAAATGCATCCACTCCAAGTCCCATTCGGTAATAATTTGTGATAGGATAAAATTCAGCTATAGTAACTGACCCGATAGAAAAATATCGATTGTCTTTATAGTATAGTTGTCGTATTCCTCCTGAAACAATGATTTCTGTTGTCAGGCGTTTTGAAATATCAGGAATATTTTGTTTTGCAGGTGGAATGAGGTTTTTATAATTCGGTAAATATTTGAGTCCTATAAACGCGTTTATCATATTTATGCCTGAATTAGGTTGAATAATGCTACCGTTCGAAGCATGATTCCATCCAAAATCACCTGTCAGGCTGAGTCCTAAAGGCAACGGTACTTCCATATTTACACTTCCTGCAAAATATACATTCAAATGAGATCCAATAGCACCGTTACTTCTTTTGAAATTGACTTCTCCTGAAGGAAAATAGGCAGTTGCATTTTTAAATGTTTTGTTCAGATAACTAATCCCGACTCCGGGTTTTATATACATGTTAAATGAAGGTGATTTTATGACAGGAATATTTAAATATTGGTAAACAGCAAATAAATTGCCCAAGGAATCAGGATTGCTTAGGTTCATAAATACGGCACCAATTCCCACTTTCGGAAATCCAAGGAATTGATTCCAAGCTTTTTTTCCTGTTGTTTGCCACTCAATAGCAAATTCGCCACCGTTAACTGGTCCATTTACAAGGTTTTCCAAGTTTGTGGTTTGTTTAAGTATATTCCCATAAATATACTCGGCTTTGAACTCGTAGGTTGGTGCTTTTTGGGCATACAAGGCGGTAATTATGAAAATGAGCAGGCAAAGGGTAGTTGTTTTTTTCATGCGATTGTCGATGCTGATTAATTTCCGATTCAATAATTTTGGTTACCTTTGACAGCGCAAATGTAGCAAAATAATCAGTATTTATTAATTGTTAACGGATAAAATGTTTTCAGTTTTCAAAAAAGAGTTGCGGACTTTTTTTAGCAACGCCACGGGATATATTGTTATTGGTATCTTTTTACTGCTTACAGGATTATTTCTGTGGGTTATTCCGGGTGAGTATAACATACTAGATGCCGGCTATGCCAATGTTGATGGATTGTTCTATCTTGCACCATGGTTATTTCTTTTTCTTTGTCCTGCTGTTACCATGCGTTTTTTTGCGGAAGAAAAACAAACCGGAACATGGGAATTACTGGTTACAAAACCGCTTAGCAAAATTCAGATAGTGTTGGGAAAATACCTGGCCGGTTGGTTGTTGGTGGCTTTAGCTTTAGTGCCTACTTTGCTGTATTATTTCTCGGTTTCGTATCTTGCCGAGCCAGTCGGAAATGTTGATTCGGGAGCATTTTGGGGCTCATTTATCGGATTGTTTTTATTGGCTGCAGTTTATGTGGCAATTGGTTTATTTGCTTCTTCACTTTCAAACAATCAGATCATTTCATTTGTTGTGACGGTAGCGCTTTCGTTCTTTTTTTATTATGGTTTTGAAGTGTTAACGGGTTTTTTTGCTTCGGGTCAATCCATTCAGTTAATTGAGACATTCGGAATTCATGCACATTATAAATCAATGAGTCGCGGGGTAATTGATTCTCGCGATTTGCTGTATTTCTTGCTTTTAAGTACAGGTTTTCTATCGGCAACAGTTTGGAAAATAAAATAGCCCCCTAAATCCCCCTTAAGGGGGACTTTAAGAAAGGTTTTGAACTAATTATATACATAATTTATGAGTGACAAAGATATTTCCCCCTTTGGGGGATTGAGGGGGCTAAAACCCTATATATTAATAACCAACGATGATGGTGCTGATGCGAGGGGAATAAATGTGTTGACTCAATTGATGATGCAAATTGGCGATGTGGTGGTTGTAGCTCCGGATGGTGCTCGTTCGGCACAATCCAACGCACTTACAGTAACACAGCCAATTAGGTTTAAAAAAATTGAAGAGAAAGAAGGACTGAAAAGATATACTTGTACAGGTACACCAACCGATTGTGTGAAACTTGCTCTAAACGAAATTGTTGAAAGAAAACCGGATTTATTAGTGTCGGGAATAAATCATGGCTCTAATTCGGCTATTAATGTTATTTATTCAGGAACTATGGGAGCAGTGTTGGAGGGTTGCGAGAATGGAATCCTTTCTATTGGATTTTCCATTGATACTCATTCGTTAGATGCCGATTTTAGTCATTTTGAAAAATATATTTTACAAATTACTCGTGAAACATTGAAAAATGGTTTACCGCATGCTACTTGCCTGAATGTAAATGCTCCTAATGGGAAAATAGTGGGAGTAAAAGTGGCTCGTCAGTGCGATGGCAGATGGACGAAAGAGTTTGAGAAACGCTCTGATCCACAAGGGCGAGCCTATTTTTGGTTGACAGGTTATTTTGAAAACCATGAACCGGAAGCTGAAGATACCGATGAATGGGCATTG
>Ga0302288_1001558_pt1 | contig 14730 bp, 10 predicted proteins | sample III_Fen_N1_1_FD_194549 | JGI IMG/M metagenome (GOLD analysis project Ga0302288, IMG submission 194549) | Peat permafrost microbial communities from Stordalen Mire near Abisko, Sweden - III_Fen_N1_1 | ecosystem: Environmental > Terrestrial > Soil > Wetlands > Permafrost | place: Sweden: Abisko...
CTACCGTTCGAAAGGTGATGATTCAATATGTAAATCAAATTGACTCGCTCAATTCGATGAATAAATCGCTGAAAAATGAAAATGTAGAGGTTCACAAAAAATACCAGGCTGCTTCTGAATCGGTTGAAGCTTTATCAAAAGAAAAAGAATCATTGAATCAAGTAGTTACTCGTGCTTCGATTATGGAAGTGACTAACTTTAGTATGTTACCTGTCAACAGTAAAGGAAAAAAGACAGGTTGGTTTTCGCAAACTGCGAGTTTGCAGTTCAACTATACGATAGCTAAAAACGTAACAGCTCAACCCGGTGAAAAAACAGTATACCTCCGTATTACGCGACCTGATGACGATGTACTTACAAAGGGCTCCGGAAATGTATTCACTTACGAGAACAAAGAAATTGCATATTCGATAGCTAAAAAAATCGAATACACCGGAGATGCCATTAACGATGTAATGTTCTGGAAAATAGGTGAAATACTCCCAAAGGGAAACTATCGTGCAGAATTTTTCATTGATGGAAACCGAGTTGGAAGTTTTAAATTTGTATTTGAAAAATAGAAGATAGATAATAGTTAGTAGTTGAGAGTTAGTAGTTATGTAGTTTGAAAAGACTATTATCGAAATAATCCTGAACTGATTACTGTTCACTAATTACTGTTCACTGATTACTGATTACTGAAAAATGTCACAGGCCAATAAATTCACTCATGATGCGGACGCAATCGCTTTTGATGTAAAACATCGGAATACGATTAAGTTCAACATATCGCGTTATGATACAGCTGTGGGTAAAGGAATGGCTCGTTACAATAATGTTGAATTGGCCAAAAGGCAGGCGGCAACTATCAAACGTGATATGTTGCAAAATTGGGGGAAATATCTGATTCAATTTGAAGAGAAAATTAGCGCACGTGGCGTGAAAGTGCTTTGGGCAAAAGATGCTGCTGAAGCAACTACTTTTGTGGAACAGATTTTGCGTGATAAAGATGCAAAATTATTGGTCAAAAGTAAATCAATGACCACAGAAGAAATCGAGTTAAACGAAACCGCCGAACGTGTTGGTTGTGAATCGGTAGAAACAGATCTTGGCGAATTTATAGTGCAGGTAGCCGGCGAAAAACCCTATCACATTGTTACACCCGCCATGCATAAATCGAAAGGCGATATTGCTAAATTGTTCAATGAGAAGTTTGGGACACCAATAGACAGTACACCGGAGGAAATGACAGAATACGTTCGTCAGGTACTCCGAAAAAAATATACTACGGCTCAGGTAGGCGTTACCGGAGCTAATTTCCTTATTGCAGATATTGGTGGTATTTCGGTTACCGAAAATGAAGGAAACGGATTGATGTCCACTTCATTTCCAAAGCTTCATATTGTTATTGCCGGGATAGAAAAAATTATCCCGACAATGACACAGCTCGGACTTTTCTATCCGCTTTTGGCAGCGCATGGAACCGGTCAACAAATTACGGCTTACAACACTATTTTTACAGGCCCACGTCAGGCTGATGAAGTAGATGGACCGGAAGAAATGATAGTGATTCTACTTGATAATGGTAGAACAACCGTTTTTGAAGACGATGAAGCATTTGAAGCATTGGCATGTATCCGGTGCGGAGCGTGTTTAAATGGTTGTCCGGTGTATAAAACGATTGGTGGGTATACCTACGACACGACGTATAGCGGTCCGATTGGGTCGGTGTTAACACCATTTTTGCGAGGGTTCAAAGACTTTTCGCATTTAAGTTTTGCATCTACCCTTTGTGGAAAATGTGTGGAAGTTTGTCCTGTAAAAATACCGTTGACAGATATTTTATTAGCCAACAGAAGAAAAACAGTGGAGCAAAATCTCCGACCAAAAGCTGAAAGATGGCTAATGAAAGGGTTTAAACTCATTAGTTCAAAACGTGCGGGCTTCGATTTCGTACCAGGTATGCTAAAAAATGCTGGAACATATCCATTTAACTATGTGGGTTGGGGACCAAACCGAAAAATGCCAACGTTTGCACGGAAATCATTTTCACAACAATATAAAATAAAGAACAAATAATTTTCAAAGACTCATTTTTCAATTTAGAAATATAGAATAGAAACTACAACTTATAAACAAAACAACAAGTATAATGAAACAAAATTCACGCATCGCAATTGTAATTTTAATGATAATCATCAGTTTCACGGCCTGTAAAGAAGATAACTATATCGACTGGAAGGTAAAAAATGAACTTTGGTTAGAACAAAACAAGACCCAACCAGGAGTTGTTACTACCGCCAGCGGATTACAGTATAAAATAATTGACGAAGGTTGGAGTTATAATCGTAAACCAAACAAAAGTAGTTGGGTAAATTTAAATTATATTGGGCATCTAGTAGATGGCAGCAAATTTGACAGTGGATTATTCTCAGCTTACCTAAACAGTAGCCCATTATCGGGATTTGTTGAAGGGGTTACAAAAATACATGATGGTGGTTCTATCATACTTTATATTCCAAGTGAACTTGCATATGGAAAAGATGGCTCTGGCACAACAATTCCATCACATTCAACTTTGATTTTTCAAATTGATTTAGAGAGTTCGGATAACTAAATAAAAAATAGTACAGAGTCTTAACCGTATTTTTTAATACATTCTTTATGAGAAAATTATTTCTATTCATTTTTTGTTCTTTAGCCGGCTTTGCATCGGCAGTAGAATATACTGTTGAAAGCGTCCCTAAACCGATAACTACAAATGCGCGTGAATTTGTAAGTAATCCGGATGGAATACTGAAAGCTGAAACCGTTCAAAAAATGAACGAAATGATTTATGCACTTAAAACCGAAACGAGTGCAGAAGTAGCTGTAGTAGCAGTAAATTCCATTGGACAAGCAGATTATCTGTCGTTTGCGAATCAACTTTTTAGAGCTTGGAAAATTGGCGATGAAAAGCAGGACAACGGTTTACTTATCCTTTTCGTGCTTGATCAACGAAAAATTCAATTTGAAACCGGGTATGGATTAGAAGGCATTTTGCCTGATGCTATTTGTAGAAGAATTCTGGATCAGAGTGTTTTTCCCGAATTCAGAAAAGGGAACTATGATGCAGGGATGTTGGCAGGTTTGGATCGTATCATCTCCACTATAAAAAAAGAACCTATTCAAAAGAAAACTACTACACCCATTGCCTGGAATGAAATTCTTCCAATTGCCGGTGGAGCTTACTTACTTATCATTTTATTTACATGGATTTGGGTCAATAGTTCTATTCAAAAAATAAAGAAAGACCCAAAACACAAAAGCAATATTGCGCGCTACAAAGCAATAAAAAATGAAAAGGCCGGCATTATGAGCATAGTGGCTCTTATGTTTCCACTGGCAGGATTTGTAATTATTTTACTATTCTCAAATCCGATTTTTATTTTCTTGCTTATTCCTGTACCATTTTGTACGCTTCCCGCCAATATTTACGCCAAACTCATGATGGTGAAAATCCGTCGGGAACCTATTCCGTGTACCGTTTGTAGTGGAAAAATGCATATTTTGAGCGAAAAAGAAGAAGACACCCATTTAAAACTGGCGCAGCAATTTGAAGAACAATTGCATGCAGTTGATTACGATGTTTTTGTTTGCGACAAGTGTGATAATCAGGCCATCTTCACCCTTGATAAACCAAGTGCCTACTCCGAATGTCCAAAGTGCGGAACCAAAGCATTTATTCTGAAAGATAAAAGAACAATCGTTGCCCCGACATATATTAGTTCCGGTACTCAACGAACCACTTATTACTGTAAATTTTGCGGTTATGAGGAAAACAACAACGACAATATCCCACGACTAACCCGTAATACCGGAGCTATCATTGGTGGCGCTGCTGCCGGCGGTATCTTTAGCGGTAGCGGTGGGTTTGGAGGCGGAGGTTTCAGCGGTGGTGGCGGAGGAAGCTTTGGCGGAGGAATGTCAGGTGGCGGTGGTGCAGGTGGTGGCTGGTAAGTTCAGCTATCAGTGAACAGTTGTCAGTAAGCAAGAATATCATTGTCTAAACATTTACAATACCTTATTGTTACATTTATTCAAACTAAACTCAAAAATTACTTCAAATGAAAAAGAACACAATTATTATTCTAGTAGCTGTTGCAGCTCTGTTTTTATGGGGAATGTCAAGTTACAATGGTTTAGTAAACAAAGAAGAAACAGTGAATAGCCAATGGTCAAATGTTGAAAATCAATACCAACGTCGCTCCGACCTGATTCCAAATTTGGTAGCCACTGTAAAAGGGTACGCAACACACGAAAGCTCAACACTCGAAGGAGTAGTGGCAGCTCGTGCAAAAGCTACACAAATTACCATTGACCCTGCAAAACTAACACCGGAAAAATTACAAGAATATCAAGCTGCTCAAGGACAAGTAAGTTCTGCATTAGGTAAATTATTAATGATTACCGAAAACTACCCCGATTTGAAAGCAAATCAGAACTTCTTAGAATTGCAAGCTCAACTGGAAGGAACTGAAAATCGCATTTCGGTTGAACGCACTCGTTTCAATGAAGTGGCACAAACATATAATACTTCAATTCGTCGTTTTCCAACTTCGATTTTTTCAAGTCTGTTTGGGTTCGACAAAAAACCATATTTTGAAGCAGCAAAAGGAAGCGAAAATGCTCCTGCTGTAAAATTCTAATTACCCATTCGTCTGCCCGCTCCAAGCGGGCAGACGAATGGATTTATTTGGCAGTATTCTGACTTAAATGCACCCCGAGTTTTCTAATCATCCATACAATATAAAAATTATGTCGCACAAGAAATATACTCCGGCTACTGATCGGTATAGCAATTCTGTAGGTTATCAGGCCTGTGGGAAAAGTGGTCTGCAACTTCCAAATATCTCACTTGGACTATGGCATAACTTTGGCGATGTGGATGATGCCGACGAAGCTTTAAAGATGATACAATTTGCATTTGATCATGGCATCACGCATTTTGATTTGGCAAATAATTACGGAACTCCATTTGGTAGTGCTGAGAAAAATTTTGGAAAAATACTGAAAGAACATTTTGCATCCCACCGCGACGAAATGATTATCAGCTCAAAAGCCGGTCATCAGATGTGGGACGGTCCGTATGGTGATGGAGGCTCTCGCAAGTATTTAATGGCGAGTCTGAACCAAAGTTTGCACCGGATGAAGCTAGATTACGTTGATATATTTTACTCACATAGATACGATGAAAACACACCATTGGAAGAAACGATGGGCGCTTTGTCGGACATGGTGAAACAAGGAAAGGCTTTGTACGTAGGAATTTCAAAATATCCTACCGATAAGGCCCGTGAAGCATACCGTATTCTTCGTAAAAATGGTACACCTTGTTTAATAAATCAAGATAGATACAATATTTTTACCCGAGATATCGAACAAAGTGTGTTACCGCTTGCCGAAGAAAATGGCGTGGGTATGATTGCTTTTTCGCCATTGGCACAAGGAATGCTCAGCGATAAATACCTGAATGGCATCCCAGAGAATTCACGTGCAGCGCATAGTTATGGTTTTCTGCAAAAAAGCCAACTTACGCCCGAGAGAATTGAGCAAATTAGAAAACTGAACGAGATCGCAGCACAACGCGGACAAACGCTGGCACAAATGGCTCTGGCCTGGTGTTTACATCAACCGGGTGTAAATTCGGTTATCATTGGTACCAGTTCGGTAAAACAGTTGCAAGATAATATTGACGCTTTAAAGAATAGTACATTTAGCGACGATGAATTGTGGAGAATTGGTGAACTGGGTGCGTAAATGCACTTTGAACGAAAAAAAAGCTGTAACTATTTTGCAAAAAAAATCTCTGAGATATTGTTTGTCAACTATTTTCCTCACCTTTTTTTGTGTGAGTTGCAAAGATAATGTTCAATCGTCAATACCGGATTATCTGGTTAATCTCCAACTCAACCTTACAGCTCAATACCCGACGTTCAAAAATAGTCCCGGACAATTTCTTACATTCGAAAAAGGAGTTACCGCAAATGATAGGATTGGGTTTGGTGGCATTGTAGTTTGTACCGGAATAACACTTGACGATTACGGAGGAACACAATACTATGCTTTCGATATGGCCTGCCCCTACGAAATAAAAAACACCGTAAAAGTGCATCCTGACACCCAGGGTTTACCCCATCTGATTTGTGACAAATGCGGTTCTGTCTTCGATATTAGTTTTGGGTATGGTAACCCATTATCCGGTCCTGCAAAAGAATTTCTAAAGAAATACAGAACATCTCTGTCGGGGGATGTGCTGTATGTAAACAGGTAGAGTAAATCAGCTTACCCTACTCTTGTTAACGAGACAATAGTCACTCATTGCTCTTACTCCTACCGTTGCCTTTCTTTCAATTGCTTTTCTGTTAAGCCATTCTTTGTCGATTCAACATAATTGATTAATCCATTCATGTTTTTTACATAATCGCCGGTAGAGATATATTCATTATCCGATGGATCGCGATAAGGTGAAGTATCAGTTTCATCGCCGACCATTGTTTTCACATAGGCATCTATCGGTTCCTGCTTTTTACCATCGCCGATGTATGGATTACTTGTCATTCCATGTTTTACCAACCACCGATTTTCTTTATCAAGCGATTGAATAATAGTTCTCACTGCAGATTCATCAGGAATCTTCGTATTCCGTTCGTAACTTATATCATAGTAAGATTGAGGAATACCTACACCGTTAAATGCTTCTTCTTTCAATGGAGAGTTACGGGTTGCCTCTTCGGCAGTCATTGAAGAAACACGCTTGTATTCGTTCTTCAATTCCTGAATATCTATATATGATTTTCCACCATAATGGCTCAACAGGTTCTCATCACTGCCATCAACATAATAGTAACCATATTTTACATTAGATCCTTTTCTATGAGGATAAAGGGGTTTATTGGTTCCCAATTCGAGAAACTTAGCATGAGTGTAGCGACCATTCTCTGTTTTATCGGCAGGTAAAACGGTTTGTTCCAGCCAATGAATGGCTGCCGGGATTGGATTTAGAAATTTCCTATCGCCTGTAAATTGATAAAACTCCAATAACTGCAGTACAATAGCGGTAGTATTTCTGGGCAGCAAGGCTTTGGGCTCATATGTTCTGGCTCCGGCAGTTTCAAGATTCATATCCATCTGCTGTCCCCAGCCCCCACTCCCATCTTGCGAGATAAGATAGAAATTCATCGCACGCTTTATCGGATCTAGAAACCGTTGTTCACCCAATGTCAGATAGCATTGAATAAGGAAATGAATATTTTGCCAAATCACATCGTCATTGTAAGTGTAATAAGAAGTATAATCGGGATGACCCTCTTTACTAAAATCGTACATCAAAGGATAACGTTGTGGCCACGCTCCAATAGGATACTGGCTCTTCAATATAAAACTAATGGCTTTGTCTAATGCCGGCTTATAGGCAGGATCCATTTTTATCACATACATTCTGAGCAGAAAGCGGGCAGCATTAGAAGTTATGTTATCATCATAGGTAGAATTACCATAATAATGATGAAACTCCTCCAGGCGCCAACCATTTTTACCGATGGTATTGTACCATTGCTTTAGTGATTTATCGCCTGCAAAATCAATCACGTAGTTCCATCCACCCTCACTACTTTGCCCCCAGACAATGGCATTTGCCGCTTTAGCCGCAGCTTGGTAATAATACTCATCACCCGTTGCCCGATAGGCATCGAGCAACATGTGTCCCACGCTTGTTGTTCCTGGGTTTTGAAGCCATATCATTGTTTTGTACGCCTCCATCTCTCCCCATCGGCGGGATAAATCGGGAGTATAATACCAAAGGTAACCTCCGTTTGTACTCACCTTCTCTACCATAAAGCGGGTGGCTTTAAGCATTGTTTGTTCAGCCTCCTGTGGTAATTTACTACCGCTTTGAGCTGATAATCCTGTTGTACTTAACGTTACTGATAATATGACAAGAGAAACTAATTTCATTGTTCTCATAAGTATTCAATATTAGATTTTGAGAAGTTGTATTGACAAAAAAGGGGCTAATGTGTCATAAACTGTCGAGGAGAGAGAACGTTGGGAGTAACCTTTATTTTATAGATCATTCCCTTGAACCATGAATTCTCTGTTTGTCTTACACCAATTGAAGTTCTGCCCGTAAAAAAGGCTGACATATTTATTTTAGCCTCCAACTCCTTTTTCCCATTTATATAAGTTGTAAGTTGCCCATGGTTAACTACAAAAGCCACATGACACCATTGGTTATGCGGGTGTAAAAGCGTCGAATCGATAAGTGTGTGCTTCTCGGTTCCGGCCTTAATAAAAGCATCGAAGTACCAACCTTTGGGCACAGAGCGAAGTTCTAACAATACGCGGCTATTGGTTATTTCACCGCAATGAAAAATGCGTTGCTCAAAGTTGCCGCCACTATATGGATTAAAAATCATCTCAACAGTAAAGACCTCCAATCCTGCTAATGGCATCGTATCGATAAAAATTGCAGCATCCTTTCCATTGAACTCAACTGCTTTTCCGTATTTAGTAGGCACAATGGTTGGCGAACCTAACACTTTGACGCTATCCGTTTTGTTTTTAAGCAGACGACTGATTGTCCATTCCGTAGAGTTTGATTTTATCTTTGGAGGAGGATTTCCCTGAGTAATAACAGGATAAGACAGGGTCAAAATAACAATAAAAGCTAGGGTGAAATATTTCATATATCAGATTTTAAAAGGTACAAAAAAGGGAGCCTAACTATATCAGCAGACTCCCTTGTCAGTATTTCAAAGAGAAAAATAATCAGTCTACGTTATATAGACTGATTATTTTAAAATTGGCCAAATTTTATTTACTGTTGAGCAAATCCAAAACCATTGGTTATTAATCCATTTGAACTACTTACAGTATTAAAGTTGATAGGATAGAAATAAATCGGAGCTAAACTTCCATCGAAACTTGGGAAAAAGCTGTCAGTAAATTCTGTTTTTACTTTCAACAATTCAGATGCCCAAGCAGTAAGCGCCAAACCTAAAGCATCATCCTTTTCAACTATAGAAGTAACTGTTCCACCTTTCATCAAAAGCATCATGTCTTTAAAGGTCATACCAGACACAGTTGCTGTAGTCTTGTCAGCATAAGTAATTAACACCTTAACCGGAGTATATTGGCTAAATAAGCCTTTTATCATAAGGTTGGTTTTATTACCTGAGATAGCAGCGGCACCCAGCGTCTCCCAACTATCAAACTGTCCTCTCCAACCCGGAAATAAGTATGGATTGGTGGCATCAGGACATTGGGTAGTTAAACGGTAACCTTTTGCCGTTTTAAGATCTCCTGTAGCAGTCCAGATGTAAGCTGAAATTGTATTGCCATTTGCAAATTTATACGAAAGGTCATTATTCAGGCCGTTTACCATTGCTATATTTGCAGCACGTGTTGCTGCCACAGCCTCAGCTATCAAACCGGTACGAAGCAATACATTGCGACGATCACCTTCACCTCCGAATTCAAGTGCACGTTCATTGATAATAGCTTTAAACAGTGACCCTGCATTTGTAATAAACAGATCAGTATTCGCCAAGGCAGCCGAAGCGAAGGCGCGTTCATGCACTTTCTGCAATAAACCTTTTGCCACTCCGTCGTTGCCTAATACAGCATTTACCTCTGCATCCATCAAATAAACATCTGAAATACGCATAAATGGGGCATTAATACCCGAGTTACGTTGTGCTATGGTGTATGGGTTAGCTTGTCGGTTTTCATCGAATTTATTCAAGCACAATCCACCACCTGAAGCTTTACTTCCTGGAGTAAATGGAATCAATTTTTCGACACCCTTACCTGTGCTACCTGTAACAGTTATGGTAACGTCTCGGCGCATATCATTATTGTCAAACCAACCGTAATAGTATACCGGTTGTATACGCGCTTGACCGTATCCTTTACATGGATACTGATTTGAACTACCACCATCAGAAACACGTCCTGATGAATAAGGACGCTCATTTGAAACTCCTCTGGTCATCGGTATTTCATAGATAGACTCGTCCGCATTTGCTTGCGTTCCCACGTTATCCAATAACTGTTGGAAAAAATACTGATAAGGATTACTGAAAGTACGACCAACAGCATCGGTAGCCCGCGGATCTGTTGTACGGAATATCACAGTGCTTCCCGGATTAGCAACGGCAGCATCGAGGTATGTCTTTGCTATCGTATAAAACTTTTTATAATCAGTACGGCGTCCGTAAAATGAACTATTATTATCTGTTCCAATTTTATCGAACGACAAGGTATTTCCGGCAGCATCCACATATTTAATATCGTTGCGACGAGTAGAATAACCACCAGCATACAAACTCATACGTCCTATCAGACCCTGTACAAAAGTACGAGTAAATACAAGTTTCTTGACCACAACACCTGAAGCATCGGCTTCACCGGGGCGATACATCAGTGGTTCAACCAATTGTAACTTGGCTAACTCACCTTCATAGATAAGATCACGAGCATTCAGTCCTGACACATTCATACCTCCCATTGTTATATATGGAACATCCCCAAAGTAACGTGTCAAATCTAAATAACATTGGGCACGTGCGGCAACAGCTTGCCCGTAAATAAATCCCCAGGCAGATGGAGTCTTAGAGCTAATGATAGTGTTATAATCACTACGATTCTCAATAGCAGTTATCGCATTATTAGCTAAAGCTATTACTGCATACAATGCGGTGTATGTATTCTTACCATCGCTTTGATCTATACCATAAATCGATGCTTTAGTTCCGTTTTCGTAGAATCCTTCAGGATAATGTCTTGTCAACTGATTAGCGTAAGCTTCAGGATGTCTTTCAATATCAGATCCCGGGGCATCTAAAGCATAAAAGGCACCGGCACCGAATACATTGCTTCCAGAACACGAACGCCAAGAGTCCCGCAATCCCGCCATTGCGGCCTCTGCTGTGGCCAAATCTTTATAGACAAAATTTGCATCAACCACCGAAGGTGAAGATACTTCGAGGAAATCTTTACAAGAAGTAATTGGTGTTGTTAAAGCACAAACAACCAATAATGAGTATATTAATTTCTTTTTCATATTATTATAAACTATATGTTATTAAAATGTTACACTTAAACCTAAAGTAAAGGTTCGAGCACGTGGATATGAGCTAAAGTCAACGCCCGGAGTAGGGAAATTACCGCTCGATGTAACAGAGTCAACTTCAGGATCAAGACCAGAATAGTGAGTCAAACAGAATAGGTTGCCACCTGTTGCATATATGCGTAGGTTTTGGATGGATACCTTTTGAGTAATTGATTTTGGAAGAGTATACCCCACTGTTAATGTACTTAATCGCAAGAAAGAAGCATCTTCGATCCAGTTATCTAACATCACTGCATTTTCGAAAGTAGGCAGTGCATAAGAAGCATTTGCGTTCAGACGAGTCAGGTTTTCAGGATCAGTGTAGTAACTTATTTGTCCGTCTTTCACCTCCCACATTTTATACACATTATTGAAATAAGCAAAATGATTAGCCCCTAAAGAACCATCTTTGTTTCCATAAAAATCATTCATGGCCTGAGCATTGTAAATCTTTCCGCCTATCTGCCATGTAAAATTGGCACTGAAATCCAGATTCTTCAAGTTGCCCTGCAATGAAAATCCACCGGTAAGCTTCGGAGTCATATCTAGTTGATTCAAAGTTGCAGTTCCATCTGCATTTGTACCCACTTTTAAAGATCCGGGGAATGCTTTTTGTCCAGCAGCAAGTGTATACAAACCTTTTCCGGGATAATTAGATACCGTTAGAGGAAAATCAGCAACACCCGATTTCAAAGTATACATTTTCGTCGCTGCATCATAATTAAAATCATCAACTGAATAAAAACCCAGGTTATGATAGCTCGACAGTGTTCCAACAGAATGACCTTCAATTAATTGATACTCATAAGTAGGAAGCTTTGTTGTAGAACCAAATATTTGACCATAAGTAGTGTTCATGCCTGCTGCTAACTTCTCAATTCGATTAATATTATAGTTAGCGTTGACCCCTACTTTAAGATTAAAATCTTTTGATTTTACAATACCAGCATTCAATGATAGTTCGATCCCTTTATTTGAAGTTCTGCCTATATTTTTGTATTGATAAGAATATCCGGTGGTAACATCTACCGGAACTCTTAGCAACAAATCTTTATTGGAGTTGTAGTAGAATTCCATTGTACCGTTCAAACGGTTACCAAACAAGCCGAAATCAAGACCTATGTTTCGCGAAATTGTGGTTTCCCACTTCAAATCGGGATTTGGAAGCAAAGATCCAGGCACATAAGTTGTTACGACTACTCCATTAACTTGCGCAGTACTTGTAGTCCATACATCCTTCCACAAAGAAGAACTAATATTGTCAGCACCCGATTCACCATATGATAATCTTAACTTCAAATTATCCAACCAATCTTTTGCATTTTCCATAAAAGGCTCATCAGAAACACGCCATCCCAATGCTGCTGCAGGGAAGTAACCCCAACGGTTATTAGCTGCAAATTTGGTAGAACCATCAGCTCTGAATGTAGCTGTTAATAGGTAACGATCCAATAACGAATAATTTGCACGTCCAAACCATGATTGCGTTCTGGAAGGAGTTCCAATCGTGTATCCACGTTCATCTTTACCCAAACTACTATTTGTCAGAGTTATCTGACCAAATGCCTCAGTAAAACCGAAAGTTTTTGGATAACCTGCTCCATAAATCCAAGTGCTATTGCTGTTAGACTGCACAATTTCCTGCCCTGCTAAGAAATTTAAGTCGTGATCTTTTCCTAAACCGGACACTTTATAATTCAAGGTTACTGCATTACGCATATTCCAACCGGTTCCTTCATTCAGCTTGGCATATTTGTACGAAGTATAACCATTGTCAAAATACTTATCATTACTCCAGTTGCTTTTTAGGCCTAACTCATCATTTAAAGTAAGACCTTTAGCTAGCTCCCAACTAAAAGTTGCTTGTCCACGTAAATTTTGATCTTTATTTACCTGAGTAATATTGTTTATTACATTTACTACGTTTTTTGAAAGATCTACATTTACATCACCATTGCCCCAACCACTGTAGTTGGTACCATCACCAAGAGGCTCAATGGCACGGTATTGGTAAGCAGTTGCTAAGTTACCCATATCATTCTTGCCATCAATAGTAGATTGCATATAAGATATATTCAAACCAAGTTTCATTTTCGTGGTAAGTTGTTGCGATATCTTCAAAGAAGCATTCCAACGACTATATCCCGAATTAATACGAATACCCTGATCGTCCAAATAGCTGGATTCAAAGAGCACTTTCGTCTTTTCAGAACCTCCTGATATACTTAAATTATGATTTTGAGAAATGGTTGAGCGGAGTAAATCGTTTGAATAGTTATGAGTTTTCATACTACCATAAGTTGCCCAGTTTGCTGCAGCGTTAGGATTACTACCTAAACCAAAGTAAGTTGTACCAATAGGTGCATATGAGCTGCCTAATAAGCCGGCATAACCCCATGTATATCCCACATAGTCTTGAGCATTATCTACAACATCCAATGATTTTGCTGCTGATTTAGATTGAATATAGTTGCTATATGTAACAGATGTTTTGTCACCCTTCGCATTTCTAGTTGTCACAAGAACAACTCCATTTGCACCACGCGCACCGTAAATAGCTGTAGAAGACGCATCCTTTAATACATCAATGCTTTCAATCCTGTCAGCAGGAATATCTGAAATATCACTTACGGGGAAACCGTCGACAATAAAAATAGGATTATTACTTTGAGTTATAGAACCTCCACCGCGCACTTTAATAGAAACAGATGCACCCGGACGACCGTCTTGAGACATAACGTTAACACCAGTCAGATGACCTTGAAGGGCTTCTGTAACATTGGCCACAGGATTTGCAATCAAATCCTTCCCGTTTACAGAAGATACAGATCCCGTTAAATCCCTTTTTTTCGTTGTTCCATAACCAATAGCCACTACTTCATCAAGAACTTTTGAATCGGATTCTAAAGTGACCATCATTATTTTCCCATTAATCTGGACTTCTTGTTTTTGCATTCCCACATACGAGAACACTAATGATTTTACTGTTTCTGGAACAGAAATACTAAAGGTTCCATCCAACTTTGAAATTGTTCCGGTCGATGTACCTTTAGCGGAAATTGAGGCTCCGATAATTACTTCGCCAGTGGCGTCTTTTACAACACCTGTGATCGTCTTTGTTTGCGCCAATAGTATCCCATGAAAAGAAATGGCAATTACAAGAAATATCACACGTCTTAATAGTGATTTGTCTTTCTTCATTTGTAAAATAGTTTTAAGGGTTTTGTCTTTCTGTGAATTGTCACAAGATTTGACGCCGCAAATATATCCAACAAATAGTAAAAGACATGTGGATTATTCGACACAACTTGTGTAAAACTGTATCATTTTAATAAAACATGCAGACAAACGTTTATTTTCAAAACACAGTTAAGTTAATCACATTAAACATTGAAAGTCCATTCGATAAAAATAGTCAGTATCAATAATCTCAACAAAGATATATAATCAAACTATTGATAATAATTACATATAGAATAGGCATAAAAAAAAGAGTGCCGTAACACTCTTTTCTTTTCTCAATTAATTATATCCCTCATTCTGTAAGAAATCAGCTTTGTTTGATACAGCATCCAACTGGACTTGTGGTATCGGTCGTA
>Ga0302288_1001560_pt1 | contig 14703 bp, 12 predicted proteins | sample III_Fen_N1_1_FD_194549 | JGI IMG/M metagenome (GOLD analysis project Ga0302288, IMG submission 194549) | Peat permafrost microbial communities from Stordalen Mire near Abisko, Sweden - III_Fen_N1_1 | ecosystem: Environmental > Terrestrial > Soil > Wetlands > Permafrost | place: Sweden: Abisko...
TCTGCGACCATTTTGATACAAAAAAAAGACACATCAAATATTGGTTTATAACAAACAGTATATCAAAAAGATGAACTTGATTTTAAGGATACTTAACACAAAATCATCTTATGGAAAGACATTCATTCTCAATCAATTACAATGCAAGCAAAGATAAGAAAAGAAAGGATGGCACAGTACCAATCCATGCAACCATTAATTTAAATGGCATAAGAGCCTCATTTTCAACTGGTAGAAAGGTACTTTTTGAGGACTGGGACACAGTAAAACAACGTGCAAGAGGGAATAATGAACAAGCAAAACTTATTAATGCCTACCTCCAACAAATCAAGAATAAGATATCAAAATTAGAATTGGAGCTATTAGAGAGAGGGTACATTATAACAGCTGACCTATTAAAAGATGCTTACTTTAATAATGTTGAATCTATTCAAACCAAAACATTAATCCAAGTATTTGAGGATTATCTAAAAGGTCTTGAAAAAATAGTTGGTAATGGTATTTCTAAATCTACTTTTTATTGCTACTCACATAGTTTTAGGTTAGTAAAAGAATTTATTAAAATGCAATATAATAGAGATGACATGTTCTTGCTTGAGCTCAACTACTCTTTTATTGAAAACTTCAATATCTTCCTTAAAACAGAGCATAAGCAGAGGATTAATACAACTGTAAAACACCTAAAATGCTTGAAAAGGATTACTAACATAGCCATAGCCAATAAGTACCTACAATTTGACCCTTTCCTTAATCATAAACTAGAGAGGGAAGTAGTTGAAAAAGCATTTTTATCTGAAGAAGAGTTGAGACGTATTATAAACAAAGACTTTTCTATTGCCAGACTGGGAAGAGTAAGAGATATATTTATTTTTAGTTGCTTTACTGGGTTATCTTATAGTGATGTAAAAAGTCTAGATGAGAGCCATTTTATAAATGATGCAGAGGGTAGAATATGGATAAAAAAGCACCGTGTTAAAACTGGCGTATTATCAAGAATCCCCCTCCTACCCATTCCCAAGTTAATACTAGAGAAGTACAAAGGTGGAGACAAACTACTACCAGTAATAGATATTTCAAGCACTGATGCTTATTTAAAGGAAATAGCTGACCTCTGTGGTATTAACAAAAGAGTAAGCTTTCATACAGCTAGATTCACCTTTGCCACCACAGTAACACTGACTAATAGAATATCATTAGAAGTAGTATCAAAGATGATGGGACACACCAATACTAGAATGACTTCACACTATGCTAAAATTATAGACAACTATATAGGAGAAGAAATGGATAAGTTAGATACTAAAAACTGGAATGAAGCTAAGATTGAATAGATGGGGTAATTAAAAGTGAGTAGGATAGAATGTTTCTGCTCATTTTTTTATTTTTAAACTATTTCATAACTTCTTAAAAAGCCAAACCATTAACTTTTTTTTGTACATTTGCAACTTAATCAAGGGGAAAAAAAATCAAAAAATATATTTGCCTTTATTGAATTTAGAACATATGAATAAAGAAATAAGAAATAAGCTAAGATTAAAACAAATTGAGTCAATAATTCAAATGCCTGAATATAACGAACTCTTAAGAGATGTTTGTGAGGAAATTATATCTGGATCAAAAGTAGCTGATAACGAAGCGACTATTGTACATATTTTTGAGTTTGAATTATTTTCATTTATAAAAGAAAGTTTAGGACTAAAATATATTCCTGAAAAAGAAAAAAATGTAAATACTGAAAGGCATATTTCTACAGGGCGTATAGATAGTAAAACAGGGCGAATAGATAGCAAAATTGGAGCATTAGTAATTGAATTCAAGCATACATCAAAACTTAAATCAGAAGAGCATAAATCAAAAGCTTCATTTCAAATCATAAACTACTTAAAGGGTCTTAATCAGAAACATGGTCTAGATTATCTTGGAATTATAACTGATGGAATACAATGTAAAATTATAACTATTGAAAATGGTGTAATAAATGAAGGTGCTTTTGAAAAATTGGCGTCTAAACATATTGACAAAATAATTAAATGTATTGTACTGCTTGATAAAGTTGCATTAACTCCCGAAAATTTAGTAAAAGATTTCTGCGATTCAGACACAAGCTTATCAAAAAATCTGACATTATGTTTGTATAACACCTTAAAAAACAAACCTACGGGACGCTCTTTAATGCTCTTCAATGAGTGGAAAGAGCTATTCAGATTAGCACATGATGACAGTTCAAAACAAAAAGCAATAGAAGAAAGAAAAAAATCATTAGAGGAAGTCATTGGCGAGAAGTTAAAAAACAATGAAGAAGAATATTTATCACTATATGCAATTCAAACTACTTATGCAATAATTGTAAAAATAATTGCCTTTAAAGTTATTAGCAAAATAAGATTTAACAAAAGTTGGATGGACTTTAATATTTTGTCTGAATCAAATTTTGAGACTCTTAGGATTCAAATGAGCTCCCTGGAAGAGGGAGCTATCTTTAGAAGTCTTGGTATAGGCAATTTATTAGAAGGTGATTTTTTTGCATGGTATTGCTCTAGTAATCAATGGAATGATGAAATTGGGGAATTTATACAAGAAATATTTAAAATTTTAACCCAATATGAAGATAAAGCCCTATTTCAAAGTGGTGAAAACGTTCAAGATTTGTTCCGTGAATTATTCATGAAAATAATCCCTGAAAAGGTAAGACATAGTCTAGGAGAGTTTTATACTCCATCATGGCTTGCAGACAACTTAATCAGAGAGTCAATTAATCTAAGCTCAATAAAGAGAAATTGGACAGCATTAGACCCATGCTCAGGTTCAGGTACTTTTATTACAATTTTGATAAAATATGTACTTAACGAAACTAAAGATTTGTCTAATAAAGAAAGACTTGAAGAAGTATTAAGGAGAGTGAAAGCAATTGATTTAAACCCACTAGCTGTTTTAACGACAAGAATAAATTATTTTATAAATATTTCCCACCTTATTTCAACTGAAGATGAGTTTGAAATTCCTGTTTATTTGGGTGATTCATCATATGTTCCATCTAGAATTGAAATTGATGGAATTGAATGCTTAAATTATAGTATTAAGACAATCAAGGGTTATATAAATATTGATTTACCCAAAAGTGCTGTTTCTAATCCAGTTTTGTTTTCACAAACAATGACAAGTATAGAGCAAGATATTCTTAATTTAGACCCAACAAGCATACAGGAAAAAATTGAATCAATAATACCTGAGTCAGACTTAACAATTGAGATAAGAGCTAAAATCACCTCTTTAGCAGAACAATTTGTTGACCTTGAGAGAAATGAATGGAATGGTATATGGGCTAGAATTGTCACAAATTTTCTAACTACAGCCAATCTTGGCAAATTTGACTTTATTGTAGGAAACCCTCCTTGGATAGATTGGAAAAATTTACCTATGGGATATAGAGAAAGAGTAAAATCAATTTGTATAGATAGGCAGTTATTTTCTGGTGATAGTATAACTGGGGGAATAAATTTAAATATATGTGCATTAATATCGAATGTTGCTGCAACAAATTGGCTTAAGAAAGATGGAATTTTAGCTTTTTTAATGCCACAAACAATAATCTTTCAACAAACATATGAGGGTTTTAGACAGTTCAAGTTAGATGAAGCTTCAAATTTATATTTTCAACAGTTGTACGACTGGACAAAATCTGGTCATCCATTTTATCCTGTAACTCATAAGTTTTTATCATTCTTTTTTTCACATAAGGAAGTTGATTACAAAACTGGAATTCCTTTGAAATACTTCATCAAGAATAAAGGTTTTGAATTAAAAAAATATCAAAATACAACTGATTTTGATTTATTAAATGAAGTATTCTCTGAAAGTAATCAAATAGTAGGACAATCTAATGATAATAATACTGCATTTTCTTATGCCAAAAATAAGATTGAATTGCAGTCTTTTAGAAAAATATCTGGATTATCTAAATATAAAGGAAGAGAAGGTATTGAATTTTACCCACAAGAATTATTTTTGCTTGAGGTTGACAAAGAAATGCTTGTTTCTAAAGATTTGGTAATTGTTAAAAATTATCAGAATAAAAATTCTAAGTACAAAATTCCTTTAGAATCTTTTCCTCTTGAAAAAACTCATTTATACCCTTTGATAAAAGGTGTTGACATCGAAAGGTTTCATCTTCAAAAATCAAATTATATTGTTCCTTTCCCATATTTAAAGACTGATACTAGAAGCCCAATAAATATAAAAGATTTGTCAAGAAGCTCAAAGCTTCTTGCAGCTTATTTCAATAAATTTAAAGGGGTATTTGCTGCTCAAACTCAATATAACAATAAAATTATTGGTGAAAAGTATAACACAGAATTCTATTCACTGGCAAGAGTAGGTGAGTATAGTTTTGCAGAACATTATGTTGCATTTAGAGATAATAGTAAATGGCAATCTGTTGTAATAAGTTCTGTAGAAACTCCATGGGGAGAATTAAAAAGACCTCAATTTCAAAATCATGCAGTAACCATCTCCCAAAATGAAAATGGAGATTATATTACTCTTGAAGAAGCACATTATATTTGTGCTATTCTCAATGCTCCTATTACTAAGTCTTACATACTAAATTCATCAGATTCTAGGTCATTTAAAATAAATCCACCTGTTTTTATTCCCAAATTCGACACTAATAACAAATTGCATTTAGAGCTTTCTAAGTTATCAATTACAGCACATGAACTTTGGAATAACAATACTGAAATTCAAAAAATTGACAAAAAATTAAGTGAACTGGTAATTAAGCTGAAGTGAAAATTTAGAAATAAGAACAAAGAGACCATTCATAGAAGAAGTTCTTAGCTACAGTGATAAGCTGAAATAAGGCAAGGTGCTAAGTTAGAATAGATGGTAATTAACTAATAAAATCTAATCTAAATGAGTAGAACTCAAAAAACATTTAATAATTTACGGCACAAACTCTAAGCTTATATATAGAGTTTGATTCGTAAAAATAATAATGCAATGACAAATACAAAACACATTCAAATTGACTGGGAACTTGCAGATGATATTCTTGAGTCAACAGGAAATAGGAAATTTAAGTCTGTTCAGGGTGCAAATATCGTTCCTGAGGAACAGTATTTTAGTTTAGGTAAAAGAAACAGTGATGGGGAGGTGCGTGAGATTATTTTTGAAATTGATGATAGTCATTATTTAGGTAATTTTATTGATAGAATGCCTTATAGTATTGTAAATAAAAAAGCTACTGGTATTGGCGCAACTACATTAGAAATTGAATGTCCACGTAATTCTATAATTGTAATGCCAACTAAATCATTGGCTTATACTAAATTTATAAAATACCATAATACAGAACATGAATCATTATATGTAGGAAGTGAAATTGGAATAATTACAACAACTGTTAATGATGAAAATATTCAAAACTACATTAATGATAATAATGTTGACTTCAAAAAAATTCTGGTAGTTGCTGATAGTTTACCTAAAGTAATTACAGCTATTGGAGACTCTGTCTTTAATGACTTTTTTATTATGATTGATGAGGTTGATGTATTGCAATCTGATTCCGGATTCAGACCAAGATTAGAGGAAGTAATGGATTATTATTTCAAATTTCCACGCACAAGTAGATGTGTAGTTTCAGCAACAATAAGGGAGTTTAGTCACCCAGAACTTAAAAATGAATCTGTAGTTACAATAGTCAAAAAGAATCCTCTTCGCAGAAATATAAAACTATTTTATTCTGAAAACAATAATATTAATGGTTTATTGAAAGAACAAATTGTCAATATCTCAACTGAAAACCCTGACCAAAAAATCTTGATTGCATATAATTCAGTTAAGGGAATTATGGCTGTAATTGAAAATTTAAACTCTGAATTTAAATCTGAATGTGGTGTATTATGTAGTAAAACCAGCAAAGAAAATGCAAAAAATTATTTTAGAGAATTGGATTCTCCTCATCTGACAGATAGAATTACTTTTATAACCTCTGCATTTTTTGTTGGTATTGATATTGAGGATAGATTTCATTTAATAACAGTATGCAATTCTAAAACAACACCTAATCCTTTGTCTATAAATAAAATCACTCAAATATATGGTAGATGTAGAAATTCATTAGGCATATTTAGTGATACAATTATATATTCAAAGTTACATTTGGAAATTGAGGATGAGAACTCAATTAACATGCCAATGGCTGACTATGAAAAATATTTGCTTGAGAAGTCCGATATAACAATTGAAATTTGTAATTACGTTGAACAATATAAAAGTGGAAATTTTAGATATCATGATGACACTTCACTTGTCAACTTACTCTATACTTTAAAATCTAAATTAATTGAAGCTTCTGTAGTCAATTCAATTTCAACAACAAGACTGTCAAAAGAGAATAACACCGAATATGCCTTTTTCAATATTGATAATTTATTGGAACAAAAGGAAATCATAGATTTGGATATATACACAGATAATACAAAGCTAAAAGATGTATTGGAAGGTTTAAATCATACAGTTCATTTTGAAGCAATTGAAGCACCTAAAACAACTGAACAAATTAGAAATGAGATTATCTCTGGGGCACAACAAACAAACATAAAAATACTAATGGCTGAAAGTGCCATTGAAAAAATTAGAGAAATTATCAATTCTGGAAATCTAAATGATACTTCATTAAAGCAATTAATAAGAAATAATGTTCCAGACAAAACTGAAAGAACTTTTTGTGAAAGATTCAAAGAACTTTATCAATATGTTCCTGCAGAACCATTATTTGATATTTTAAAGTCTGTTTGTAGTACCTCTTCACCAAGACCATTCAAAAAAATTTACAACATGCTTATATTTTGGGCATTGGCTGAAAATCACCTACTAAAAGTTGGTTTAAGAAGAGATTTTGTGCTTGGCCGCAGATATACAAGAATAGAAATATTTAACATCATGAGACCTTTATTAATTCAATTTCTAGGCGTAACATTACGTGATCAATCTGATGCTGTTAGCTATCTAGGCTTTATGTTTAATATTTATCCTACAAGCATAACAACACAGAGAAATGTTTCAGAGGATGGTTATGGAATTTCAGATTTAATACCAGATAATATTGCCATAGTGAGAAATTTTGAACCAATACATAGAATTTCTTCAAATGAAACTCTTTTAAGGAATAAATTTAAATTAAGCTAGAACTATTTACATTAGTAGTAATCTATAAGGGCACTTCACTTGAATATGAGCCTATATGTGAATGGCTATTTATGAATATTATTAAACGACGCATTATTAAACTCAATATAATACTTAACTATACCTACTGGCGTAACAAATTGTCAAATTAAAGAATGGAGTAAACTTACCTATTCCTTTTGTCATTTAAATAACAAAATAAAATTACACCTCTTTAAAGTAGTTTTGAATATTTAAATTCATTTTTTCTATCTGCTCGATATCATTATTTAGTTCAAACGAGCAACAAAAACATTTTAAACTATAAATATATTCAATATGAGATAATATGTTTCCTAATTCATCCTCATTATCAACAGTATCAGTATACAACACTAATGAATTAATACCACAAACTGGACACTTTTGTGTTTCATATGCGTAATCAGTTGCTATCGCACTTTTTGCAAACCCTTCATATTTTCTAATTTCAGATTGATGTAAACTTTTAAAAAAAATCGAATAATGTTTAATTGGATTTACATAAGCAGCTCTTCCAAGCTCTTTAAGTAATGCCAATTTATATAATTCATATTTCCTAGAATTAAACGAGTCTACAATTTCATTAATCGGGTCAATCTCACTATCTAAATTCCCAAATTTCCAGTAATTATTATTTGAATATTCAGGCAATGAAACTGTTTTTTGGACAAATGGTAAAATGTATTTTCCAAATAAATAATCTAATGCTTTATATCTTATTATGAACATTCCCCTATGTATAATTCTATTTCTGATTTTATTTAGAATTTTCAACCAAGTGATTGCATCCAAAACAAATTGATACTTAGTTTTGTCTATATAATTATTTTCACCTAAAACTTTAAGCCTGTCAATAGCATCAGAAAACTCCAAAAGTTTTAAATTCTCAAATTCTTTGGAATCTACATGGATATTATTTATTAGCCTATACAAAATTTGTGGATTACGAGAAGCATCTATTGCTAAAAGCTTATGTTCTTTACTCAAAATATCCTTTATTATCAATTCAGCAAAATGGTGAAAATTAAGTATTGCAGCTGTACTATATTCAAAATAGTTTGAATTGTAACTTGAGTTAACAACATTAACTTTACTATTTTCATTTACTACTACATTTAAATTCCATTTAAAACAATTATATGTTTCAAAATACGCTTTTATCGATATTCTTAAAGATATAAATGCCAAATTATCAATTTTACTATCATGATTGGATAATATAAATCCATCTTGCATTATTTTATTAACATCCATTTTGATATATTGAAAGTATTGTTACAACTATAATATTCTAAACACAAAGATATAAAATATATTATTCTAAAAAATTTTTCAAAAAAAATCAATACTCATAAATTCCCATTAGCACACTATAAACTAGCAAGACCCTCCCCACTTTTTAGCTGAGTGGGATATTCCCCCTGCCTAACAATTTAAAGTTTAAAATAATGGACAACAAATTAAAGTTTTTAAAGTCTTGGAGTGTGGCTCAATTTAAAGCAGAACAAGATGTTGATAAAATTGAGGTATTAAAGAATGAAGCAACAGGAAAGTGTTTCATGGCATTTGGATTTGAGAAAGGAGCTGTTAGCGAAAAGTTTCAAAGAGGTGAGCTAACTAATCCTATAATATCACAAGTTTGCAGTGCAGAAACAGGTGAAATGTTCTATTTACTTCATCAAAAAGGAGAAGGTGGAGCTGAAACATTAGCAGTGTTGTAATGTAATAAAGACAGGCTGTATCTTATAGCCTGTTTTTATATATATTTGCAATACAAAATAAAACTATTATTGTATGATAAGTAAAGACATAATAATTAAACGTCTCAGTATAATCAAATACTTGTATAAAATCGGAGTTGACCAGTCATTTCAAGTAGAGACTGTTGCTTCATTTTCAATATTATCCTTCCATGATAGTATTGAAATGTTTCTAAAACTTTTAGCTGAACATAGAAATATAAAATCTGAGAAGATTGATTTTATGATTTATTGGACACAGTTTCCAGATTTGACTTTAAATGAATCAATGAGGAATTTAAATGAAAGAAGAAAAAATATAAAACACAAGGGTATTTTATTGTCTAAGTCTGATATTGAAGCATGTCGTGTAAATACAACTGACTTCTTTGAGCAAAATACATTTTCATGTTTTGATGTAGAGTTTAAGGATGTTTCTTTATTTTCCCTAATCAATAAGGAATCCATTAGAATAGAGTTGAGTAAAGCTCAAGAAACATTAAATATTGGAAAGTACACAGAATCCATAGTAGGCTCAGCAGTTGCATTCAATCATCTTCTTTACTTATATGAAAAGAATACATATACATACTCAAGAGAATCTCCATTTTTATTTGGGATTGATATGCATACATATACATGGAGTCATTATACAAGGATTGACAACAAGCTAGATGACTTCATTAAGGAAGCAGCAAAGTCTATTGAATCACTACAAAAAGCACTAAGAATAATGAGTTTTGGCATAGATTACAAAAGGTATGCAAAGTTTAATTTACTAACACCAATTGTAACTAAGTCAGTGAATGGTAAATATTTTGTAGAGATATGGAATGAGAAACAATGGTCAAAAGAAAATTGTCAGTACTGTATTGACTTTGTTTTAGATGCATGTTTAAAGCTACAGGAACTAGATTTTGATATCAGAAATATTGAAAACAAAGAAGTATTGGACGATTTTTCGGAATTTATTAACGATGTAAATGATGAAGAAATTCAATATTTTTCACAGGAAGAGTTGGAGTTAAAATAGCACTTAAAACAATTCATTGAATTATCAAATATCTGTATAACACAAACAGGAGGCATATTATATGTTTCCTGTTTTTTTTATCAAACAATTATAAAAAACTAAATTATGAACTTAAGACAATCAGAAAGGAAACAAGCTAAAATTAAATTAGCTATACAAGGCTGTGCTGGCTCAGGCAAGACATATTCAAGTCTTTTACTTGCCTATGGTATTACTAATAATTGGAGTAAAATTGCTGTAATTGACTCTGAAAATGGGTCAGCTGATTTGTATGCCCATCTTGGAGCTTACAACGTACTTAATCTAAATAATAACTACTCTCCTGAGAACTACATTGAGGCTATTGCTATATGTGAGAAAGCAGGCATAGAGGTTATTATCATTGATTCTTTATCTCAGAGTTGGGATTTTTTATTGCAGTGTCATACTGAAATGGTTGGTAATAGCTTCACCAACTGGGGTAAAATAACACCACGTCAAAATGCATTTATCCAAAGGATACTCCAAAGTAATTGCCATGTAATATGTACCATGAGGACTAAACAGGACTATGTTTTATCTGAAAAGAATGGTAAGATGGTTCCTGAAAAAGTTGGACTTAAGGCTATTATGAGAGAGGGAGTTGACTATGAATTTACCATTGTTTTTGACATAGATATGAAGCATATTGCCAATGCAAGTAAGGATAGAACAGGCTTATTTATGGGTAAACCTGAGTTTACTATTTCTTCAGTTACAGGTAAAAGAATACTTGATTGGTGTAACTCTGGAGTAAGCATTGAAAGCGTCAAAAATGACATTTCTAAGGCTAAAACTATTGAAGAGTTGAACTCAATCTATCACCAACACCCTGATTGGTATCCACTTCTTACAACTTACTTTTTGAATAAAAAAGCTGCTCTTTTGGATACAGGAAATAATAAGACAGTAATTAATTATCTACCAAATTTTATACAAAATGGAAACAGCAACAATGCAACTAATGCAAGTTAATAGAGCATCAAGAATGCCTTTTACAGTGCCTTTAATGGAGAAATATTCAACACTAGATGATACAATACGGACTGTTGAAAGTACTCCAACTGTGAATATGACAAAAAGTGAGAAGAGAAAGCATTTTATTGAAGCCAATACAAATGAAGTTGATCTAATGCATCTAAAAAATGATTGTGTAGTACCTGTATTCTCTAAGGACAATGAAATTACTATCAGTCATACTAACTTCATTCAAACTGTTCAGGAAGCAGCTTATAAATTCTTTGAAGGTGAAGCCATTGAAACACCTGAAGTCATGGTGTCTCACATTGTAAAAGGGAGAGTTCCTGAAGCTATTTATAAGCCAGTGAATGAACTATTAGAATCTGATAAAACAATCTATTACGAGCGTATGGCATTTGCATTTGAGATACCTACTATCAGTGAAGATATTAATGGCAACAGGCTTAATTTGACTGTTGGGGGTGTAAGAGCTTACAATCATGAGAACTTATACAGTAAGAAATCAAGTGAGAAATTTAAGGTGTTTATTGGGTTTAAAAACCTTGTTTGCTGCAATCTATGTGTCTCTACAGATGGATTTAAAACTGAATTAAGAGCTATGGACACATCAGGTTTATTTAATGCAGCTATAGAACTGTTTAAAAGCTATAATCCGGCTCAACATCTGCATTTTTTAAATCAATTCAAAGATTCTTATCTAACTGAGCATCAATTTGCACAGCTTATAGGAAAGACCAGGCTATACCAGAACTTGCCTACCTCTCAGAAGAAATTGTTACCTAATTTGGATTTTACAGATAGTCATATTAACATGGTAGCTAAAGCATACTATGGTGATGAAAACTTCTGTAGAGATGAAAATGCGGGAAATATAAGCATGTGGAATGTTTACAATCTCTTCACAGGAGCCAATAAGAACAGTTATATTGATAACTTCTTGGATAGGTCACTCAATGCTTCTCAATTGATTACAGGGATTAACAAAGCCCTATATGGCGATGCTGAGTATAGATGGTTTATTGAATAAAACAGTAGACTTATTTAGGCATTACCATCAACTTACTCATTCAACCACTATCTATTAGACCTAAGCCATATATCTAATCAATTAAACATATCCTCAAAAATGACAATAATTATTGCGAGCCAAACTGACATAATCATAAAACAGTTTGGTTCGTAATTCAATTAACTATTCTACATTTAAGAAGTTGTAATCATATCTATATCAGAAATCTTTAAAAAAATCACTCAAAGTAATGCCTAAGTATTCACAAATAGCAGATAAAGTACTAACAGTTATATTGCCCTTACCTGATTCAATTCTACCAATATGTATATCAGTATCAATATAGAACACTTCTTGTGAAATGCCTTTATCTTCTCTTAATTGCTTAATATGATTAGCAATATTAGAAACAAGAATACTATTTACTCTCTGCTTACTCATTAACGAGCAAAATTCGTCTATTAGAGTTGCAAAATCAATGACATATTTGTCATTTAGGGAAATTTTATATAATTTTGAACTTTTACTAAAAAAGATTGATAGATATATCAATTATGCTTAACATTTTATTTATCTTTGGAGTTAATTAATAATTTTAAAACAAAAATATCAATCATAATAATCATTATGAAAACATTAAACCTCTTTTGAATTATCCCATCCATCAAAAGCAATCAATTTGACTATAACATTTTAAATCAAATAAAAATGAAAACACAAAAACTTACAACGCTACTAGTTTTTTTTGCCATAATAAACAGTTCTGGTTGTTTAAATAAAATTGAGAATTTACATAAAGTCCCAACGGAGGCAAAAAAAAGGATTATCACATCCTATTATGAACCAATACTAAATGATGGAAGCTGGATATGTGGTGAAGAGTTAGAAAAAGATGATTACAGTAACTTACCTGACACTGCTTATTATGATGAGTATGACAACCTGTTACTTAGTATCACCAAGCATAACCCTAAGTTAAACACTAGGATTAAAAAAAACATATATTCTTTACCTGCAGAGAGCAAACTTAAAAGTGAATCCACTATTTACATAAATAAAGAAGACTTATCTGAAAAAATTGAAGAAACGGAATATATTAGGGATAGTAAAGGAATACTATTACAAATAAAAGGAAAAGAGAATTCCTTTTTCACTCATGATGCAAGTGGCTTTATTACTCAGGAGCTAGACATTAATAAAAAAATTCACGAGTCATTTAGCAAAACTCAATCTACAAACACCCTTGATGTAGTAGTAAAAAAAACATATGAAACCAGTGGAGAAATTAGAGAAAAAACTACCTACATCATCAATCGAAATACAAAAAAAAATCTTAGAGAGACTACAGAATATAAATCTAGTGGAGAAATGCTAACTGTGGATATTATCTATTATTATGACAGTTCTAACAGACTAACATCCAGAGACTGGAAAAGAACTGAATCTTCAAATTATACAATAGGTAACAAGACTGAATATAGATATAATTTCCAAGGAGACATCGAATCTATAACAATGTCAACACAAAATAAAAATGGCAGTTATGATTCAAAACTAATTTCACATAAGTATGAATATGAATACAACAAAAAAGGAGATTGGATTAAAAAAGTAGTTTTTAATATCGCAGATAAGAATATAAATATTAAGCCATTATATATTATAACGAGAGAGATAGACTACTTTGACATAAAAAAATCATAACATGGCGGTTAAATAGTTTGGTTCAGAACAGAATTGACTATGTATGTATTTAAAAAGTTCATATCAAATTTACGTCATAAATCTAAAAAAAAAGATACTCAAAGTAATCACAAATTGACAATAAAAGATCTACCTGTTATTCATCAGGCTAATGGAAGCTTTGTTGCTGATATAACCCAAAAACCCTTTTACCTATTACATCAATTGGGTGCAATCAAAAGTAATATAATTCTGGCACCATTTTAAAAATACACATGAAAATATGAAATTAAAATTCCAACTATCTTATGGAATAAAAAAAACAGGATTACCCTTAATAGTCGTTGAAATTAATCAACATAATCTCTGCTTCTTACTTGATACAGGCTCAAATAAAAATCTTTTAGACCAAAGGGTTTATGAATATTTTAAGGAGGGGGTTGAGGCTGTAGGGAGTGGTAAAATTTTTGGATTAGATGGAGATAAATTCGCCACAACTATCATTAAACTTAGTTTTAATTTTGAGAACCACTCTTATACTACTAACTTCAACGTATTTGATTCTAAAGATTCATTTGCAGCTATTGAAAAGGAGACTGACATACAAATTCATGGCATATTAGGGAATGAGTTCTTTATTAAAAATGAATGGATAATTGATTTTGAGAAACTAACACTCTATTCAAAATGATTTATTTATGAATGAGTATTTTTCCTTATCTATTTCAAAAAGTCTAGAGAAACATGGGTTACCTATGCTCAAAATTAATTTACTTAGAACTCTAGGGTTTGATGTATTAATTGATATGAGTATTAAGCATAATTTAATTGACCCTAACTTTATCTATTTTGAAGTAGATGAAGACTTCTATACTTGTCTGGATGAAGATGTTGATAGTAGCTTAAAACCTCAAATGTATCTATTCAAAGATTTCTTTAGAAAACTAGAGGTACATACAATTATTAGAAAAGATGGAGTTAAACAAAGAGCAGATAAAATAGAATTTACTTTTAAGCTTCAAGGAGAG
>Ga0302288_1001561_pt1 | contig 14695 bp, 13 predicted proteins | sample III_Fen_N1_1_FD_194549 | JGI IMG/M metagenome (GOLD analysis project Ga0302288, IMG submission 194549) | Peat permafrost microbial communities from Stordalen Mire near Abisko, Sweden - III_Fen_N1_1 | ecosystem: Environmental > Terrestrial > Soil > Wetlands > Permafrost | place: Sweden: Abisko...
GCCTCATTGGGCGTTACTTTTTAAACTGGAAAGTGCGGATGAGTTAATTGCCATTTTCAGAAAAATTAAGGACAAAGCATTCGATTTACAAGCATTGGGAAATGAAACATATCAGTTTGTTTCCGAAGATTTTTCACATAGCAGAATGATTGATGAATATTCAAAGCTTTATTCAACTTTAACCGAATAGAAAACGACTAATATATGGACATTAGTTTATAAACCAAAACAGTAAACAGATGAAGAAGATTCTTTTTATACTTCACTTCCCACCGCCTGTTCACGGATCATCAATTGTTGGTCTATCGATTAAGGAAAGTAAAATAATTAATCAGACATTCGACTGCCGATACATAAATCTTCTGGTTTCGCGCACAATGTTTGAAACAGGGAAACTGAGTATTACTAAGATTATCCGGTTTTTTAGTGTCTGGTTTGAATTGTTACAAAATTTAATATGGAATAAACCAGACATTTGCTACCTGGCTCTCTCTACTTCAAGTAAAGCATTCTATAAAGACGCTTTCTTGGTTTTCTGGTTACGGATTTTTGGTGTAAAAGTTGTATATCATCTTCATAACAAAGGAGTATCAACATATGAGGGACAATTTATTGACAGACAATTATATCGTTTTGTGTTTAAAAATTCAAAAGTAATTCTACTGTCGGACAAGCTATACAAAGACATTAAAACATTCGTGAAAACTTCGGATGTTTATATTTGCCACAATGGAATTGAAGATTTAGCTATCGATCCGAGAATAGAAACAAACGATAGTAATAAACCTGCTAAAATCTTATTCCTTTCTAATTTGATTGAAACAAAAGGAGTCACCGTTTTGCTGGAAGCTTGTCAGATATTGAACCAAAAAGGACTAAACTTTATATGCGATTTCATAGGTGCCGAAGGCGATTTGAATGCATCTCAATTCCGGGGAAAAGTGAATCAGCTCGGTTTAGAAGATCGGGTGAGATATCTTGGGAAAAGATATGGAAAAGATAAACTTGAAGCCTTTTCAACTGCTGACATATTTGCTTTCCCAACTTACTACAACAATGAATGTTTCCCATTGGTATTGCTCGAAGCAATGTCCGCAAATTTGCCGATAGTATCTACATTCGAAGGCGGAATTCCCGATATTGTGGATATGGGTAAAACAGGCTATCTCGTTCCTCAGAAAGATGCTGAAACCTTGGCCGAAAAACTGGAAATATTGACTAAAAGCCCGGAACTTCGCCGCCAAATTGGCGATGCCGGAAGGAAAAAGTACGAGAAAGAATTTACGTTGGATATTTTTGAAAGGAAAATGACTGAAATTTTAATGTCAATTTAGTTGGGATTTATTTTTACAATCATTGTTAATGAAATAGAAAAATGATTGGGCTTGAATTTTTTAGGGGTTTGCCATTAGAATATGAACCGTTTTTAATCAATAAATACAGTTCAGTTCTAACTACGTGCAAATACATCGAAATTAATCATCCCGGGGAAAATTTTCACTATATATTAGTCAAAAAGGAAAATAAATTGGTTGAATTGCTGATATTTTCCATCAACGGCAACGCAGCTAAATGTTACAACAAGTTAGTTCTGATTGACCAATCTATAATAGTTGCTTTTGTTCAAAAGGTTTTTGAAGAATTTCGTTCCGTAAAGAACGTGGAAATCGCAGCATCATATAATTCATACAGCCTGAACAAGTCATTTTTAGTTTCACATGCTAATGACTTTGTCCTATCCCTTCCATTCACCTTAAACGCATATTTTCAAGAACTTGGCACGCAAACACGCCGTCATTTGAAAAATTACAAATCCAGATTGACGCGCGATTTTCCACAAGCCCTGTTTGTGACAAAATCCAAAAATGAAATTGACAGAGAATCGGTTGAGAGAATCATCCAACTGAACATTGACCGAATGGTTCACAAAGGTATTATACCGGGCAAAACCGACACCGACAAAGAGAAGTATTATAATTATGCTCTTCATTACGGCTATGTCACTTACATTGAGATTGAAAACACAATTGTTGCCGGTTGTATCGCTGTGATTTTAAATAAAACGTTATTTTTAATGGTTGTTGCTCACGATGACCAATTTTCAAAATACAATGTTGGTCAATTAGCCATTCTAAACCTTATTGAACAGTCGATTGAAATGCATTTATTGGAAATGCACTTTCTTTGGGGTGAAAATGATTATAAACTGAGGTTATTAGCAAAACCCAAACCGATATTTTCGTATCAAGTTTACCGATCTTATTCATTGGATTTTGTTGTATCGTATGCAAAAGCTTTTGCCTCTCGAGTTAAAATTCAGGTCAGACAATCGAAATATGCTAAGCCAATACGAGATGCTGTCAAGTCGTATCGTAAAAAGAAATTAAGAACGTGAATAAGCCAATGCTATTCCAAAAATTTATCTGCAAAACTAACTATGATTTCAGTTGAATGCCACGCAAAATTACCGTTTGAATATGAGTCGTATCTGATAGAAAGATACTGTTCATTCACAAACACATGCCATTATATTGCCACTTATTACCCCAATTTTGAGATAAATTATATGTCGGTAAAAAAGGATGAGAAGTTGGTTGATATTCTTATTTTCGGAATTAAAGGAAACACTTGTACTTGCTTCAATTCGCTGGCTTATATCGATCAAGAAATAATGTCAGAGTTTACCAAAAGTGTTTTTGTTCTATTTCCTGCTATACGGAAAATAGGTATAAAGGCTTCATACAGCAGCTACGAATTCGATAAATCTATAACACTTCCAAAATCTGAGGATTATATTCTTAAATTGCCCAAAACGTTGGATGATTACAATTCACAACTTGGAACAAAAACCCGTAAACATCTGAAAGCACGCATTGCGAAACTTCAAAAAGAGTTTTCGACCGTAAATTTTGTTTTATCATACGGACCTGAGATTCAGAAAACCGTAATAGATAAGATCGTACAGTTTAACTGGGACAGGATGAAGCACAAGGGGAGAAAATCGGGTATTGACGAATTATATAAGGACAATATGTTCAAATTCGCCGAACATTACGGTTGTGTTGCCTATCTCGAATTGGATGGGAATATTGTGGCCGGAAGTATCACCACTGTTTTAAACAAAGAATTATTCTTCCATGTAATTGCCCATGATAATGATTTTTCAAAGTTCAATGTCGGCGAAGTTTGTGCCTATCATTTGATAGAATCATCAATAAATAAAGAATTGGAAACCATGCACTTTTTGTGGGGAAAAAGCGAAATGAAAAGACGTTTTCAAGCTGAACCGCAACCGCTTTACTCGTATTTAGTGTTTAGAAAATACTCGTTGGACTTTTTGATTTGTAAATTCAAGAATGACGTTTTAGAGTTGCTAATCAGAATTAAACATTCAGGCTTATATTCAAAATTAATGGCTCTAAAGAAAAAGTGAAATAACAATGAACAACCATACCCTAGCCCCGATTTGCCTATTTGTTTACTCCAGATTGACCGAAACACGCCAGTTAATCGAGTCGCTACAACAAAATATGCTTGCAGATCAAAGTCATCTGTTCATTTTTTCGGATGGAGCCAAGAGCGAAAAGGTACGGAAGGACGTGGACGAAGTTCGGGAATATATTCATAAAGTCACAGGTTTTAGCCAGGTGACTGTGTATGAAAGTGTCGTAAACAAAGGTTTGGCTAATTCAGTTATATCGGGTGTTACCCAGGTTGTGAATGAATTTGGAAAGGTAATTGTATTGGAGGATGATTTGATTCTTTCCACTAATTTCCTGAACTTTATGAACGAAGCATTGGATTACTACGAAGATAAAAAGAAAGTGCTTAATATTTCGGGATATTCATTCACGCTGCAATATCCCGCTGATTACAAATCCGATGTGGCTTTTTCTTACCGATTCGCTTCGTGGGGTTGGGCCATATGGAAAGATCGTTGGGAGCAAATTGATTGGGAAGTAAAAGATTACCGATCATTCAAATGGAATTTATTCAAATTGTTGAAATTTTCGAGAGGAGGAAGCGATTTATGCACAATGTTGAGTCGGCAGATGAACGGTAAAATTGACTCGTGGGCCATCCGATTTGACTATCATCATTCTAAACATAACTATTTGGACGTATTTCCTGTAACATCAAAAGTAAAATACAATGGATTTAACTCCGAAGCTACGCATACAACTAAGAAATGTGATACGTATGATACTGATTTGGATATCTCAGGGAAACAAAACTTTTTATTTTCTGATGAATTGAAGATTAATACGCGTGTTGCCCTGCAATTTTATAGGCATTATTCATTCACCAGTAGATTGAGAGATAAAATTTCACAATTATCATGGAAAAGAAAATAATAATCACAACCAGCTGGGATGATGGGCATGAACTGGACATTAAATTAGCCGAATTGCTTGCCAAATATGGTGTTGAAGGGACATTTTACGTTCCCCTCAAAAATGCTGAACATCAAGTTATGAGTTCTGCCTTGCTAACTGAAATAGCAAGCAGTTTTGAAATTGGTGGACATACAGTTAATCACATTTACCTAAATACGCTTGGAAAGCAGGATGCAAAATATGAAATATCTGAATGTAAAAATATGCTCCAGCAGCAAATTGGCAAAGAAGTGAAGGCTTTCTGTTATCCCGGGGGAAAATATTCCAAGCGCGACATTGAATTAGTGGAAGAAGCAGGTTTTCTTTTTGGGCGAACAACAAGACTTCTGCATACTGACACAGACACCGATCAGCAACTAATGAACACAAGCATGCAGGCATTTAATCATAGCGGTGCAGTGCTAACTAAACATTGTATTAAGCACAGATTCATTCAGCCGATTGTTCAGTATGGCTTCTTCCACAAAGCGAATAAGAACTTCATCGAATTATCCGAAATAATACTCAATGGTATGCAACATACCGGCGGAGTGTTTCATTTATGGGGGCATTCCTGGGAACTCGAAAAATTTCAATTGTGGGAGCAGCTTGAATTTTTACTAAACAAACTCTCTACGCTCGAAAATGTTACTTTTCTGAATAATACCGATTGCTGGAAATCGGTTCAAAATTCCAGAACATAATTTAATTGCAAAAAATCAGAAAATATGAAAATATTATTTGTTTTACACCTGCCTCCACCCATACACGGTTCGGCAGCAGTGGGGCTGCAAATTAAAGAAAGTAAGGTCATAAACGACAATTTTCAATGTCGGTTTATCAATCTTGGAACATCTGTCTCCATTGATGAAATTGGCAAAAGAAAATTGATCAAAGTATTTCGTTACTTGGATATTCTCTTTAAAGTACTTAAAAGCATTATCTTTCATCGTCCAGACCTTTGCTATTTTTCATTATCATCGCAGTTTGTGCCTTTTTACAAGGATACACTTTTAATTTTATTGGGAAAACTATTCAGAATAAAATTAGTTTATCATTTTCACAATAAAGGCGTTAGACTTCGCCAACACAAATATATTGATGATAAGCTTTATTGGTTAGTACTCCATAATTCAACAGTGATTCTGCTTTCGGAAAAATTATATCCTGATGTTGAAAAATATGTCAATAAAAATCAAGTTTTTTACTGCCCCAATGGAATTAAAGATTCAGAAGTTCAACCACAAATTCTAAATAACGACAGCAGTATTCCTGTCGAGATATTCTTCCTGTCAAACTTAATTGAGTCCAAAGGCATTTTTGTGCTTTTAGAAGCTTGCAAACTTTTACAGGAAAGGAATCTTACTTTCCATTGCACAATGGTAGGCGATGTTGGCGATGTGTGCGAGCAACGTTTTAATTTGAAGCTTCAAGAAATGGGATTGACCAACCACGTTCATTATATTGGGAAAAAATTTGGTATTGAAAAAGATGTCATATTCTCCAAGTCCGACATTTTTGTACACCCAACGCTAAATGACTGTTTTCCACTGGTTTTACTTGAAGCAATGAAAAATTCATTACCAGTTGTTTCCACATTTGAAGGTGGAATACCCGATATCGTGAGCGATAATGTTACTGGATTTCTTGTGCCCAAAAATGATGCTATAGCTCTTGCAGAAAAACTTGAGTTATTAATCACTCATCCTGAATTGTGCATAGAAATGGGTAAAGAAGGCCGGAAAAAATTTAAATCTGAATTTACTTTGAGTATTTTTGAAACAAGAATGAAAGAGATTTTGGAACAATTGGGCCAACGAAAGTAGTTAAATTAGTTAAATGTGGCAAATAATGTAATAATTGTAGCAATAATTACAACTTTGTATTGATTATAATTGTTTAGATTTAAAAGGTTATAGTTAATAATTTAAGATTTGTTGTTATGTTAGACAATTACACACTATTCAATGAGCCATTAAGTACCATTAAAGCTCCAAAGGTACTAATTAACACCATAAACGCTCATTCATTTAACACAGTACAAATAGACAAAGATTTTGGAGAAGCTTTAGAGTCAAGCAATATTTTACTTCCTGATGGTGTTAGTGTTGTATGGGCAATGCGAATGCTAACCGGAAAGAAATTAAAGAAAGTTGCAGGTGCCGATTTGTTTTTTTATGAAATGAAACGGTTGAATACGATTGGTGGAAAATGTTTCTTTCTAGGAAGTTCAAATGATACGCTGCAATTAATTCGCAGTAAGGCTGCAATTGAATATCCCAATGTAAAAGTTTTTAGTTATTCTCCCCCATACAAACCAGTATTCAGTGATGAAGATAACAAAGCAATGATTGATGCGGTAAATGCGGTACAACCCGATGTGTTATTCATTGGAATGACTGCTCCAAAACAAGAAAAATGGGCACATAGTCATTTTGATGAATTACAAGTAGGACACGTTTGCTGCATTGGTGCTGTATTCGATTTTTACGCAGGAAAGATTAATCGTGCTCCAAATTGGATGATAAAAATAGGAATGGAATGGTTTTATCGTCTGGTAAAAGAACCAAAGAGAATGTGGAGACGTTACCTTATCGGTAATTTGAAGTTTGCAGGTTATTTGGCTTTGGCATTGTTAGGTTTTTCTAAATAAAATTCTGTTGAATTTGATTTGCCTTACCAATCAAACATTTTAAAGTGTTTATATTCAAAAGCATAAATCAGATTGATATGAGATCGAATGAAACTGAACTAAGATATTTGTATTTGGCATTTGACTTGATAATTCTCAATTTATCATTTGCAATAGTCTATTATATGAGCCCTATTTCAAACGGATTAAATCCGAATGAAATTAGCTCATATATTTTATTGTTGAATATGTCGGATGTCATTACCTATTCAGTATTTTCAAGAAGAAATCTTTATTTACATGACAATTTTTCAAACAGGGTCAGACGGATAACAAACCGGGGATTGATTTTCGTTGCAGTAACTTTTATATCTGCCATTTTATTTCTACCAAAAGATTTTTCCCAATTATTATTGTTGGAATGTGCGTTTCTTTTCTATATTGGTAAATTGATTTTCTACTTCGGTTTATATACATATTTGAAATACAGTCGAGAAAAAGGTCTTTATGTTCATCGGGTTTTAATTATTGGACCCAATGATATGGGCATATTTTTACGTGAATTGCTGGATAATAATCCAATGCTTGGATACGATTTCGTAGGTTATATTACCAACAAAGTCGATGATAAAACGGAAGAAGTTCTAGGACACATGGATAATTTGGCACAATTGGTAAAGGAAAATACAATTGATTATATTTTTGTTACACTTTCGGAGTATAACGATTTAAAGAAATGCAAAGAGTTACTTGCCAAGTGCAACAAAATTGGTGTCAGATTAAGATTTGTTCCTGAGAATCAATACTGGTTTAAACCAAGTATGAATATGGAATCAGTGGGTTCATTGGTTATATTCAACCCTCAAGAAATCCCACTAGATGATTTGAAATCCCGCTTCCTGAAACGATCCTTCGATGTTATCTTTTCATCAATGGTTATTGTTTTTATAATGTCATGGTTATTGCCAATTATAGCCATTCTGATAAAATTGAGTTCAAAAGGACCTGTATTTTTTACTCAAAACAGAACAGGTATAAACAACAGAACTTTCAAATGCCTAAAATTCAGAAGCATGCGAATGAGCGACGACAGTGACACGAAACAAGCAACCAAAGGTGATAGCAGAATAACAAAGATTGGAGCGTTTCTTCGCAAGACAAATCTGGATGAATTCCCTCAATTTTTCAATGTGCTGATGGGTCAAATGTCAATAGTAGGACCACGACCACATATGCTGAAACATACCGATCAATACTCAGAATTGATTGACTATTACAAAGTACGGCATTATGTGAAACCAGGCATAACAGGCTGGGCTCAAGTAAATGGCTACCGGGGTGAAACAGATGAACTTTGGAAAATGGAAAAAAGAGTAGAGTACGATATGAAATACCTCGAAAAATGGAATCTGCTTTGGGACTTTAAAATTCTATTTATGACAGTTGCTACAAAGAGCGCCTATAAAAATGCTCAGTAAGCAACTGTATTTTGTCCTTTATTGGATCGACTTTTTCCATTGTAGGTATCCAACCCACGCCATAACAGTATAAATGGCAAATAAAACAGCAGTAGGATAAAGTCCTTTGTAAATATAAAGCCCGATGCAAAACGCATCGGCAACTATCCATACCAACCAGTTCTCTATAAATTTCTTCGCCAACATCCATGTTCCAATCACGCTCAAGGCACCAATCAAAGCGTCCGATTTGGGAATAGTTGAATCAGTAAAATTCAGCAAAACAAGATAGTAAATAAGATATATAACTGCTGTTGCAACAACTGAAATGATTATAAATCGTTTGTTTATTCGTATTGCAGGTAGTTCTTTATTGTTTTCGTTTGTTCCTTTTTTCCAGTTTATCCAACCATAAATGCTAATAAACACATAATAATACTGAAGACTCATGTCAGCATACAATTTGGATTGAAAAAAAACAACAATATAAAAAAGCGACGAAATAATTCCAAAAAACCAAAGGCTAACCTTCTGATTTATTGATAAATACAAATAAATCAAACTCAAAATTGCTCCTACAATTTCGATCCAGTTAGTTTGTATATAAGTAAGAATGGTTTCCATAATCTGTAGTAATAAAACAAAAAATTTTCCAAAGTTTACCGAAAACCATGGAAAAGTCTTAATTAATTATCAAAGCTATTTCAAAATCTTTTCGTAAGCTCCTGGCTTTTGCAAAATTTCAACTGCTTTTTGTAATGATTCATTGTCAGCATCCATGATTTGGTAGTATTCATTCGTTTCCCAAAAGTCACGAGCTATCAAGGCCTTTAATTGTAGTTTAATTAAAGGTTTTGATTTTTCGAATTCGCTTAATTCAACACTGTCTTTCTTGCTTTTTATTGGATTCAATAATTTATTCGACTGGTTTTGATTTTCTTTATCATCTTTGAATTTCAGTTGAACCATTGCGACACCTTTTGCTTGCTCAGAAGCTTTGGCTTTTTCTATTTCTGCCTCACTAATTACCGAGTTAAGAAATGTATCATCTGCCTGAAATTCTTTTTTGTATTTTTCAAAAGTCGGATATTTCTTTTTCAGTTCAGCGCGATTTTTATCAATATATTGCACAAAAACTTTATTTATGATACCAAGTGCTACTAGTTTCCGGTGAAAACTTGTATAACTTGTTGTGTCAAGTGGCACAAAAATATCAGGCATTATTCCACCACCACCATAAACGGTTCTTTTCAGATTCAAGGTTTGAAATTTCAACGAATCAGGATAATGAATGCTATCGGCATGCAGGAACTCGCCATGTTTATAACGATCTGTTAAATCTTGTTCATACTTTTCATATCCACCTTTGTATGATTTTTGGATACAACGCCCTGTAGGTGTATAATATCGGGCAATCGTTAACCGCATCATTGAGCCATCGATTAACGGAAACTGACGTTGAACCAGACCTTTTCCAAATGTACGGCGGCCAACAATGATAGCTCTATCCCAGTCCTGAAGTGCACCAGAAACAATTTCGCTGGCCGAAGCTGAGAATTCATCCACCAGCACAATCAATTTACCAGTTTCAAAAGCACCTGTTGCTGTTGACTCTGCAACTGATTTCGGTTGATTTAGACCTTGAGTATAAACAATTAATTTGTTTTTAGAAAGAAACTCATCTGCAAGTTGAATGGCTGCATTCAAATAGCCTCCACCATTGCCTTGTAAGCTGATAATTAGGTTTTTCATCCCCTTTTTCTGAAGATCGTTGAATGCTTTTTCAAACTCCTGAACAGTGGAACTTCCAAAATTATTGATTTTAATATAACCAATATCTTTGCCAATCATGTAGTTAGCATCAATGCTATAAATTGGAATTTTATCACGGATAATTTTAAATTCGATCAATTCCCGTTTATTCCCTCGTTTAATTTTCACAGAAACTTCTGTTCCTTTTTGACCACGTAACCGCTTAAAAATATCTGAACTTTGCATTTTTACTCCAGCAACCAATTCATTGTTGATAAAGATAATTCTGTCGCCGGGAAGAACACCCACTTTCTCAGCCGGACAGCCGGAAATGGTCTGAACAACCAACAAAGTATCTTCCATCATTTGAAACTGAATCCCAACACCTTCAAAGCTGCCTTCCAAAGGCTCATTTACCCGTTCAACTTCTTCTTTTGGAATATAAACCGAGTGTGGATCAAGATCTTTCAAGATGGTTACGAGAGTTGATTCAACAATTTTTTTATCATTTATGCTATCAACATATAAGTTGGAAATGGCTGACAAGGCATTGGCTAGTTTGCGCTGTTGAAGAGCGGAAAAGCCCTGTGCAAAAAGAAATGGAGCTAAAACTATAAAAAATAGAAATGAAAATAATTTCCTCATAGTATCGTTAATTTTTGTAAGACCGCAAAGATACGACAAACTAGTAAATAATCCGCAAGTTTTCAGTTATTTATGTAACAATTATAACTTTATTTCAGGTTCATTTTCTTTATCAGTTCAAATCCTGCGGTAAGTTTATCTGGTTCAACATTTTTAATTTCAGCAATTTGCTCGTATATTTCGGTAATACTATGTTTGCTTTCATCTGTTTCAAGAAACAATTTCTCAATTGGAGTAATTCGCACACTTTCAGAGTTAAATTTCTCACCAAAAGATAGCGCAAAACCTATATTTAAAGCATGATTTGCCAACTCGGGCTTTCCTCTGAAACCATGAATAATCCATAGCTGCTTTGGGCGCAATTGCTTTTTTATTTCAAAAAGTTCATTGAAACATCCGACACAATGGATTAACAGAGGTTTCTGAATTGATTCGGAAAGTTGAATTTGAATTTTAAAGGTATTTATCTGAGTATTTAAATCAGACTTGCTGTTTTTATCCAAGCCACACTCACCTATGAAAACGAATCGCTTATCAGTCGCCCATTTCACAAGTTGATTTAACTCAATTATTGAATAAGAATCTGCAGACCAGGGGTGAAAACCAACTGAGTAAAAACCATCTTCGGTAGAGTTGAATTTTTCAGCAGCATCTGCAAAAGTTAGATTAAGAATTGCCAGCTCATTATTAAGCGCATGGTGGGTATGAATATCAACAAGCATTCATTCTGGGCTAAGAAGATTTTTTAATGGAAATAAGCCACCAAGGACTTTGCGCAAGCCATCTTTTCAGATAAAATACTTGTTCAAATAATTCAAATAATTTCGCAAATTTACTATTTGAACTCAATGGAAGCGGAATCCAGTTCATACCTTCAATTTGATCAATCTTCAAACCATGTTTATTAAGAACCGCAGTCAGCTCCTTTAGCGTAAATTCATTGTAAGGAGTTGATCCATTCCCAAAATGACTAATTTCACGTAAATAATACCTCCAGCTTTTAGGATTTACACAGGAGAGAACGAAAACCCCATCGGCTTTCATTAAATTTTTTACTTTAAAAATGAAAGCATCAATATCATCAAAATAACAAATTGATTCAATACAAATAATAAGCGAGAATTTAGCTGTAATCTGAGCCGAAGTAAAGTCGCTGTGAATGGCTTTAATTTTTGAATTTTTTTCATGAAGTTGTTTAATGGCAGCTTCACTTACGTCGACAATAGTTATGTCGGAGCTAAATTGAGATAATGGGATAGCTAAATGTCCCGATCCACCAGCAATGTCAAGAATTTTATTTAAATTTTTCTCACCATATTTGGTTATAAATTCATATTCTCTTTTGAATTTGTATTTACTTATAGTGTTGTTTAACGATTTGGAGTTACAATAATCCCAACGATTGTTCATAATACTAAAATTGTCTAATTATTTCGAGAGACTTATTATTTAAGGTATGCAAATATATCGTTTTTTTTCAACATGTATTTTATTTTTTGAATTTTTAAAATGAAACTTATATTAAAAACGAAACTATAGATAAAATAAAAACGCGTATCTTTGCACTCCAAATAAAAACAAAACTAAAATAAGAATATGAGTACCACTCCTTTGTTCAGCACTTTACCTTACAAGGTAGCTGATATGTCATTGGCCGATTTTGGTCGTAAAGAAATAGAATTAGCCGAAAAAGAAATGCCGGGATTGATGGCATTACGCTCGAAATACGGACAACAAAAACCCCTGAAAGGTGCGCGGATTATGGGTTCGCTTCACATGACCATTCAAACAGCCGTATTGATTGAAACACTGGTTGAACTTGGTGCAGAAGTTCGTTGGTGCAGTTGTAATATCTACTCTACCCAGGATCATGCTGCTGCTGCAATTGCTGCTGCGGGTGTTCCGGTTTTTGCCTGGAAAGGCGAAACATTGGAAGAATACTGGTGGTGCACGCTTCAGGCATTGACTTTTGAAGGTCATCAAGGACCAACCGTGATAGTCGATGATGGCGGTGATGCTACAATGATGATTCACGTAGGTGGAGCTGCCGAAAAAGATGCTTCAATTCTTGATAAACATACAGATACCGATGACGAACGTTTATTGAATATCATTTTGAAAGATGTTTTGAAAGAAGACAGCAGCATTTGGGGTCGTATGATTCCTGGAATTCGTGGTGTCTCTGAAGAAACTACTACCGGAGTTCACCGCTTGTACCAAATGTTGGAAGAAGGCTCATTGCTGTTCCCTGCATTCAATGTAAATGATTCGGTTACAAAATCGAAGTTCGATAATCTTTACGGTTGTCGCGAATCGTTGGCCGATGGAATTAAACGTGCCACTGACATCATGTTAGCAGGTAAAGTGGTGGTTGTTTGTGGTTATGGCGACGTGGGTAAAGGTTGTGCAAAATCGATGTTGGCTTACGGTGCTCGTGTCATCGTCACAGAAATTGACCCGATTTGTGCGTTGCAGGCTTCTATGGAAGGATTCAAAGTAACAACTATTGAAGATGCGCTGACCGAAGGTAATTTATACGTTACAACTACCGGCAACAAAGATATTATCCGCATTGAGCATATCGAAAAAATGAAAGATGGCACTATCATTTGTAACATTGGACACTTCGATAACGAAATTCAGGTGGAGAAACTGAAAAAATACGACGGTATCAAATTGGTAAATATCAAACCACAGGTTGACAAATATATTTTCCCTGATGGACACAGCGTATTATTGCTTGCTGATGGTCGGTTGGTGAATTTAGGTTGTGCCACCGGTCACCCATCGTTTGTAATGAGCAATTCTTTCACAAACCAAACCTTGGCACAGATTGAACTTTTCACTAAAGATTATGCGGTTGATGTTTATCGTTTGCCGAAGCATTTGGACGAAGAAGTGGCTCGTTTGCATCTCGAACAATTAGGTGTAAAACTCACGGTCCTTACCCCCGAACAAGCTGATTATATTGGTGTTGATGCTAATGGACCTTACAAACCGGAGCATTATAGATATTAACATCGAGTACACTAACGACCTTAAATTACGAGCTGCATTCATTCCAATGAGTGCAGCTCGTTTTCATTTGTAGTTTTCACATCGAAAAGTTCAACATAAATTTCTATATTTGCAAATTAAATTTTTCGATAAAACTAAATTTTCGTATTTCAAATGCTGAACGTTTCTATTGTTTTATACAATAATCCACTGGATGAGATTTCTTTACTTGTGCAAAGTTTGAGAGAGTCAGAGGTTGTTGCTGAAATATTTCTCATTGATAATTCGCCGGTTAGATCAGATTCATTGGATTCATTACCGGCAAAATATATTTTCAACAATAAAAATATGGGATATGGTTCAGCACATAATATGGCAATTAGGCAAACGATTGAGCAGAATGTTCCATATCATTTAGTTCTTAACCCGGACATTTCATTTGAATCGAACATTCTGGAAAAGATATTGAATTTTATGAATAATAATTCAGAACTCGGACAATTAATGCCCAAGGTATATTATCCAAACCATGAAATTCAGTATCTTTGCAAATTAATTCCAACGCCTTTCGATTTAATTTTCAGACGTTTTTTGCCGTCAAGCTGGATGCGAAAAAGAACTTATAAATTTGAAATGCGAGCAACTGGTTACGATTGGGTTATGGATGTACCTTATTTATCAGGTTGCTTCATGTTTTTAAGAACAAGCGTATTAAAAGATGTCGGACTTTTTGATGAACGATTTTTCATGTATCCCGAGGACATTGATTTGACTCGAAGAATCCACCGAAAATATCGAACGGTATTTTATCCTGAAGTAAGTATTATTCATCATCA
>Ga0302288_1001563_pt1 | contig 14691 bp, 7 predicted proteins | sample III_Fen_N1_1_FD_194549 | JGI IMG/M metagenome (GOLD analysis project Ga0302288, IMG submission 194549) | Peat permafrost microbial communities from Stordalen Mire near Abisko, Sweden - III_Fen_N1_1 | ecosystem: Environmental > Terrestrial > Soil > Wetlands > Permafrost | place: Sweden: Abisko...
CGAGTTTATATATTTCTTTTATCAAATCGGTTTGTGTTGCAGGAAGTTTAATATCAAGGCGGTCACCACCCGAAAAGCCTTCCACTTTCACTTTCATTTCTTCACCTTCCAGTAACGGACTCAACCCCATACACAGAATGACAACATCCGATGATTTAGCCAACTCGATAGCTTCCTGTTTCAGATTAGGTTTTGGTTTACTCCACAATAGCCTCATAATAGCATATTCAGTATTTTTTTGCAAATACTCAATACGTATTTTATATTTTTTGCCCGCCTGCAGGTTCATCAACTCATATTCTTTATGCGGGGAATGAATATCGTTCCATTTCGTCACTAATTTATCGTCAATATATAAATTGAATCCACTGAATCCTTCTGCTCCAAGTGCATATTCACCCGATATTGCCGGAACCAGTATCCCTGACCATTTAACGGAAAATTCATCATATTTCATATCTGCAAAAGGAGCTTTTGTGCGCCAGACAAAATCAACATTAGCATCTATACGACTATGTTTTGCGATCCCTTTCCATTCGTTGTTATCAAAATATTCAGCTTTGAGTCCATGCTTAGTCAACGATTCATCGGTAAACAGGTTTTCAGTTGGAAGAGCTTCGAAGTATGGCAACTTTGCTGCTAATTCGCAACCCTGGGCAAATACAACTTCTGTATTCGGAAGTTTTTCACGGATACCCATAAGGGGAGTTTTAGGTAGTGAAGGAAATCCGTTGTAATTGGCCAGCAGCACTTCATTATCATTGGCATTGGGACCAATAACAGCGACCTTTTTCATATTCTTACCAAGCGGCAACAAATTATTTTCATTTTTAAGTAAGACAATCGATTTGTGGGCTGCTTCCAACGCCAGTTGTTGATGTTCTTTACAGTCAACTACCGAGTAAGGGATTTGCTGATATTTTACATGGTTAGCATCATCAAACTGACCCAGTTTTAAACGGGCCATAATGATTCTTCTCACCGATACATTTAATTCATCTTCGGTAATCAATCCTTGTTTTACAGCATTTACCAATGCAGGGTAACTGTCACCGCAATTTACATCAGTTCCCGCTTTAACTGCCATTGCTGCAGCTTCTTCACGTGTATTCACCACATGATGCGCATTTTTTTCATAAAAATCACGTACAGCCCAACAATCCGAAACAATATATCCTTTAAAACCCCATTTTTCACGTAACAAGGTTTCAAGAAACTTGTTACCGCAGCAAGGAGCGCCTTTATAACTCTGATAAGCACACATTACCGAATAGATCTGACCTTCTTTTACTACTTTTTTAAAATGCGGAGTATAGGTTTCAGCCATATCACGGTCGGAAGGCCAGACATCGAATGAATGACGGGTTGATTCAGGCCCGCTATGTACGGCAAAATGCTTGGCAGTGGCAATGAGTTTAAAGTATTTGGGATCGTTACCCTGGAGTCCTTTGACAAAAGGCACAGCCAGTTCACCCGTCAGATAAGGATCTTCACCATATGTTTCCATTCCCCTTCCCCACCGTGGATCCCGAAAGATATTAATGTTCGGTGTCCAAAAGGTCAGTCCCTGATAAATACCCCTTTTCCCACGTGATATATACTCATTGTTTTTTGCCCGTGCTTCATCCGAGATGGCATTTGCTATGCTGAACATTTCATCCTTATCCCACATGGAAGCCATTCCGATAGCTTGCGGAAAAACGGTTGCCAAACCCGAACGTGCAACTCCGTGCAGACATTCGTTCCACCAGTTCATGGCAGGAATTCCAAGCCGTTCGATAGCAGGAGAATCATAGCGCATCAAATCAACTTTTTCCTGGATTGTCAATTGAGAAACCAACTCATTGGTTCTTTTTTCAAATGATAGTGTAACATCCTGATAAGGCTCGATAGCTTTGAGAGTAGAAATTTGTGTAAACAAAACAACTGTAAAAAGGAAACGAAAAAGCTTCATGATATTCATGGCATTAAAATTAAATATAAAGACCTTCAATAATAAGGTTTTCTTCATTTTCACAGAGATTTACAGATAGATTATCAAACTATGAAAAATAGTAATTACAAAAATACAAAGTTAAATTATTTATTCCATTAATCCATCAATAGTTTTAATCGTTCCATCAGGATTGTATTCAAGTTCCACTACTTTGAGGCTTCTAAGCCATGTTTTTCCTCCCGAAGGACGGCTGTCGTGATGGAATAGATACCACTTTCCTTCAACTTCGGTAATGCAATGATGAGTTGTCCACCCCACAACCGGTGTCAGAATCACTCCCTGATATGTGAACGGTCCGTAAGGATTGTCGCTTATCGCGTAACACAGCAGGTGAGTGTTGCCGGTTGAATATGAATAGTAATACTTTCCGTTATATTTATGCATCCACGAAGCCTCAAAAAAACGGCGATCGTGATCATCTGCTTTTAACGGTTCGCCGTTCTGATCAAGAATAATCAAATCGTGCGGTTCCTCAGCCAGTTCGAGCATATCAGCACTTAATTTTACCACTTTAGGGCATAATGCAGGTTCGTTGTATGCAGGCTCATGGCCACACTCAATGGCTTTATTGTTACGATAACGCTGAAGTTGCCCACCCCACAAGCCACCGAAATACATATAATAACTTCCGTCCTCATCCCCAAAGACACAAGGATCAATTGAATAACTTCCTTTTACAGGGTTGTCTTCCGCCACAAAAGGTCCCTCAGGGCGGTTGCTCACTGCCACACCAATGTGAAATACATCATTTTTATCCTTAAGCGAAAAATAAATATAGTATTTCCCATCTTTGTAAGCCGCATCGCAGTCCCAAAGCTGACGGCCTGCCCACGGAATACTTTTCACTTCGAGTGCTATGCCGTGGTCGGTCACTTCGCCATCAATGCTGTCCATGGAAAACACATGATAATCGCGCATATCAAAATGGTCACCGTTATCATTTTCGGGAATGCCCGATTCCACATCATGCGATGGATAAATATATATTTTCCCGTTGAAGACATGTACAGCAGGATCGGCTGTAAATAGTTCAGGGACAAGGTATCTTGGTTGTTTCATTTTGTATAGGTTTAGTCTTTAGCTTCTTTAATAATGGTATAGAATTTACTCTGTCTCAATGATCCATCGTCATTAATCGCGACATTCACGGCATCCCAATTCTTAACACTAACTTTATACCAGCCTATTACAGTGCTGATATGCTTTTTTATTCTTTCGATCAGAACATCGCGTGTTACATCATTTTTTTCTTTATCCACAAAAAACCATGAAGTTATTTGTGAATACCTGATTAGCGTTTGTCCCACTAGATACATATTATTACCCTCACCTAACTTAATTTATTGATCTGCTTGGGTGAAATAGAATTTGTCTTCCTGAGGGTGAATTACCTCACTTTTCATGCTGTTTTCTGGAGCATCTTTTAATGCACCAGAAGAAAGTTGTGATTTATTTATTGAACAAGAAGTAGTCAATATTACTACAAAAATCAGGAATATCCGTAATTAAATACTTTTTTCATATTTAAATCCTTATCTGAATTTTCAATTGCACTTTACACTTTGTTTTTATCATTCAATACTTTCTTCAATAGTAACAATTTCAGTCTTTAATCTCCTTGATTTGAGGACTTCTTCAATTTCTTTTTCTTTTTTCTTATCTATTTCATAAAACAGCAAACACGAAGCTGCCAATAAAAAAGTTACAGTTGGGAATACACTTACAGATAACTTTATCCCCATAATAGTACTGTCGGATTGTATAGCCAGTTGTTGATTGTAGCCAAAGAAAGCCAGAATGCCTGCAACCAAAGCACCACCAATACTCAACCCTGCTTTCAGTCCGAAAATCATCGCCGAAAAAATAATTCCTGTTGCACGACGATTATTTTTCAGTTCCGAATAATCAGCTACGTCTGCAATCATTGCCCATAAAAGTGGAATGGTGAGTCCGTAGAAAAAACCATGAAATAATTGTGCAATAAATACCAGTCCTATAGATCCTTTAGAGAAAAACAAGAATGCAAATAAGCATATGGTGGATAATAACAGCCCTACAACGAAGACATCCCTTTTCCCATACTTATCAGCCAGTTTTTTAGAAAACGAAATACCAAGGATCATAAAAATAATGCCACCTCCATTAAACAGGCTAAACCCTGAAGTAGCAGCATCTTTAGGCCATACAAAACCCACTAACCCAATTCTGGTTAACATGGTATTTAAACCATCAATAAAACCATTGAACCCAATATCCTGAAGGAAAGCAGCAAGTTGTACTTTATCTAAATAGTTTTCGAAATAATAAACATACATTCCACCTTTAAGCGACAGGGTAACAAAAACCAAAATGGTAAGAAACAACATGGCTATCCAGGGTTTGTTCTTTGACAAATCCTTCACATCCTGTTTCAGACTTGACTTTTGTTCAGGTTTAGGAATGATTCTTTCCCTGGTTGTAAGGAAGGTTATGATAAAGAACACAACGCCTGTTATGGCAAATATTGTCATAACTTTCTCGAATCCAACCGTTTTGTCACCGGCACCGAAAATTAAAACCAGTGGTAATAACAGTGCCTGTACAATAAACTGAGCAATCATCACGGCAATAAACCTGAAAGAGGATATGCTGTTTCGTTCTGACATATCTCCTGTCATGACACCACTCAGGGCAGAATAGGGCAGATTATTGGCTGAATAAATAAGTACCAGAAATACGTAAGTTACAAATGCATAAATGAGTTTCCCGTGAGGACTAAAATTTGGAGTAGTAAATGTCAATAAGGCAATGATTCCGAAAGGAACGGAAGTCCATAAAATCCATGGACGAAACTTACCCCAGCGGGTAACGGTACGGTCGGCAATAGCACCCATTATGGGGTTAAAAGATGCACCAATCATACCTCCTGCAAATATGATAATGGAAGCCGAAGCAGGTGGAATTTTAAAAACATCGGTATAGAAAAATGCAATAAATGTCATTAAGGTTTGAAAAATAAGATTCGCAGCCAAGTCACCCAAACTATAGCCTATTTTCTCAATAATTGATACTTTTTGTGTTGTTGATTCCATGATTATTTAATTTGTAGTACCCGTAATGCATTTGTATACCGGAAATAGTAGTTTGTTGAATTTTCTATTTAAAAATTCATATATAAGTTCAATAACTTTTAGCGAGATTATTTTCGATAGTTCATTTAATCGAATTAGATTATAATTAAAAATAGCTCAATAAAAATCCGCACTTAGATAAGCTTTATCACTAAGATTGTACACTAATTATAATTGTTTTTTTATTCCCCAAATAAAGAATGACCTGTACTGATGCCTGTGTCTGTTCATTATAAAAAAACATTTCTTATATTCATTAGATTTTAATCTTATCAACATTTAAAACTTCGCATACTTAATATTCCAATTTATAATGGGAATACACAAAGTCTTCCCTGATGAGTCTTGTCACAGTTCAATTATTCATCATAACTATTTTCAGTTATCAACTTTTATCCGGCCGGACTAGAGAATTCAGATTTTATATAAGTTAATGTGAAATAGATTGATGATTGAATTTGTCATCACTCGAATATTCTACTCATCATAAATTATTGAAAAATATGGCCGATTGGGATCAAATTTATTGCAAATCCCAATCAGCCATAACTAAATTAAGTCATCAATATCCCGGGTTTTGATATGCGGCTTTTTCAGCAGCAGTCATACCCATAGCATCTATCTGTCCTTGTGGAATAGGATCCAAATAGTTAGCATTTGAAATGGTACGCGTTACAGTTTGAATTATACGATCTCCAAACTTGTTTCCGCAAATTTGGTAAGTACCTGCAACGTTTGCCCATGTTTGTGTACGCCTCAAATCGAAGATTCGATAGCCTTCGCCGTAATATTCGCGTGAACGTTCTGCCAGGATATAGTTAATATCTATTGTTGCAGGAGTAGCGGCAACCAGAGCAGCGCTATTATCTGCAGTTACGACTGCATTTTGGGCATTGCTATATTTCCATTTTCCTGCACGTGCACGTATAACATTAATCAATCCTTTGGCGGTTCCATCATTTGCATAGGTACCGGATACAGATGTTGTAGTTGCACCCTTCACTGCAGCTTCAGCAGCAATAAAGAATAGCTCAGAGAACTTGAGAATAGGGAATGGACGGGTACTTCCGGCGTTAGGGTTTCCTATTCCGGTACCATTGTCAGTACGGTAAGGTCCTAATTTCCAAAGTCCGGGATAAATAATTCTGCTAATGGCACTCGGTCCAACCACATAATCGGCTCTTCCTGGCATTGTACCTGCTCCGACACTACTATTACCTCCCGCTAAAGCAGCTGGATAAACAATAGATGGATCATCCGTGCTCAGGAATGAAAGTATTGGCGCACCGGGTAAAACCGATAATCCGTTTGCATTAACTAAAGAAGTACTCTTATTAGTACCTAAAGGCCAATTGGCATGGTAAACAGTTGTAAAGGTTCCATCGTAACGGGAATCATTTGTTTTGTCTGCAAAAGTAGTTGTAAATACACCGATAGGGGGAGCCATACGTACCCACGGACGTCCCAAATCTTGTGTAGATACTCGCAAAACGGAAGTTATTTTATAGGTAGTTCCACCATCTCCGGAACTTGTGATCGTTGGATAGTTCCATGTCAACATCCAGCTGGCAAAGTTATCAGGAGCGCCACCAGTACCAGAAGTAAGACTCGTTCCATTATATTGCTGACTTAGCTGCGTATGGTCTGCATACAGCATCTCTTCATTATTGCGATCGTTTGAACCCACGTTAACATCATAGTATGTTGCTTGCAAACCATAAGATCCCGGATTAGAAATGACTGCAGTTGCAAGATTGTATGCCTGTTGAAAATACCAGGTAACATCTTTGCCATTAGGATCCGTTCTGTTACTTTGCGGATAAGTAGGAATGTTATTTGGATTTTGAAGCCACCAGGCATAAGTCAGGTAGGCCTTAGCCAATAGCAATTGGGCAACCTGTTTGGTTACAGTTCCTGTCAGACGCTGTGTTGCCGGTAAATTATTTATTGCTGACGTCAAATCCGTAAAAATACATTTGGTATAAACTTCAGGCACAGTGTTACGTACGGATGTTGTAGATGGAGTCGTGTTAAACTTCAGCACTCCTGATCCCAAATCTAACGGGACACCACCATACCTTTGTACCAACATAAAGTAGTCAAAAGCACGCATAAAATTGGCTTCGGCAATCAGTGAGGCCGGAATAGTATCTGAAGTTCCTTTTTTACTGGTATTTATTATTAAAGCATTGTCAATAATACCATTTGCTGTATTTATGTTAGAGTAGACAGTATTCCACAAAATACTGATAGGGGAAGTTGCAGAATTAAAAGTCGCTGCACCGGAATAATCCATAGACGTAAAGTTTCCGTCAGCACTTGCACCCCATGTTGCTTCATCGGTTCCTGTTTCACATGAATTAAAGTAATAGGCTTGCCCGTATAAATTACGTAGGTTATAATACAATGCCGTTACTCCACCTTGAATTCCTGCTTTTGTCTGGAAATATGCTGGTGTAAAAAAATTGCGTGGGTTCTCAGTCAGAAGATCAGACGAGCATCCCATAAGGAGCATCGACATCAGAGCCGTTCCTATTAAAGATTTTATATATTTACTTTTCATCGTTATTATTTTAAAATGTTATGTTGATACCCATTAAGTAACTGTGCGTAGAGGGTGTATTGGTACCTATGACCAACGTACGAGAGTTATAGGAATTTACTGCCTGATTTTGATTACCGTACGAGTTGGTTTCAGGATCCATACCTGATTGATTGTGGTAAGCAGAGAACAATATAAATGGGTTCTGTACTGTACCATAAAGCCTCAGTTTTTCAATTCCGGCATATTTCAACCATTTTTGTTTAAAGTTATACCCAAGTGTAATGGTACGTATCTTCAGATACGATGCATCGAAGTAGCCCAAAGTACTGCCATATAGTGGATTATCTCCACTTAACGGACCTGCAGGATTAGGATATTGGGCATTCGTATTCGTTGGAGTCCAGTAGTCCACCTTTATATTTCCACGACGTCCTGTCATTAAATTCAGGTAACTGGCAGATCCATAAAGGGTACTTACAAGAATACCACCACTTTGAAAACTACCGACAACAGTCAGGTCAATTCCTTTATAAGCCAGGCGAGTATTGAATCCACCCTGAAAATCAGGATCAAGATTCATGACTTGCTCGTCAGCTGAGCCAATTGCCCTTGTTGGCGAACCATCGGCGTTGTAAGTACCTGTATATAGAACCTTAATCATACCAGCTACACCCCCCGGTTGTAATGTCTGCAGATATTTATAATCTGCATCAGTTGTATTCCAAAGGCCTATTTTCTTATAATCGTAGACACTATTTATCGATTGACCAACAAACCACCCATTGGTTATATCTTGAGTCTTTCCTGAATTAAGAGCTGTTATCTTGTTTACGTTTTTATAAACGTTAGCTCCAACTTCCCATGTCCAGCCATTGAGATTATCCAATATCACCCCATTAAGTGAGAGTTCGAACCCTTTGTTTTGGGTTGAACCAACATTGGCAGTATAGCTACTCGCACCTGAAGTAGCGGGCAAAATAACATTTTCCAAAAGATTTTTTGTATCTGTTATATAATACTCTACGGTACCGGATAAGCGATTTTTTAAGAGAGAAAAGTCAGCAGCAACATTATAAGTATAAGAATATTCCCATCCCAATTTTGAATTTGTCAAAGTGTTAACATTAAAACCTGTGCTATAAGTAGTGCCAAAATTGTATGGAGTAGTGTTTAACGATCCAAGTGTAGAGTAAGTAGCAACAGATTGATTTGATGTTTGTCCATAACCGGCACGCAACTTCAATGCATCAATCCAGGTTATATTCTTCATAAACGATTCTTTATTAATATTCCAACCCACAGATACTGCAGGATACGTATGCCACTGATATCCGGGAGCCAGCCTTGACGAACCATCAGAACGTAAAGTACCACTTATCATATAGCGGTCGTCATAAGAATACATGACACGTCCCATCCAGGATTCCAGGCCCCATAACGTATATCCCTGATAAGGAACATTATTGGCATCTTTTCCTGGGTTAACCGTAATGTCGGATGCATTGGCTTCACCTATATTATAGAATTGTAAGTTGTCAGTCGGAATATTTATAGCTGAGATAGTTGAATAATTATTAAAATTTTGTTCCGCTGAGTACATGGCAACTGCATTTATTCTATGTTTACCAAAAGCACGATCGTAAATAAGCATATTTTCAATCGCCCAATCTGTAGTATAAGAGTTAACAACACTTGCAGAAGAAGCTGCTGTAGCAGTTGCATTCATAACTCCCACCCCTGTATAGGTGCCGGCATTACTAAAGTTAAAGTTCGCGCCAATATTCGTGCGGTACTTTAAACCTTCCACACCCGGAATTTTTATTTCAGCATAGAAAGAGTTATAGGAACCAAATGCCTTTTTTTGATCTTTCCAGGTATCTCCCAAATTATTGATTCTATCTTTTGTCAACACAAAACCTTGATCCAAAGGCATCTGAACAAATCTTTTCAATGTACCATCGGCATTATACGGGTTAGCAATTGGCGACTGACTTAACACACCACCCACTCCTAAACTGGCACCGTTAGTAACATTAAAATTTGTATTTGAAGTAAATCCAATCCGAATAAATTTGCCAATTTCCTGATCGACAGAACCACGGACAGCATAACGGTTATAGTTTTGACCAGGTATTACCGCTTGATTTGCATAATAGTTCGCACCAAACTTGTAGCTACCCTTTTCATTACCACCCGTAACATTTAAATCGTGGCTTTGTATTATTGAAGTTGTATAAAACATTGACTGCCAATTTGTATTTACAGTATTAAATTCATCAGAACCATTTGTTGTATATCTACCGGCTGCTTGACGGAGAGCAACAAATTCTGGTCCATTCATCATCGGGTAATCGATTGCTTTCCCTTCACTATAGTACCCATTGTAGCTAACCGTCGGTACTGCGCCTTTTGTCCCTTTATTGCTTGTTATCAATATAACACCGTTGGCTCCACGCGAACCATAAATTGCAGTTGCTGAGGCATCCTTTAGGATATCAACGCTCTTAATGTCGTCTGGGCTGATGTCGCTGATGGATCCTGAAAATGGTATACCATCAAGCACTATCAACGGATTATTGTCAGCGGTCAGCGAACGGGTACCGCGAATACGAATCTGCAATGTAGCACCCGGGTGGGTATCTGTTTGCTCCAAATCCACCCCTGCTAAACGTCCTTGCAATGCCTGAGTGATATTTCCTGCCGGAATTTCTTTTAGCACATTTCCACTTACTGAAGCGACTGAACCTGTTACGGCTTCTTTTCGTTGACTACCGTATCCGATAACCACTACTTCATTTAATGATTTGTCTTCATCTTTCAATGTGACATTGATGCTGGTTCTTCCATTGACATCGATGACTACTGTTTGAAAGCCAATATACGAAAAACTCAATTTGGAATTTTCGGATGCTTTGATTTCGAAAGCTCCTGACAGATCGGTAATTGTTCCGGTAGATGTTCCATCAACCTTTACACTTACTCCAATTAGCGTTTCGCCGGCTGCATCTTTTACAATTCCTTTGACGGTTATTGTTTGTGCAAAGGCACATAGGGGAAATAAAAAAAATAAAAATAAAAAGCTCCAGGGCCTAATTTGTTTTTTGATTTTCATGGTTTAATTCATTTTATTAGATTTTTAATTACTTTGTTTTAATGGTTACATAATAATTTTTCAGGTTTTCATTACTTTTTAATTTTAGGGTTTAACAATGATTTATTTTCCTACAAACTTACCTTTAAATAAACTAATTAATTATGACAAGGAGTTCATATCCTTTTCTACCGGTAACATTTTTAGAGTTTTTGTTACATAAACTTTACCCAGCGTTACATCTAAAATTTATTTCTTCATTTATATTCAAATTCTTTAATCTTTTTGGAATTAATTTTCCTATCTTTAACATTAACAATATAAAGCTTTTATATCTTATAGTTTTGATATTGAATTCAACTTTTGCAACTTTTGGAACTAAACAAAATAATAAAAGCAGTAAGAAATATTCCCCACTGCTTTCCAATACTAAATAGTGAATGTGTTACATTAATAATTAATTCCATGATTTCGGTAGAGTATTGCGTTGTGCATACTCTTTTGGCGACATTCCATAAAATTCATGAAACGAATTGGAAAAATGCGATAGATTAGAAAATCCTACTGCATATGCCACTTCAGAGATGGTCAACTTTTGATGTGTCAACATTTCAGCTGCCTGTTTTAGACGTATTGACCTGATAAAATCACGTGCCGACTGATTGGTAAGTTCTTTCAATTTTCTATGCATGTGCACCCTGCTCATTCCAACTCCAGCTGCAAGCATTTCGACATTCAAATCGGGTTCAGCAATATTATTATTGATGATTTTCATTACTTTTTCCAAAAGTATTTCATCCGACGATCGTAATACAACTTTTTTAATCAACGATTTATTTTGTTCCAAGTCCGATGGTTTTACCTCCAGTCTTTCTCTGTTCTCAATCAGGTTAGCAATTCTTTTTTTCAACAATTCTACATTAAATGGTTTCACTACATATGCATCTGCTCCGATTTCAAAACCTTCTGATTTGTCTTCATCCGTTGATTTGGCTGTGAGTAATATAACAGGAATATGATTGATATTAATATTCGACTTTATTTTCTTACACAAAGTGATTCCATCCATATCTGGCATCATGACATCACTGATAACCAGATTGGGCTTTTCTTTCAGAATAAAGTCCAATGCTTCTTTTCCATTCGAACATTCAAAAATTTTATAAATACCCGAAAGTTCTGTATTTATATAGTGTCTGATTTCATCTTCATCATCTACAATTAAAATCCGGTAGTTTGTTTTCGATTTCACTTTAATAGTTTCATCAATTTGTGAATCATCATAAATCCCTGCATTCATCAAACTTATTTCTGTTTTTAGTGAGGGTTTTCGTTCACGGGTACCCAATTCCAGATCACTTAGATGGGCATTCCCCATTGGCATTTTAATTATAAATTCACTTCCTATACCCTCTTTTTTATTTCGGGCAACGAGTTTACCATGTTGCAATTCTGTCAGTGAACGTGCCAAATGAAGTCCTATACCTGTTCCAAAATTTAATTTTGTCTGATCATTATCAATCTGATAAAAACGTTCAAATATCTTTTCAATTTTTTCGTCTTCAATCCCAATTCCTGTATCAGAAATGATTATTTCAAAATAATTCTGCAAAACTTCTGTTTCAGTATTGTCGTTGCCCGTTTGTAGCAGAATGTTGATTTCACCATTTTCAGGTGTAAATTTGAAAGCATTCGACAGTATATTTAGTAATACCTTATCAAAGTTATTCTGATCAATCCACACAGGTAAAGTTTTATCTGCGTGTTCAAAAGTAAATCGGATATTGCTTTTTTTTGCCTGATATTCGAAAGTTTGCATCAAATCATCAATAAATCCAACCATATTGGTTTCGTTGAATTTCAGGGACATTAATCCTTTATCAATTTTTCGTACATCCATCAATTGATTGATTAACCTTAATATCCGTTGAGCATTCCGGTACATCATTTGATAAACATGTTGTTTGTCTTTTTCAGTATTCTCTGAAATCAGTTTTTCAAGGGGACTAATAATTAAAGTCATTGGAGTCCTGATTTCGTGCGAGATATTGATAAAAAACTGTAGTTTAGCCTCATTTATCTGTTCGGCATGTTCATTCCGCATCATTTCCTGCTTATGCTTTATCTGATTTAAAATATACTTGGCTATTCCAAAACCAAGCATAAGAAATAAAATAAAATAAAAAGTATTTGCCCACCACGACAAATACCAGGGAGGAGTGATAATAATCAGTATCTCTTTTTCAGGTGACATATTCTCCTGAATACAAGCCCTGACCTTAAGTTTATAAGTGCCATAACTTATATTCGTAAAATTGATTCTACTCACACCCTGCTCTGTATTCATCCATTGGGAATTCAATCCTTCCATTTTATACCGGTAGGATACACGTTCAGAATTACCAAAATCGAAAGTTGAAAATTCCAGACTAAACATATTATCTTTATATGTCAAATGAATAGTATCCACATCTGATATAAAGCGGCTTATTCTTTGGTTATTCTTTTTCCCCGATTTCTCACTTTTCAGTACGGGAACATCTAAAATGTATAACTCGGTAAGATATACTTTCAATTGTTTTCGTACATCGTTAATCTTTTGAGGATAAAAATGAGTTATACCACTTATTCCTCCAAAATACATTTCATCATCACCTGCATGAAAAGCAGCACTTTTTGTAAATTCATTTCCTTGTAAACCGTCAAAAGCATAATAATTTATGAATTTGTTTTCAGAAACAATTAACTTAGAGATTCCCATGTGTGTGCTTAGCCATATATTTCCTTTTGCATCTTCCAAAATACCACAGATAACATTACAGGGCATTCCGTCATCCATAGTATAAAGTTGCGATTGATTTTTTTTCTTATTGTAACATGCCAGTCCTTCGGTGGTACCTATCCAGATATTACCTTTATGATCTTCAGCCATCGCATAAACAATAGTTCCCGGTAAAATATTGCCTTTTGTTGTATAATTTACAATTTTAGATGTTTTCGGATTTATCTTACAGACTCCCCTAAATGTTCCAATCCATATAAAACCATCCCTGTCATTTAAAACACAGTTAATTCCATCACTTACTATCTTACCATTATGCCCGCCATCATGAGCATAATGCTGTCGGTATGTTTGTGTGTTTAAGTCAAATGAATACAGACCTGCTCCATTTGTTCCTATCCATAGATTTTTCTGTTTATCTTCAGTTATACACATAACCTTATTACTCAAAAAATTATTCCCTAAAACAGGTGGAATTTGATTAAAATAAGTACAGAGACCATTATTTTTATTCAACTTTGAAAGGCCATTTAAATAGGATCCTAACCAGATGTCGTGATTACTATCCTGAAAAATACACATAATTGTATTGGAAACTGAGTTTATTGCAGTACGCGAATAGTGCTTTGCTTTTCCTCCATTTTCCACACCATAAATTCCATCATTATCAGTTCCAACCCATACAGTATTATCATTGCCTTTCAGGATCGACATGACACAACTGGAACCAATAATATTTTTATTAAAAGATTTATATCCAAGGATTGAAAATTTATTGGGATTATGAGGTGCAAAATAAACTCCTTTCTGAAAAATACCGGTCCATAGATTTCCTACTCTATCCTGTAAAACAGAATGTATTTTTAGCTTAGAGAAATCAAAAAGAGAGGACTGCATTTCAATATTTTCTAACAGATTTCTTTTCCTGTTATAAATTTTCATTCCCATTCCATCAGTGCCCACTAACAAATTCTTTTGTCTGTCAATAAGTAAGCATTTAACAGGAAGTCCTTGTTGTGAATTAGCATAACCAATCTGATCAAACCGGTTTGTTGACCGGTTAAATTTAAAAAGTCCTGAAGTTAGTGTGCCTACAAAAATGTTTCCCAAATGATCTTCACAAATAGCTGAAGTCTGGTTGCTTCCAATCTTGTCAGGTGATTTATA
>Ga0302288_1001566_pt1 | contig 14674 bp, 13 predicted proteins | sample III_Fen_N1_1_FD_194549 | JGI IMG/M metagenome (GOLD analysis project Ga0302288, IMG submission 194549) | Peat permafrost microbial communities from Stordalen Mire near Abisko, Sweden - III_Fen_N1_1 | ecosystem: Environmental > Terrestrial > Soil > Wetlands > Permafrost | place: Sweden: Abisko...
TGATGAAAGAACTGGGATTCTCGAAAGATAAATCGCCGGAAGAAATAACAAAAGAATATAACAATGACCCGCTTGTTCAACTTTTTCGCGAAAAAATTCTGCAAGGAAGAGTTCAAAATGGCGAACCCAAAGATTTTGATTATTAATCAATCCCAGAGGGATAGTCCTGTTTTGCAGCACCTGAATTTATTTGGGTGACAACCTCCTTGCTCTTTTGAGCGATAGCGGTAACGTGAGGCGCTCCGTTTTTTAGATTAACCTCTTCTTCTCTACCGAAATAACATCACCTTCGGAAATCGCCTTTGTCTCTTTAAAAGTCTCTAACGCTTCTTCTAAAATTGGTTGGTGTTTCTTATATCGGGCCGAAAAATGGCCAATAATTAACTTTCCAACCTGGGCTTTCAATGCAGCTGTTGCGGCATCTTTTCCGGTCGAATGAAAAGTTGTATTGGCCAATTCCTGGTTGTTTCCGGCAAAAGTAGCTTCGTGGTAAAGCAAATCAACATTTCGGATGGATTCGATATACGATTCATCGTATTTGGTGTCGCTGCAAAAGGCAAACGAGCGAGCCTGATGTTTGTTGGTTGTCAGTTCAGTGTGTGGAATAATCCGACCATCACTGGCCAAAAAATCTCCGCCTTCCTTGATTCGTTGCCGGTCGCGTATCGGAATGTGGTATTCTTCAATCTTTGCAGGTATCAAATTGGGCAACGCTGGTTTTTCATCAAATCGGAACCCACAAGTTGGTATCCGGTGTGATAAAGGGAATGAACGGATCGTCACTTTTTTATCCTCATAAATCACCTGCTCCTGATTAAAATTCAGGGGATGATAAATGATTTTAAACGCAATTTCATCTTTATACAGGAACCGAAGCTGGTGTGCGAGGTATTTTTGCAACTCCGAATGTGAATAGATGTGTAAATCGTTCAGGCGACCTAAAAGCACCATGGTCGAAATGAGCCCGATCAATCCAAAGATATGGTCGCCATGAAGATGTGAAATGAAGATGTGGTTGATTTTCGAGAAACCAATCTTGTATTTCCGCATTTGGGTTTGTGTTCCTTCACCGCAATCGATCAAAAAAAACCGCCCAAGTACATTGAGTACCTGGGCGGTTGGATATCTGTTTGATGTAGGTAATGCTGAACTTGTTCCGAGTATGGTTAGTTGAAAAGGCATCGTTTTATCTGATTAAGATCGATTAAATATTTTCCTTTTCAAACAGAAGTTCCACTGCATCTTCAACTGTTTTGGTTATAAATAAAACAGTGTGTAGCATCGAAATTCTGACAATCCGCTCAACATCGGGTTGAAGGCGAGTCAAAATAAAGATTCCGGTTGCACTTTTACAAAGTCTGTTAGCCACCAAAATAGCACTTAATCCTGATGAATCACAAAAGCTACAGTTACTTACATCCAGAATGATATTATTCTCACCATTCGCAGCAATCATTACCAGTTCTGATTTCAAATCCGGAGCATTGCTGGTATCCAGTCTGTCATTCAGAACTTTCAGTAGCGTATAATCTGATGTTATTGTTTTTTCCAAATCCATAGATATAAATTTATGAAATTCTAATGAATTTGGAACAACAACCGATTAGTTTTCTTTTTGCTCGTTAGCTTCCATTTGAGTACGTAAAGCAGCCAGTTCAGAAATATCTCCAAGAGTAGTCTTTTCAGCGCTATTAGCTTCCTTCACTTGTTTTACGGCTTTGCTGGTAACTTTAGCCTGAGTTTTCCGTTTTGCTGTTTCTTCGGCTTTTTTCTCATCTTCAAAAACTCTTGAATGAGAAAGAATGATCCGTTTGGCTGCCTTTGAGAATTCGATTACTTTGAACTCCAGTTTTTCTTCAAGTTGAGCCTGAGTGCCATCTTCTTTTAACAAGTGACGAGGAGTTGCAAAGCCTTCGACGCCATAAGGAAGAGCGATGGTTGCTCCCTTGTCGAACAATTCAACGACTGTTCCTTCGTGAACTGAATCAACTGAGAAAATGGTTTCGAAAACATCCCATGGATTTTCTTCCAACTGTTTGTGGCCGAGGCTTAAACGACGGTTGTCCTTGTCGATGTCTAATACAACCACATCAATTTCAGAACCAATGGAAGTAAATTCGGATGGATGTTTGATTTTCTTAGTCCAACTTAAATCAGAGATATGGATTAAGCCGTCAACACCTTCCTGAATTTCAACAAAAACGCCAAAATTAGTGAAGTTACGAACGGTGGCTTTGTGTTTGGTTCCAACGCCAAATACAGTTTCGATTTCTTGCCATGGGTCTGATTTTAATTGCTTGATACCCAGTGACATTTTGCGTTCATCACGATCCAAAGTCAAGATCTGAGCTTCGATGGTATCACCAACTTTCAGGAAGTCTTGTGCACTACGTAAGTGTTGCGACCATGACATTTCCGAAACGTGGATCAATCCTTCAACACCGGCAGCGATTTCGACAAATGCACCGTAGTCGGCCATAACCACTACTTTACCTTTTACTGAATCACCAACTTTCAGGTCAGCGCCAAGGCTATCCCATGGATGAGGAGTTAATTGTTTTAGGCCCAATGCGATACGTTTTTTGTCGTCGTCGAAGTCAAGAATTACTACATTCAGTTTCTGATCCAATTCAACGATTTCGTTCGGGTGAGTAATGCGGCCCCAAGATAGGTCGGTAATGTGGATCAATCCATCAACACCGCCAAGGTCGATAAATACACCGTAAGAAGTGATATTTTTAACAGTACCTTCGAGTACCTGTCCTTTTTCAAGTTTCGAAATAATTTCTTTCTTCTGCAATTCGAGTTCAGCCTCGATCAATGCTTTGTGGGAAACTACTACGTTACGGAATTCGTGATTGATTTTAACCACTTTGAATTCCATTGTTTTGTTAACATACATGTCGTAATCGCGGATTGGTTTCACATCGATTTGTGAACCAGGAAGGAATGCTTCAATTCCAAACACATCAACGATCATACCACCTTTTGTGCGGCATTTGATGTACCCTTTGATAATTTCATCTTTGTCGAGAGCTTCGTTTACACGATCCCATGAGCGTAATGCTCTTGCTTTTTTGTGCGAAAGGATCATCTGGCCTTTTAAATCTTCAAGGCTTTCGATGTAAACTTCAACTAAATCTTTTGGTTTTAATTCAGGATTGTAACGGAATTCGTTCAAACTGACAATACCATCCGATTTGTAGCCAATGTCAATAACGACTTCACGTTTGTTCATCGAAATAACTTTTCCTTCAACTACTTCTTTTTCCTGAACAGTCGTCAGCGTTTTTTCATACTTTGCTTCGAGCTCGTTCTTTGTTCTACCACTGAAGCCTTTGTCTTCTTCCACCAAAGCATCCCAGTCAAAATCAGCTGGTTCAGCAACAATAACTTTAGCCGCTTTTGCTTTTTTTGCAACCGGAATAACTACAGGTTCAGCAAATTCTGCTGCTTTTTCTTCTGCCTGAGCAACAACTTCTTCAACCACTTCGGCTGGTGTTTCAGCAATTTCTTCAATTACTGCTTCTACAGGTGCAACAGTTTCTTCAACTGCTACGGCTTGTGTTTCAACAGTTTCCTGTTGTTCGAGTTCTGCCTTTGGTTCAAGGCTCTCTGTGTTGTTTTCTACCATTTAATAATCAATTAATTAATGAGTTAGACTGTATATTAAATATATGCGGCGCAAAATTAAGACTATTCTGCTTTAAAACAAAGGTTTCGCCGATTTTTCCTTCTCGTGAACGAAGTCTTTAAACCGTTGTTCCCATTCTGGTTGAACTTACATCGAAAAGGATGGTTAAATATTTTTTTCGGTGAATACTTCCGTGTAGTAATTATTCCTATTTTTGATTGAATTCAATAAAACTATTTAACATGAAGATAGCAGTCGTAGGTACAGGGTATGTCGGATTAGTTTCAGGAACTTGTTTTTCGCAAACAGGGGTTGACGTGGTCTGTGTGGATGTTGATGAGAGGAAAATCAACATGCTTAACAATGATCAGATTCCGATTTATGAACCTGGTCTCGAAGACATTTTTAAATACAATGTTGAGAAAGGCCGCCTCTCGTTTACAACAAGTCTGAAAGACAGTCTCGTTGATGCCGAAGCAGTATTTATAGCTGTTGGAACTCCTCCGGATGAAGATGGAAGCGCTGATTTGAAATATGTTTTAGGCGTTGCCAGGGAAATTGGCCGAAACATCGATCATTACTTGGTCATTGTAACAAAAAGTACCGTTCCGGTCGGTACTTCGTTGAAAGTTAAAGCTGCAATTCGCGAAGAGCTTGAAAAACGGATGGTTGATATTCCTTTTGATGTTGCTTCAAATCCAGAATTTCTGAAAGAAGGAAGTGCTGTGGACGACTTCCTTAAACCCGACCGAATTGTGGTGGGCATTGAATCGCCTGAAGCCGAAAAAACAATGAGAAAATTGTATAAGGCTTTTCTTCTGAACGGTCATCCAATCCTATTTATGGATATTGCCTCTTCCGAAATGACCAAATATGCAGCAAACTCAATGCTGGCAACCAAAATCAGCTTTATGAACGATATCGCCAATCTTTGCGAACTGGTTGGCGCTGATGTAAGTATGGTTCGCAAAGGTATTGGCTCCGATGCGCGAATTGGAAATAAATTTATTTATCCCGGAACCGGTTATGGAGGTTCTTGTTTCCCGAAAGACGTACAGGCTTTAGTTCGCACTGCTGATGAATATGGACATTCGCTCGATATTTTAAAAGCGGTTGAAGCTGTTAATTACAGGCAGAAAGAAGTGCTGATCAAAAAGATAAAATCGCATTTTGGAGATAATCTGAAAGGCTTGAAATTTGGAATGTGGGGATTGTCGTTTAAACCTAAGACTGACGATATTCGTGAAGCCCCGTCGTTGGTAATTATCAATTTGTTGCTGAAAGAAGGCGCATCGGTGGTAGCTTATGACCCGGTTGCCATGGAAGAAGCTCATCATACCTTGGGCGATTCAATCGCTTATGCCAAAGATGAATACGATGCATGTATTGATGTCGATGCACTTATTGTCGTTACCGAATGGCCTGAATTCAGGATGCCAAACTTCAGGGTGATTGAAAAGTTGATGAAAAACAAAACTATTTTTGACGGACGAAATATTTACGAACCAGAAGAAATGAGGGATCTTAAATTCGATTATTACAGCATTGGTCGTAAGGCAGTTATTATCTCAAAATAAAAGTAAATGAAACGGATACTAGTAACCGGAGGTGCAGGTTTTGTAGGTTCACATTTGTGCGAGAGGCTATTAAACGATGGTAATGAAGTAGTTTGTATGGATAATTACTTCACTGGAAAGAAACAAAAAATTGTCCATTTGCTCGATAATCCCTATTTTGAACTAATCCGGCACGATGTTACAATGCCTTATTACATCGAGGTTGATGAAATATTCAACCTGGCATGCCCGGCTTCACCCGTTCATTATCAATACAATCCGATTAAAACAATCAAAACTTCGGTGATGGGCGCCGTTAATATGCTTGGTTTGGCCAAAAGGACAAGAGCCAAGATTTTACAGGCATCGACCAGCGAAGTTTATGGCGATCCAATTATTCATCCTCAAACCGAAGGTTACTGGGGACATGTGAATCCGATCGGAAGTCGTTCGTGCTACGACGAAGGTAAACGGTGTGCAGAGTCGTTGTTCGTCAATTACCATGCACAGAATAACGTTCGGATCAAGATTATTCGGATTTTTAACACATACGGTCCTAAAATGGAACCAGACGACGGCCGGGTTGTTTCCAATTTTATTGTTCAGGCCTTGCAAAATAAGGATATTACCATTTTTGGAAGTGGAAATCAAACACGTAGCTTTCAATATGTTTCTGATTTGGTTGAAGGTATGGTCCGAATGATGGCTACCGGTGACGATTTTACAGGTCCGGTTAACATTGGCAATCCCGGAGAATTTACGATGCTCGAACTGGCACAGAATATCATTGAACTCACCGCTTCCAAATCAAAAATTATTTATCTTCCTTTGCCTGCCGATGATCCGACTCAGCGGCAACCTGATATTACACTTGCCAAAGAAAAGTTTGGCGGCTGGGAACCCAAAGTTCCGCTTCGTGAAGGATTGATTAAAACGATTGAATATTTCGACCAACTTTTATCAGAATAAAATTAGGACAAATGAAAGGAATTATTCTTGCAGGTGGATCAGGCACACGTTTGTATCCGATAACTAAAAGCATTTCGAAGCAAATCATACCGATCTACGATAAACCGATGATTTATTATCCTTTATCAGTTTTGATGCTGGCTGGTATTCGTGAAATTCTGATTATTTCAACTCCAAAAGATATCCATTTGTACCAGGATTTACTGGAGGATGGAACTCAGTTGGGTATAAAACTTGAGTACGCCATTCAACCTTCGCCCGATGGGTTAGCCCAGGCTTTTACAATTGGCGAAAAGTTTATTGGCGACGATTCGGTCTGTATGGTTTTGGGCGACAACATCTTCTACGGATATAATTTTAGTGCTATTCTTGAAGAAGCGGCAGCCATTAAAGATGGGGCCATCGTATTTGGATATTATGTGAATGACCCCGAACGATATGGAGTTGCTGAGTTTGACGAAAACGGCAAGGTCTTATCGATTGAAGAGAAACCTGAAAATCCGAAATCAAATTATGCTGTAACTGGTTTGTATTTCTATGGCAACGATGTGATTAAAAAGGCATTGGGCTTAAAACCATCGAAACGTGGGGAACTCGAAATAACCGATTTGAACCGTTTATACCTGGAAGAAGGCCGCTTAAACATGAAATTGTTAGGTCGAGGTTTTGCATGGCTGGACACCGGTACCCATGAAAGCCTGATGCAGGCTTCTAATTTTATCCATACCATTGAAGAACGTCAGGGATTGAAAGTGTCGTGCATTGAGGAAATAGCTTTTCTTCGGGGTTATATCGATAAAGAACAGTTACTTAATCTGGCCGAACCGCTGAAGAAAAATCAATATGGCGAATATTTAATTAACCTTGCCAACCGGAAAGTTTTATCTTTTTAATTAAAAAATTGAATAGTGAAAATAATTGAAACTCCAATCCCGGGACTCTTAATCATAGAACCCCGGGTTTTTGCTGATGAACGGGGATACTTTTTCGAAAGTTTTAGTGAAACCAAGTTTGCTGATGCCGGTTTGATTTATGGATTTGTTCAGGATAACGAGTCAAAATCGCATCATGGTGTCTTACGCGGTTTGCATTATCAACTTGCACCGTTTGCACAGACCAAACTGATTCGAGTTGTCCGTGGAACCGTTTATGATGTGGCAGTTGATTTGCGCGAAGGATCACCTACTTTCGGAAAATGGCACGGTGTAGAAGTAAGTGCCTCCAACAAAAAACAATTTTATATCCCGAAAGGCTTTGCTCATGGTTTTTCTGTCTTGAGCGAATATGCTATTTTCTCTTATAAATGTGATGCATTTTACAATCCGGCAGCTGAGCGTGGAATCCGATACGATGATCCTTTTTTGGCAATCGATTGGAAATTACCTCTTGAAGATGCCGTTATCTCAGGTAAAGACCTGGTCCATCCCTGTTTTGCCGATGCTGAAATGAATTTCAAATTCGAATCAAATGATTAAAATACTTGTTACAGGAGCAAATGGTCAATTAGGATCAGAGATCCGAAAAATTTCAGGTTTATTTTCTGAAATGGAGTTTTGCTTTACCGATGTTGCTGAACTTGATATTACCAATTCCGAAAAAGTTACTGAACTTTTGGCTGAATTTAAACCTAAATTTTTGTTGAATTGCGCAGCTTACACTGCTGTTGATAAGGCAGAAACCGACCTTACTTTTGCAACTTTACTAAATGCCACTGCAGTAGGTGTTTTGGCTGAACAATCGGCCAAAGTCGGCTGTAAATTCATTCATATTTCAACCGATTATGTTTTCAATGGAAACGGGCCTCGACCTTATCGGGAAGATAATCCGGTTGATCCACAATCGGCTTATGGCAGAACCAAGTTGGCAGGTGAGGTATTGTGCCAGAAATTAAATCCTGGAAGTATTATCATTCGTACTTCCTGGTTGTATTCGGCCTTCGGAACAAATTTTGTCAAAACCATGATTCGCCTGGGAAATGAGCGTCCAGAAGTGGGTGTTATTACCGATCAGATTGGCACACCAACAAATGCAGCTGATTTGGCGCATGCAATTTTAACGATAATTTCATCTGTTGGAAAAGGCGAAAAACCTTTTGTTCCGGGTATTTATCATTACTCTAACGAGGGTGTTGCGAGCTGGTACGATTTTACCAAAGCCATTTTCGAGATTGCCGGGATTAATTGTCGGGTGAACCCAATTGCAACCGAAGACTTTCCTTCAACTGTGCTGCGACCACCGTATAGTGTCCTGAATAAATCGAAAATTAAGCTTATTTTTGGGCTGCAAATTCCTCACTGGAGGGATAGTTTAATCGGATATTTTCAACAATTAGACAAAAAATGACAACAAATAAGGAAGTTTTAGAGGGTGTAAAATTGAAAGCAGCGGAATGGCTGACTGACGTTTACGATGAAGCGACAAAAAACGAAGTTCGGAGGATGCTCAATAATGAAGATCCGGCTGAACTGATCGATTCATTTTACCGCGACCTTGAATTTGGTACAGGAGGATTACGCGGTATTATGGGAGCCGGAACCAACCGGATGAATATTTATACGGTTGGCGCTGCTACTCAGGGATTGAGTAATTATTTGAAAAAGGAATTTGCTGGTCTTCCTGAGATCAAAGTTGCCATTGGGTACGATTGCCGCAACAACAGCCGCCTTTTTTCTGAAACCAGCGCCGGAATCTTTGCTGCCAACGGAATCAAGGTTTATTTGTTCGACGATTTGCGTCCCACTCCGGAACTTTCATTTGCAGTACGCCAATTGGGTTGCCAAAGTGGGATTATCCTGACTGCATCTCACAATCCTAAAGAATATAACGGATACAAAGCCTATTGGGACGATGGTTCCCAAATTGTTTCTCCACATGATGAAAATATCATTGATGAAGTTGCAAAAGTAAAGGCCGCAGATATTAAGTTTAATGGCAATCAGAATCTGATTACCATCATTGGAAGCGAAATGGATAATCGTTTCCTTGAAAAAGTAAAGACAGTTTCCATTTCGCCTGAAGTTGTTCAACGGCAGAATGATCTAAAGATTGTATATACGCCTATTCACGGAACAGGTGTCCGTTTGATACCTGCAGCATTGCGTGCTTTCGGCTTTAAAAACATTATCCACGTTCCGGAACAAGATGTGGTTGATGGAAATTTTCCAACCGTAGTTTCCCCCAATCCCGAAGAAACTGCCGCACTTGCCATGGCGATTGCCAAAGCTGTTGAAGTGGATGCAGATGTGGTACTGGCTTCCGATCCAGATGCCGATCGCATTGGAGTGGCCGTTAAAAACGACAAAGGCCAGTTTGTGATCCTGAACGGAAATCAGACCGCCTTGGTTTTCATTTATTACATCATCAGCAAACGAAAAGAAAGTAACCAGCTCAGAGGTAACGAGTTTATCGTAAAAACAATCGTAACAACCGAGCTAATTGCTAAAATTGCTGAACGTAACAAGGTTGATTACTACGATGTCTTTACCGGATTCAAATACATAGCTGAAGTGATTCGCGATCTGGAAGGACAAAAAGTATACATCGGCGGTGGCGAGGAAAGTTTTGGCTTTATGCCTGCCGATTTTGTTCGTGATAAAGATGCTGTTTCGTCGTGTGCGCTGATGGCGGAAATTGTTGCCTGGGCGAAAGATCAGGGCAAATCGCTTTACGAGTTGTTGCTTGATATCTATCTGGAATATGGTTATTCGCGCGAAAAAATGAAATATGTGGTTCGTAAGGGAAAAACCGGAGCTGAAGAAATTCAGCAGATGATGGTTAATTTCAGAAATAATCCACCTAAAGTATTGGGTGGTTCAAAATTGAAAATTGTGAAAGATTACGATATCAATATTTCGAAAAATATCCTGACGGGCACGGAAACAAAGATTAATCAGAAGACAACTTCCAACGTTTTGCAATTCTTTACCGAAGATGGAACCAAAATTTCGGTTCGACCTTCAGGAACGGAACCGAAAATTAAGTTCTATTTCGAGGTTGCCGGTGAATTAACGAATCGTGCTGATTTTGATTCTGTCGAAAAACAAGCAGATGAAAAAATTGATGCCATTATGAAAGAACTTGATCTGTAAAGCTTCGCGTCATTTAATTGTCATTAGCTTTGCGTCATTAATTGGGAAAAGTGCCTTGAATGATTTTCGTGACTACCAATGACAATTGAATGACCACTAAATGACTATTTAATGACAATAAATTTAACCTAAACCCAATTACAATGAAACGAATTTTAATCTCTGCAGTGGCTGTATTAGCTTGCATGGCTACCTTTGGCCAGGGAAGAACTGATTTCCCAATGAAACCTGAAATGACTGAAATTTGGGACCCTGAAGTAGCCATAGTTACTCCAGGAGCTACTCCTCAGGATGCACCATCCGATGCTATCGTTCTTTTCGATGGTGTAAATCTGAACGCAGAATGGACCAACGAAGCCGGAACTGAGCCCGGGTGGAAAGTTGCTGATGGTTGTGCAACGGTTGCAAAAGGAACCGGAAACATCAAAACCAAACGTCAATTTAACGACTTCCAACTGCACATCGAATGGCGGTCTCCATTGGAAGTGGTTGGTGAAAGCCAGGGCCGGGGTAACAGTGGCATTTTCCTTCAGGGACTGTATGAACTTCAGGTTCTTGATAATTTCAACAACCGAACTTACCGGAATGGTCAGGCCGGTAGTTTCTACAAACAATATCCTCCGCTGGTAAATGTATGCAAAGGTCCGGGTGTATGGCAGGTTTACGACGTGATATATACCGCGCCACGCTTTAATCCAAATGGAACTTACTTTACTCCACCAACAGTAACTGTTTTGCAAAATGGTGTTTTGGTTCAGAATCATGTTGCTTTACGCGGCCCAACCGAGTATATTGGAATACCTGAGTATTTTGAAAAACCTCATGGCGCTGGGCCGATTATTCTTCAGGATCATGGCAATCCCGTTAGTTACCGGAATATCTGGATTCGCGAGCTGTAATACAAATTGGGTAAACTTTTCCTTACTTCTTTTTCTCCTGATCGGTGACTCGATTCTCAGGAACGTTTTTTCTATATCTTTGCGCCAACTCAAAAAAGAAGTCTGATGCAGGAAAAAATTCTTATCCATGATTTTGGTTCGCAATACACACAGTTGATTGGTCGCCGTGTGAGAGAACTAAATGTTTATTGCGAAATCTATCCATATAACCATTATCCCGCAATTGACGAATCTGTTAAGGGCGTTATTCTATCCGGAAGTCCATTTTCGGTCCGTGATGTAAATGCTCCAAGACCTGATTTATCCCTGATAAAAGGGAAGATGCCATTGCTCGGAGTCTGTTATGGAGCGCAATATCTTGCCCATTATTTTGGTGGCGAAGTGATGCCTTCCGATTCACGCGAATATGGGCGTGCCAATCTGGGATTTGTCGATTCTGCCAACTCTTTGTTTCAGAATATAAGTGAACATACGCAGGTTTGGATGTCGCATGGCGATACCATTGAGCGTATTCCTGAAAATTACCGCATCATTGCCAGTACTGCCGATGTCAGTAAAGCGGCTTTCCAGATCGATGGTGAACAAACATTCGGTATCCAGTTTCATCCCGAAGTATATCATACAACTGAAGGAACCCAGCTCCTGAACAATTTTGTGGTAGGCATTTGTGGCTGCAAACAAGACTGGACTCCCGATTCGTTTATCGAGACAACTGTGAAGGAATTGAAAGCAAAGCTGGGTAACGACCGGGTTGTTCTGGGCCTTTCCGGAGGAGTCGATTCGTCAGTTGCAGGTGTGCTTTTACATCGGGCAATCGGTAAAAACCTGACTTGTATTTTTGTTGACAACGGGCTGTTGCGCAAGGACGAATTTCAGCAAGTGCTCGATTCGTACCAGAATATGGGACTGAATGTCATTGGAGTGGATGCCCGGCAGAAATTCTGGGACGATTTGGCCGGAATTATCGATCCGGAGAAAAAACGTAAAACGATTGGTCGCGACTTTATCGAAGTGTTCGATGTAGAAGCGCACAAAATACAAGATGTAAAATGGTTGGCTCAGGGAACTATTTATCCCGATGTGATCGAATCTGTTTCGGTTAACGGACCTTCGGCAACCATCAAATCGCATCACAATGTGGGTGGATTGCCTGAAAAAATGCACCTGAAAGTGGTGGAACCTTTAAATTTGTTATTCAAAGACGAAGTCCGTAGGGTAGGGAAGGCTTTGGGTATCAAACAGGAATTGTTAGGCCGCCATCCTTTTCCGGGACCAGGATTGGGTATTCGTATCTTAAGCGATGTGACGCCCGAAAAGGTGCGCATTCTTCAGGAAGCCGATGCAATTTTTATAAATGGTTTGAAAGAATGGGGTTTGTACGATCAGGTTTGGCAAGCCGGTGCGATGCTTTTGCCGGTTCAATCGGTGGGAGTGATGGGCGACGAACGAACCTACGAAAATGTAGTTGCTTTGCGCGCCGTGGCTTCTACCGACGGAATGACTGCCGATTGGGTGCATTTGCCTTATGAATTTCTGGCTAAAATGTCGAACGAGATCATTAACAAAGTTCGCGGCATCAACCGCATCGTTTACGACATCAGTTCAAAACCACCGGCAACCATCGAGTGGGAATAACATTCAGGGGAAAAGTAAAAAGGAAAAACGTTGCACCAGTTGTGACAGATATACAAAAAAAGGAGGTTCTGTGGAGCCTCCTTTTTTGTATCAATTAAAAATCGAAATATTTTATCACGATAGCGGATGCGAAAACAGAAAGGCACGTTTCTCAAATCCAAGTTTCAGGTAGAATTCATGCGCCTTTTCACGATGAAACCCTGAATCAAGCTCCAATCGTTTTAATCCTTTGTTCTTCGAATCCCTGATTGCTTCCTCAATTAGCATGGTGCCAAATCCTTTTCCCCGGTATTTTTCGTCGACCACCATGGCATACATATACGAAATGTATCCGGCTTGCCACAAATTATTTACAATGGCATACGCACAGAATCCAATCACTTCATCGGAATTAGCGAGGCAGAACAATTCATCGGTATCCGAAGTAACGCCACGATTAAAGACCGTTTTCAAGGCTTCTTTATCCAGTTCGCGGTTTGGCCACAGTTGTTCAAACAAAGGATAAACCATCTCAAAATCATTTTCGGTTGCTTTCCTGATCATATAATCCATAAGACCAATTATTAATTTGAATGAATATCCGAATCTTTAATCAATGAGATTTTAGTTTTGAAGAATAGGTTATTTTAATGGTCATTTATGGTCACTTGTAGTCATTGAACTATAATCAATGACAACCAATGACAATCAATGACCATTTAATGACTCCAATTAATGTATCTAAAGCGATTCCATCAGTTCGTCCGTCAGTTCGAGGTTGTGATAAACGGCTTGTATATCATCGTCTTCTTCGAACAATTCGATGAGCTTCATTACTTTTCGGGCGCTTTCCAAATCAAGTACCGTGGTTTCTTTCGGGATACGTTGCAATTGTGCGCTTTCCGGTTCTATTTTCAACAATTCAAGTTTCTTCATCATCGTACCAAAGTCTTCCATGGCAGTAGTAATGGTAAAATAGCCATCTTCCAGTTGAATATCTTCGGCGCCGGCATCAATCATTTCCATTTCAAACTCATCGGCATCGAGTGCGCCTTGTGGAATGTTGAAAATACCTTTACGGTCGAATATGAAACTCAGTGAACCATTGGTCCCCAGGTTGCCGTTTTGTTTGTTGAAATACATCCGGACATTCGAAATCGTTCGTTGCTGGTTATCGGTTGTGGCTTCGAGGAAAATAGCAATACCACCGTTGGCATAACCTTCGAAAGTACATTCGATAAACGAGGCTGAATCTTTATCTGATCCTTTACTGATGGCACGCAGTATATTATCTTTGGGCATACTTACACCCTTTGCATTCGAAATAGCTAACCGGAGGCGCGGATTACCTTCAGGATCGGAACCGCCTTCCTTGACGGCAACGGTAATTTCTTTGACTAGTTTGGAGAATACTTTGGAGCGTTTCGAATCGATGCTTCCTTTCTTGCGTTTAATGGTCGACCATTTACTGTGTCCCGACATAGAAATATTTTTTATTTTTATAAATTGATTGAACTGGTTGGTGTCGTATCAACAAACGACTTTGTTTCTATTACATGCAAAGTTAACGTTTTGAACGTAAAAAAAATCATCCGATTCAGGGTTGTTTGATAGATAATTCCCTTGGACGAAAGTTCTGTTGAGAAATTCATATTTGACGATAGAGGCTTCGTTAGACCTGACAGTTTTAAAAACCTCAGGTCTAACGATACATTGTAGCGCTTTATTAATCATGTTTCTTTAGCCCCAACAGGGTTCCAAACCCTCGGGGCTGGCTCCCCGGCTTGTTTACGATTATGCGCCGGGTTCTATTTTTTGACTAATTTTTCAGTCCATTTATTGTTATCCGAAAAAATAGAAATAAAATATATTCCTGATCGTAATCTACTTAAATCAATACGATTTAGGTTTTGT
>Ga0302288_1001567_pt1 | contig 14671 bp, 12 predicted proteins | sample III_Fen_N1_1_FD_194549 | JGI IMG/M metagenome (GOLD analysis project Ga0302288, IMG submission 194549) | Peat permafrost microbial communities from Stordalen Mire near Abisko, Sweden - III_Fen_N1_1 | ecosystem: Environmental > Terrestrial > Soil > Wetlands > Permafrost | place: Sweden: Abisko...
AATTACAGCTGAAGTTGCCACAGGACAAATTCAAGGTCTTGCCGACTTGCAGGGATTAAAGGAAAGCCTGACCAAAGAAACCGGCGAAGCACAAGCCGCCACCGATGCCCGCGACCGTGCTTTCGATGCTCTTTATCCAAAGTACACCGAGTACATTAAGTACGCCAAAGTACTGATGCCTAATAACCAACTGCTGGAAGCTATTGGAGTGAAGGTAAAGTAAAAGAAATTGGGTCTCGCGATTTTCAATCGCGGTTTTATGAAGATCGCGGTTACAAACCGCGAGACCCATTTCTAAGAGTGCATACGTAAGCCATTTAATAATTTCATCAATGGAAAAGAAAGAAGCATACCGACACATGCTCCCTCATTTTCAGCAACAGGGGCAAGCATATTTTGTAACATGGTCGTTGATTGATGCCATACCGCCCAAAGCATTAGAAGATTACACCCGCCAATTGAAACAAATTACCTCAAGTATTGAATTCGTCAAAGAGAATAAAGCAAATGAAGACGTTATTGCAAAATTAAAGATGGATTATGCTGTGCTGCGACGAAAATACATGAAAACATACGATGATTTATTGCATCTTCAAACCAAGTATATTGTTGATCTTTCTAAAAAGCAAAATACCGATATTGTTCTTGAAACATTACGTTTTTGGGAAGGGAAAAGATTGGATAATTATGCCATTTGCGTTATGAACAACCATGTACATTGGGTTTTCAAACTTTACGAAAAGAACGAACTTGGCGATCCGGTGTATTTACAAGATATTCTTCATTCAGTAAAACGATATTCGTCCAATAAAATCAATAAGCTCGAAGGACTGAAAGGAACATTATGGCAAAAAGAAAGTTATGATACCACTATTCGCGATGATAAACATCTGATTCGAGCAGTAGAATATACGATAAATAACCCAGTCGAAGCAGGATTAGCAAAAAAGTGGTCTGACTGGAAAGGAACTTTCCTTACCCCTGGATTTTATTAATGAAACTTTCGGGTTTCGCGATTTAAATGGGTCTCGCGATTTTCAATCGCGGTTTTATATGAAGAACGCGATTAAAAATCGCGAGACCCGAAATCGTGAGACCAACATTCAACCTTCCACCAAAAATTAAACTTTGCCGCTCCCTTTTTCCCGAATAAAATCCGTAGCTTTGTAATCCCATTTTCTTTGGTTTACTCGTTTACTTGTCTCCATGTTTTACTGACTCCTAACTTGTAACTCAAAACTCGTAACTTTAAAATGATTGACCAACCTACCATAGACCGAATTACCGACGCTGCGCAGATACAAGACGTGGTGGGCGATTACGTTACCTTGAAAAAACGCGGGGTGAACATGCTCGGTCTGTGTCCGTTCCACAACGAAAAAACGCCATCGTTTATCGTGTCGCCGGCCAAGGGTATTTTCAAGTGTTTCGGGTGCGGTAAGGGCGGTAACTCGGTGCATTTTATTATGGAGCACGAGCAGATTTCGTACTACGATGCGCTGAAATACCTCGCCCGCAAGTACCACATCGAAGTGCAGGAGCGCGAACTTAGTCCCGAGGAAATGGCCGTGCGCAACGACCGAGAATCCATGTTTCTGGTCAACGAATTCGCCCAAAAACATTTTACACACACACTGCACCACCATATCGACGGTAAATCCATCGGGCTCAGCTATTTCCGCGAACGCGGTTTCCGCGACGACATAATCCAGAAATTCCAACTTGGCTACAGCCTCAACCAGCGCGATGCGTTCACGCAGGCGGCTATCAAAGCCGGTTACAACAAAGAATACCTGCTCAAAACCGGTCTCACGCTCGAAGGTGACAATAATTACCTAGCCGACCGCTTCCGCGGACGAGTTATGTTTCCTGTGCATTCGCTTTCGGGAAAAGTGGTGGCATTCGGCGGCCGCATCCTGAAAAAGGACGACAAGATGGCGAAGTACGTCAACTCGCCCGAATCGGAAATCTATCACAAGAGCAACGAACTGTACGGCATTTATTTTGCCAAACAATCCATCGTGAAACAGGAACGCTGCTTCCTGGTGGAAGGTTACACCGACGTGATTTCGATGCACCAAAGCGGCATCGAAAACGTGGTGGCCTCGTCCGGCACCTCGCTTACGCCCGGACAAATCCGGCTAATTCACCGCTTCACCGAAAACGTAACGGTGATTTACGACGGCGACGCGGCCGGTATCAAAGCATCCATTCGTGGGATTGATCTTTTATTGGAAGAAGGATTGAATATAAAAGTGCTGCTCCTACCCGATGGCGATGATCCCGATTCGTTTGCCCGCAAAACCAATGCGTCGGATTTTATTGAATACGTGGAGCGCAATGCTTCCGACTTTATCCGTTTCAAAACCAACCTGCTGTTGGCCGACGCCGGAAACGACCCGGTAAAACGGGCGGGATTGGTGCTCGACATTGTGCGAAGCATTTCCATCATTCCCAATTCGGCGGTTCGGGGCGAGTACGTGAAAGATTGCAGCACGCTACTGAACGTGGACGAGCAGATGCTTTACTACGAAATCAACAAGCTGAAAAACTCTGAACAGGAAAAAATTGCCACGCGTCGCCAAACTGAAACTGCCGAAACATCGCAATCTAATGAGACCGATAGTATTGTTACTCGCATTACATCTTCGTCGAAATATGAAGACCAGGAGCGAAATATCCTGCAAATTTTGGTGAAACACGGTGATGCTATTTTGTATTTTGCCGATAAAGAAGAACAAATACCGGTATCGGTGGGCGAATACATCCTTGAAGAACTGGAACGCGATAATTTGATATTTTACAACGAAGTACATGCCCTTATGCTCGAAGAATATAAGCTTCATCACACACAGGAAGGTTTTGTGGCCGAGCGTTTTTTCCTATATCATTCCAATGGCCGGATTAGCATGTTGACTGCCGATTTAATTTCGGAAAAATACACATTGAGCCGCATTCATTCAAAGATAAAAAAGATTGAAAGCGATGCCGAACGCTTGATGGAACTGGTTCCACGTGTGGTGTATGAGTTTAAAAATTCATTGATTCTGGATATTATCAAGAAAAAACTGCTGGAAATGAAAGCCGCCAACGATTCCAAAAACAATAAACTGGTGGACGAAATAATGCGGGAAATGAGTCAGCTTGAAATCGTGAAAAAACAACTTTCGAAAACGCTGGGAGAACGGATAATAATAAAACTTTAAATAATTCCTTACTTCCATCGTAAAATTATACTTCGCTGATATTAATTGTAAAACCATGTCTATAGACTTTTGACTATAGACTATAGACTAAAATAATGTTCTTATTCGACCAACTCATATTCGGACCAATTCACAGCCGCCGTCTCGGGCTTTCGCTGGGTGTAAATTTGCTTCCAATTGATGCCAAAATATGTTCTTTCAACTGTATTTACTGCGAGTGCGGTTTCAATACCACCATGCAGGAATCACCCATTCCCACCCGTGAGCAAGTACGTGTAGCTTTGGAAGGCAAACTGAAGGAGATGGTTGCCGAAGGGCAAATTCCAGATGTAATTACCTATGCCGGTAACGGTGAACCGACTTTGCATGCCGACTTTGAAGAAATAATCGATGACACAATCGACCTCAGAAATAAATATTGCCCCACGGCTAAAGTCAGCGTGTTATCCAATTCCACCCGCATTCACAAGCCGAATGTTTTCCGGGCATTGAATAAAGTCGATAATAATATTCTTAAATTCGATTCTGCTATCGACCGAACCATGAAACTGATCGATTGTCCGGTAGGAAAAGAAATCAATGTGGCGTGGTTTGTGGAGCATTTAAAGAAATTCGATGGAAAGCTGATTATTCAAACCATGTTTTTGCGCGGTGAATTTAAGGGCGAAAGTTTCGATAATACTACCGATGAAGAAATTGAAGCCTGGCTCAAAGCACTGGAGGAAATTCGTCCACAACAAGTAATGATTTACAGCCTCGACCGCGAAGCTCCCACAAAAACTCTTCAAAAAGTAAGCGTCGAAGAATTGAATATTATAGCTGATAAAGCAAGCGAAAGAGGATTTGAAGTTTCGGTGGCAGGATGATTTCCCGCAAACCTCAAAGAGTGCGAAGCGCCTTTGAGAGTTTAAATGGGATACAACAAACTTCAAGTGCAAAGCGCCTTTGAGAGTTTAAATGGGATTTAAATATCAACTTAGCTAAACTCTTTTGGGTGCTCCGCACTCCAAAAGGTTTAACAGTAAACCTCAAAGTGTGCGAAGCACCTTTTAGAGTTTAATACAAGTCTTAGTATAATACAAAACTCTTTTGGATGCTTCGCATTCCAAAAGGTTTTCTATAAGTTTGCAAGATGAATAAAACAAGTTTACAGTACGGCGAATATTATCATATTTACAACAGAGGCAATAACAAAGAGATTCTATTTAAAGAATCTCAGAATTTCGTTTATTTCATGTCACTTTACCTGAAATATGTAGAACCAATCGCTGATACGTTAGCATATTGTTTAATGCCAAATCATATTCATTTTGTCGTATGGATAAAAGAAGAAAAAGAGATTAAAAGTTTTGAAGAAATAGGGTTGTTTCAAGAAAGAGAAACAATGAAAACGGATAATAAAAAACCAAATCCTTCAAATCAGTTCTCCCATTTATTCAGCACTTATTCTAAAACGATAAACAAGAACTACCACCGAACCGGAAGTCTTTTTGAACATCCTTTTGAAAGAAGATTAATTGAAGATTCTTTATATCTTCAACGGTGTATTGCTTATGTGCACAACAATCCAGTTGAGGGGAAACTTGTAAATAACATGGAAAGTTACAAATGGAGTTCATACAAAGCTTTAGTGTCGGAGCTACCAACTCATTTGAACAGAGAACTTGTAATGAAAATATTAGAAGACAAAGAATATTTTCTATTGTACCATGGAACAAAGGTTGATGAATTCAAATCACTCGAATAAACCTCAATGAGTGCAAAGCACTTTTGAGAGTTTAATAGTTGAATGTTTAATATTTTGAAACTCTTCTGGGTGTTTCACACTCCAAAAGGTTTCTAAACTGCGAAACTCTTTTGGGAGCTCCGCACTCCAAAAGGTTTATAAAATGAAGATTTTAATTTGCCCGCTTAACTGGGGATTAGGTCATGCCACACGATGCGTACCAATTATCCGAAAACTGATGACTGAGGGTCATGAGCCGGTTATCGTGGCCGATGGTTTTCCGCTCGCTTTTCTGCAACAGGAATTTCCTGCACTTCGTTTTATTGAATTTCCTTCTTATTCTATTTATTATTCTGCAGGAAAATCGCAAATTTCAGCTATGATTTTCAATCTTCCGAATATCCTCAAAGGCATTATCAACGAACATCTCTGGTTGCGGGATTTACTCCGGACCGAACATTTCGATCAGGTTATTTCCGATAACCGTTTCGGCATGTGGAACCACCGGGTTCATTCGGTTTATATGACGCATCAATTGATGGTAAAAATGCCTGTAAATCTGATTTTTCTGGAATCTCTCGTGCATCAAATTCACAAAGCTTTTATAAACCGTTACGACGAATGTTGGATTCCGGATAGAAAAGAAAATGGCTGTTTGTCGTACGATCTATCGCACAAATATCCACTTCCACGTAATGCTAAGTTTATCGGACCTCAGTCCCGTTTTCAGGGAATGGAATCCGTTGACCCAAACATGGATTTTGAAGTGGTGGCAGTCATTTCGGGAGTTGAACCGCAACGAACTATCTTTGAAGATGATTTGATCTTAAAGTACAAGAATAAAACCGAAAAAACGATTATCGTTCGGGGCCAACCGAATGTGCTGAAAGATGAAAAACAAATCGGAAATATAACGTTGGTTTCTCATTTACCGGATTCGAAGCTGGCTGCGATTCTGTTAGGTGCAAAAAAGATTATCTGCCGCTCCGGTTATTCAAGCATTATGGATTTGGATGCACTGAAATGCTTGCATAAAGCTGAATTAATCCCAACACCCGGACAAACAGAGCAGGAATATCTTGCCTCCCAAATGGTATAATGGACAAAATTTGTTTATAAAAACCTATGAAATACTTTTATTGGTATTTAATCACGGTTTGCAAAATTCATTCTAATAAATCCTTTTCAACTCTACTCCACGGAAATAATGCAGCAAAATTTCGTTGTAAGTATATCCTTTTTCGCCCATAACGGCTGCACCAATCTGGCAGAGCCCCACACCATGCCCCCAACCGGCTCCAGCGAGAATAAAAAATTGAGGTATGCCGTCAGTGACTTGCAGTTTATCAACAACAAAAGCCGAACTATACAGGTGCGAGTTTGATAACCATTTACGAATTTCGAGTTCTTTGCCCACGACTACGGTTTGTTTAGTTCCAACGATTTTCAGCTCAACAATTCGTCCTGATTCTCCCCGTTTCATAGGTATCAAATCAACAATCTCTCCAAATTCAACCCCCGAACGACGTTCAATGATTTCTGAAAGTTCCGCCTGACTGTATTGTACTTTCCAGCGGTAAAAATCGGTGGTTTCCTGATCGTAATTATTCAGGACTTGCGACAGGATTTTTTTGTCTGAGGTGTTACAAAACGCATCCGGATAGTTTCTAATCCACTTCTCTGCATTAATTTCCACTGTCAAATCCAATTCAAAACCTTCGGGATTAGTGGGGTTGTCTATTACTTTGGTCAGATACTGATAATGCTCGGGTGCCCAACAATTCTCAAAAGTCTCCGAAGCTCCGCCACACGATTTACTAAAGCGCGCATCACAAATTTTATCTTCAAACATCAATACCTCGCCTCGGGTGGCTTCAATGGCTCTTTCCACGGCCGCGGTGGAAGCACGTGTAATTCCCTGATAACGCTGGCAATGATCGTCGGCACATACATCAAACCGGGTATGGGCATCGCGTTCGTACCATTTAATGTAGTTTATAGTTGATAGTTTATAGTTTATAGTCTTTTGTTCTGTCACACTTCTTGATTCTTGGTTCTTGGTTCTTTGTTCTAATATAGGTTTCAACAACCAACTACGCGAAATCACCGCATGTGCTTTCAGAAATTCGTGGGAAGCGGTAGCACTCATTTCGCTGGAAATAACGCTCGAAAGGTAATCTTCCACTCCGATAATATTGATAGCGATTAGTTTTCTTTGTTCGATAACAAACTTCAGGCTACCTCTGAACTGCTGCCGTTGCTTCCGTTCCCAATGAAAACCAATACCAATCGTCACATTTTTTATGTCAAATGAACCTTTACCATTGTTGGGTTCAAATATGACCTCCTCTAATTTCATTCCGTCAAATAAGATGTATCCATGATAACATAGCACAACCTGTCTGCCTGAATATTTTTTTTTGTTTGGACCAAGAAATGTGTCATTCAATACGAAAATTATTTCGGAAGCCGTAAGAATTCCGACTTGTATTGTAGGTTCTATGTTGTTCATATTGGTTTAGTTTACAGGAATTCCCATAATAGAGTATTTGTAAAAAAGTGATTTTCGGAATAATTTAGACGTTGAAAAGTATTTATCAAGAAATTTCTTTTGCTCGTTCAAATTCTCTGTTGCAATTTCAATTGATTTGATAAGTTGTTGCTTTAAAGAATCAATACTCGGATCGGAATAAGTCATTTTATTCAATAATACACGACAGGCCAAAAAAGAATTTTCAATTTGCTCAACCATCAGTTTTATAGCAGGATCCGGTTTTGTTGGCGTAAACTGTTTGTTGCGATAGTTGATAAATTCGTTCAGATCGTTTCCCGCTTCATTACATTTTAAAACTGCCTGATTGTAAATATCAATCATCTCGCCTTTGAGGTTTCGACCTATCTGGCTTACAATATCCGCATAACGTTTTTGCAAGATGGAATTTTCCAGTCCGTTTTCTTTCATTCTGCGATTGGAGGTTTGAAGTTGCTCAACAATGGATAACTTTTTAAAAACGTCAATTGAATCTTTGAAATTAATAAGAGGTTTTTTCGTATTGATTGCTATTTTGTTTTGTACAAAATCGGCATTGGTAAGTGGGTAATTAAGTAGCTGCCAAATAGGGTCGAACGGATTGTGAGATTTGACAAACTCTTCCGGCGCAGTATTGAAAAAAACGTTCGATAATCTTTTTACATACTTTCCATTTAAAATATATCCGGCTCCCCAGGTAGGATCAAAAAGCTCCCATTTTGAGTTTACAAGTGCAGCATTCCAAGCATGTGGCAAAACATCAATTTTACCATTTTGGCGCGTGAATCCTGAAACAACAAAACATTCAACACCTGCTCTATTGCAAATCCAGCTAAACAACGTGGCAAAATGCATGCAAACTCCTTTGCGATTTTTCATTGCTTCATCGATCACTTGTTGTTCATTTTCGTAAAAATTCACAACAGTCATGTTTTCCACGTCATAGACAATATTTTGCGACAACCAATAGTAAGCAGCACGTGTTTTTTGTTCGTCGGTTTTAAAATTCATTTTAATGTAAGCCGCAATATAATCAACCGTATTAGCTTTATTAGGCGATATCAGACCCATTTTTTTATCTGTATCGCTATAATCAGGGGTGTTTTGAGCCTGAACCCCAATGAAGCTTAACAGAATGAACACTATAAGAATGGTTGATCTCATGATTCAAGTTATTTATTTTGCAACAATATTTTTATATTCTAAAAGCTCTATATTTAGTTTCTCAATCATTTTTTCATATATTGACGTTTTGATTTCAAGTTCGGTTTCCAGAACCTTGATTTTATTTTTAAGCTCAGTTTCACGCTTTGAGCTGTACTCTACTGGAAGTAATTCACTCAATTCTGCAACAAAGTTATGATTAAGTGCCAGACTGGATTTCCACAGAACACTTAGTTGGAGCGATGAACTTTCGGCATATTGATACACAGTAGTGTTGGATACATTTAGCTTACGAGCCAACTCGGCACGGTTAACCCCATTCTTTTTGATATAATCTTGCAGAAATTTTCCATTGTGTGGATAAGAATCACTTACTTCGATTGAATCTTTTGACATATTGGTTGAATTTTGAGTTAAACAAATGCAAAGGTACAAAATATAATCGACATTAAAGTCTCAACCTTGGTGTAAAATGCTTCAATTAAAATGCATATTACTTCAAATGGCTAGCATGTTATTTCAATTGAAATGCACCTTACTTCAATTTGAAGTAATATGCATTTTAATTGAAGTAAATTACATTTTATTTATGCAATAATACGCTCCAAATGATATGTGCTACTATCATTTACAAGCCTTATACTGCATTGTTATTTTAAATTACAACAAAGAGTTTTTGCCTACCTGTTCAAATATGCTTACCACATCTTCTTTGGTTATTCGCTCGAAATGACTTTCAACTGGAGTGATAAAAATACCGCACATCTCAACAGTGGCGGGGCTAATAAGCAATTGTCGGTCACCTTCGGCACTATATTGCCACGGGCGAAAGGCTTTGCGGGGAAGAATGAAGGTGTACCATTTGTTTGATTCGTAGGTGCAAACAATGTTCATCATGACCTCACCCCCGACCCCTCTCCCCGGGGAGAGAGGGGAAAGATAATTATACAACTTTTCAAATGAATCTATCGCACTTTCTTTATCCGTGGATTCAATGCAATAAACTGTTCGTAAATAGTTTTTCATCTGATACAGTTGGACATTTTCGGTTGTGACCAGCAAATCAGTGTGAGAATCTTTCAATCTTTTGTAATCATTCACTAATGGCAAGAAATCTTTTGTCCCTGCCTGAAAGTGTAGATGATCAGGAGCAGAGGCACCACATTGCGGCCCATTATAAAAAATAAGGTAATCATCCATCGCTTCGGCCAATGCAAGCATATCAGCATAATAAGGTTTTATTTGCTGTATAATATGCGTTTTGTGAGGAATGGTAAAATGCGCTGGAAAAATTGGGAATGGATTGACCAGCACTTCATAATCCCCAAACTCAACCGATTTCTGTTCTGCTGGGCGATTCTCTGAACAGAGGAAACACTTTCGCCCGGCAATAGTCTTGGCATCCACCTTTGCACCCGACGAAACAATGCGCGCCGGATTAAACTGCACTTTCACCTCAAAATCACCAAAGGAGAATGATTTGGTAAGAACTGTTTTTAGTCCTGCGTAATTTTCGCAAGCAAGTTGCCAACTCTTTTTTTGTTCTGCCAACAAAGCGCTGATTTGGATGTTTAATTTGTCCATTTTGAATTCTATATTAGCTTCAACTGCTGACAGGGTCTTCGACCGCTGTCAGAGTTGTGTGTATATTTCAACCCTGTCAGCAGTCCGCAGGACTCTGACAGCGGTTGAAGCGGTTATTTACGTTGTGACTTTCTTGCCTTCAACTCTACTGTCCGAATCTTATCCTTATACAAATTATGCGCATTCATTTTTACCACATCCAATGAAGCATCCGAGTTCTCGTCCCAGCGGCGGCACAGGTAAAGCGAAGTGTAGATCCGCCCGATTTGGTATTCGCGACTAATGCGCAAACCAAGTGCATAATCCTCGCCATAACTGGTATTTGGCACTTTTATCTCACGTAAAACGGGTGTGTAGAATGCACGCGGAGCACCAAGGCCATTAATGCGGAGGGCATTGTTTCGTCCGTTTTCGGGTGTCCATTCCTTGTGGTCAATCAGTCCGGGCGCAATGGTTTCCATGGCAAAATTGGTCATGGTGTACGAACCGATAACCATGGCACAGTTCTGTTCGTAAAAGGCATCAATAATTGTTTGCAGTGTGTTTTCATGTTGGTACACATCGTCGCTGTCCAGCTGCACGGCAAACTTTCCGCACCGCTCGGAATGTACTCCTTCGTTCCAGCATCCACCAATACCTAAGTCATGACGATTTGGAATTATATGAATCACCCGGTTATCTGTTTTAGCATATTTCTGAATCAGTTCCGAGGTGCCATCGGATGAGAAATTGTCGATAATAATCAGATTGAACGAAAATGAAGTTCTCTGCATCAGCACCGATTTGATAGCATCCTCCACCGTCTTTACCCGGTTTTTAATGGGAATAATCACCGATGCTTCCACAGGAAAATTGCTTTCGTTGAAGGCTATCTTTTTGAATGTAGGAGTCAGGTAACCGCCAATTTTTTTCAAATGGTCTGTGCAGGCAAGTTCCATTTCTACCTGTACGGCGCGGTTACGCGGGTCGACATAATCAAACTGTTTCTCGCCGCTTTTACGCGTATCTGCTTCCACTTCGGAATACAGGTATTCATTGATATGAACCAGTTCGGCTTGTTGCGACACTTTTAGGCGAAGATTATAAAGTCCGGCAAACTGGTAATCTGCGGTAGTTTCAGCAACGGCTTTCTTCAGACATTCAGCCTTGTAAAACAGCACCGAACCGAAATTAAAATCGTCCCGCAAGCTGCCTTCCTGATAATCTATCACCGAATGATTTGATCGTTGGTCGTCTTTGATTTCGTAATAATCCGAGTAAACCAATCCGGCTTGCGTGTCTTCGGCAATATAAAAAAAACGTTCTATAGCAAATTGCCCGAATTCGAGCGTACTGTCTTTGGAATAAATCAGCGAATAAGCTGTGTCCGATTTTCCGGCAATTTTCCGGATTGTTTCGCTGCTTTGAATGGAATCAATTTCAATAGTTTGGCAACCTTCTATTTGAATGTTATTTTCTTTTTTTACAAGAAGATAAACAGTTTGAACGAGCGAAGATTGTTTGAGCTGTTCTACTGTTTTGAGTGTTTCTGCGGCACTATTGCAGGCAAGGAAGCAATTGATGACCCCCAACCCCCTAAAGGGGACTTTTGCAGAAGTAATATTGTTTGATTGGTTATTCATATATAAAATACGCTTTTAAAAAAAATAGTTGTCAAAAATACGACTAAATTTTCAAGGTTGCAAGTAAACCTCAAAACGTGAGTATCACTTTTGAGAGTTTTACTTAAAGCGACTAAACTCTTTTGTGCCTTCATTCCTCAGACGACAAAAGGTTTAAAAATATATTCTATCTTTGTGTTCGTATTTGATAAAAACAACAAAAATGATATTAATTGCAGACAGCGGATCGACAAAAACACATTGGTGTGTGGTAAATAACGGAGAGATTTTACAGGAAATTTTCACCGATGGAATAAATCCTTTTTATCAAACCGATATGGACATTATCGGCTTAGTGGATTCGCAATTAATTCCAAATCTCAAATATTCCGAATTTGAAAAAATTCATTTTTATGGTGCCGGGTGTTCGTTTCCCGAAAAAAAGTTATTGGTTAGTCAGGCCTTAGTTCGGTTTTTTGGCAATTCGCTGATTGAAATTCAGAGCGATTTACTCGCAGCAGCCCGCTCTTTGTTCCAGCACGAAAAAGGTATTGCGTGTATTCTCGGAACCGGCTCCAATTCATGCTTTTACGACGGGAAAGAAATTGTTCAGAACGTTTCACCCCTTGGTTATATTCTTGGCGACGAAGGCAGCGGTGCTGTGTTGGGTAAATTGCTGATGGCCGATTGCCTGAAAAACCAGCTACCGGAATGGATGGCCGAGAAACTGCTTGATGATTATGAACTGACACCGGCAATTATTATGGAAAATGTGTACAAGAAACCGTTTCCAAACCGTTTTTTAGCAAAACTTACCCCTTTCATTTTGGAACATATTGAAGAACCGTCCATCTTTAATCTGGTTTACGATTCTTTCGATTCATTTCTGGTTCGCAACGTGTTACAATATCCTCTCGAAAATATTCAGGTAGGTTTTGTAGGCTCAGTTGCGCATTATTTCCGTGATACCTTGGAGATAGTGGCTTCCGAACGCGGAGTAATCATTTCCGAAATCAAACAAAATCCATTGAAAGGGTTGATAGAATTTCACACTACCCACAACCCATAAAAGGGAGTAATATCTTTAAAAAAAATAAAGAGAGACGAAAGTAACTTAGTTCCCATTCAGGGGCTAGAGGTTTCCTAATTTGTTTTCTTGTAGCTCAGCACTGCCAGTCCATTAAAAAACACAGCGAATCCCAATAAAGCTGCCAGTTCGCCACCAAGTTGAATAAAATTGCTACCTTTTAGATAAATAGAGCGCATCACAATCATCAAATGTTTCAGTGGATTAAATGCGGCAATCCATTTAGCCCATTCCGGCATACTGTCCACCGGCGTGTAAAGTCCGCTCAACATAATGAACAGCATCATAAAGAAGAACACGATAAACACTGCTTGTTGAAGAGTTGAAGCGAAGTTTGAAATAACGATTCCCATACCTGAAATGGCTAAAATATAAATGGCAGCAAAGGTGTAAATTATATAAAAATGTCCAACCGGGATTAATCCGTAATCCAACCACGCTACTGTAAATCCGATAGTTATGGATATAAATCCGATAATCCAGAATGGAATCAACTTTGCCAAAATAAACGTCATCTTAGGAACTGGACTCACATTAATTTGTTCCATGGTGCCGAGTTCCTTTTCAAAAACAATGGATACGGCCGGTAAAAATCCACAGAGCAGGGTCAGAATCATAACCATCAGCGCAGGGACCATAAATACCTGATAATTCAAATGTTTATTGAACCGGAATTGGGAGTCAACCTGAATTATATTTGAAGAATTGCCAGCTATTTCGGGGTAAAGCTCAGAAACGAGAGTTGAATTAAAATTGCCAATAATCATGGACAGATAGGTGGTGGCAATGCCGCCTTTCATTCCGTTTACCGAATTGGCTGAAAGCATGACTTTTACCGGTTCACGATTAATGATTTTCTTCTCAAAATTCTGTGGAATCTCAAGAATAATATCCGCTTTGTTGCTTTCAATGCTTTTCAAAGCCTGTGCGTAGCTTGCCGATTTGTCGGTAAGTCTAAAGTAATTAGAAGAAATGATGGTTTGAGTCAACCGGCGTGAATAGGTCGAATGATCGTTGTCAATCACACTCAGATTCAGGTTCTTGATTTCGTAGCTGGCCGCCCATGGAAAAACAAGCAACACCATCAACGGAAACATAAAAATCATTTTCGGCAAAAACGGATTCCGAATGATTTGCTTGAACTCTTTTTTTAATAAGTATTTTATCATATAAGATTGTCTGTTAATTATCAACTATAAACTGTCAACTATAAACTATTCAAGTCTCACTTTAAATTTTTTCAAACTAATTGCCACCAAAACTGTACCCATCAAAACAAGCACACCAATATCTTTCAAAACGGCTGTAATGCTAAGTCCCTTTATCATAATAGTTTTCACCGCATCAATATACCATCGTGCCGGAACAAAATTGGATATGAAACGTAGAAATGGGGGCATATTTTCTACCGGAAAAATCATTCCCGAAAGCAACATTACGGGAATCATCAATCCCATACCCGAAATCATCATGGCCGCAAGTTGTGAGCTAGTAAGTGTGGAGATTAGCAATCCCAGTGCCAGCGCCACGAAAATATAAAGCAGCGAAACAGCTAATAAGCTCATAAAACTTCCGACAATTGGAACTTTCAGCACAAAAACCGACAGCAACATAATTGTTATGAAATTGATAACCGACAGCACAAAATAAGGCGCAATTTTTGATAAAATGGTATAAATTGGCTTCATAGGCGAAACCAGCAGGATCTCCATCGTGCCCATTTCTTTTTCTCGCACAATGGCAATGGAAGTCATCATGGCGCAAATCAATATC